>OEIV010001171.1_pt1 | contig 12568 bp, 12 predicted proteins | sample 1539231 | NCBI WGS metagenome assembly OEIV01 (sample SAMN03794762, study PRJEB22550) | activated sludge metagenome | feature: wastewater treatment plant; material: activated sludge; isolation source: Wastewater treatment plant of a petroleum refinery complex | place: Argentina: Buenos Aires ...
TCGGTAATAGTAAGACCTAACGGACCTAGCGAACCTATCATAGCTTTTTGCACATCCAGAAGCGACGTAGAGAGTATGATCGCTGTTGTAGCTGCACTTGCTAGTAATCTATTACGTAACTTATTTTGCATTAAGATTCGTTATTATTCTTTTTTTGAGATTTAAGATCTTTTACAGTCTCCTCAAATATTAATAGTTTCGCTTCGAGAGTGGCAACTCGTTCGGCGCGAGTCCGTTGAATTTCATCGATCTTGGCTGCAATTTGTGAAGCATATTCGACCCTAACTTCCTGCTCATGTAATTTCTCAGAAACTGCATGGGTATACTCTTCCAAACTAAAGACACGGCTAAGTGTAAAAGAAGCCAAACTGAGGCCGAGCCCACTAATACCGAGAATAAACTTAATGATATTGTCATTCGAAATTCCTCCCATGCTGCGAACCTTTATATCTCAGCATTACGCTAACGTGGTGCTACCAAAGAAAGATAATCTTGGGTGCGTAACTCGTAGTGTTTCTATATCGTCCTGATTTTGACTAGTGAATCTCAATTCAAACTGAACGCTATCTCCAGGATCGATATCGATCGGAACTTTTCCGCTAGTTCCAGCTACGTAAAATCCTACGTTATCGCCATTTTCAGGAATAAACTGAAAGAAATTATTAGAATCGAGAGTATTAGAAATAGCTACCCCATCCTCATAAGCTTCGGAAATTATTCCTCCACGCAAAGACGTAGATCCATCTAAGGTAGCCCCAACATTCCACCCCCAATCCCAACTAAGAAACCCACGCAAAACCTGCACAGAGCTAGGATTTTCCACAGTTAGATAGATACTCTGTGTGCTTTCATCAGGATCGCCTGAAAAATCCAATAAAGTCTCATGCTCTTGGCTAGCGACTACTTGTGATAGCCTCTCTTCAATCCAAGTTGTAAGGCACCCCTTACAAGCAACATTTGAAATATCAGTAGTAGCGAGCGCTGTAACACCATCTGGCAAATCGTCGCTATCATATTGAATTGTATATTTCCACGAACCAGATTCGCAGCCACTAGTTTTTGCAGATTCTAAAATCTGCCCTTCGATAGTTTTATTAAAAACGGTGCAAAGAATAACATTAACCGTTCCTTTGCAGGTGCAGGGCAAACAGTTCTGCGAAATCCAAGTTACAAGTTTAACGGACATATATTTTTCTCCTTAAATATAAAATTCTAAATTAAATGTGGCTGTCTTATCCCCGCTATTTGTCCAAACTGCAGTTCCACCATCAGGGCTTAAGCTTATCGTGCTAGATCCAGCAGCAATTTGAGCAAACACATCCTTTTGATATACTCCGTTATCATATCCCTGATTTCCACCGCTAATAAACGCTGGCCCACCACTCTCTACAGCAAACGGCACAGTCATAGTAAAAGAAGTAGAATTACTAGTTCCTAGAGCCCCATTATTATATACATCAATTCTTGCTCGTCTTCCGGTAAGGGAAAAACGTTTTATGAGATCTGCTGGTAAAACAGAAAAGCCTGCAACAGTAGAAGTAAAAGCAAACGATGAGGGAAACCCTACTGGGCTCAGATCTTTAGATAGATAGGCAGCTTCAATTGGATTATTTGAAACTGTATAATCCGCCCCTGCATGAACTGTTAGCAGTGTATCTGCAACATCTACTACATATAAATATTTCGGTGTTCCTAATTGAACAATTTTTAATTTGTCTCCTTTCGCATATCTATTCAATGCCCCGCTAGGAACAGTGATAGAATTTGCACTGGCATAACTCCATTGAGCAAATTCAGATATTGTATACCAGCCATCCGGGGAGAATAGTGGGGGAGCTACATATGGATTACTATCTGATCCTAAAATTATCTGATTATTAGCATCCGAACTGAGTGTAGTGCTGATTGTCGCTCCATTAGGAGCTGTAAGCTGTATTCCGATGCCATCCCCACCATACAGCTTCAATGGCCCACCGCTAGGAAGAGTTAGATCATCTCCAGCATCATTAGGCCCGCGAGAAACTACAAATTCAAATGCTTTATCGACAGTTTGTTTAACCCATTGGGTATAACAATCTTCACATAGAACATCGACAATATCAGTATGACTGAGTGCTTCGTAATCTGCTAAAAAATCAGTAGGTAGATCGTCAGTATCATACGTAAAAGTGTATACGTATTCTTCGGGACAATAATTTTCGTAGATTTCAGTTAGCTGTGCAGGAAGGGTGAACAGATTTGTGCATAGGATAACGTTTGCAGTTGGTATGCACGATAGTTCGATATCCGAAATCCATGTTACGGTTCGAACCATCTCAATGCCTTAGTAATAAGCCGATACTTCTACATTCTCTGAACTCGGAGGTGCATCTGTATCTTGCTTTAAGTAAACATTTCCAGCCCAATGCTTACCGTTTTCCCCCAAATTCAACGTTAATGAGCTTCCTGAAGTTATGTGAAAATGGTTCGTGGCATTATCCAACGAAACATACACCCCACCATCAGTTCGATTGATTATCTGTATAAATTTTTTATTATGGCTATCATTGATGGCAATATGCCAAGCAGTATCAGCAGCTAAAGTAGCTCCTGAAACGAGCGCCAAGGCTAGTGGGGTTAGATCTGTAGCGCCTTCGCCACCAGCATTAAATGCTACTAACTGTTCTATTGCAGCTTCTAATAGAACTTGTATCCCAGCTGTAGAGGAACTTGAGCAGCAGCATGATCCCATATTTTCCCTCCATCGTAAGTTAGATAATTTTTTAAAAAGCAGCCCTGGGTTTCCCCAAGGCTGCTTTATATTAACTTACGATTCGTGATCGTCCGTATCCAAATCGATCGGAGTCACTTCATCCGGGGTGCATTCTGCGACTGCTAGGTCGATACAACTTTCGCAACCTTCCGCATTAAAGGCACAAACCTTCACTGCATCTTCACAGTTCACTCCATCCGGGAAGTCTGCAGGGTCGATAGTAAACGTAATACGTCTAGTCGTAGTATCGTAAGCAAATATTGTAAGCTCTACATACTCCGAATATCCACATCCACTATCGAAGAACACCGCAACCGTATCTGATGCCGCCGCATCAATATTGACACCAAGTTGTCCAATGTATCGAGTCGGAACAAACGGATCAGGCCGCAAGCCCCCATCGAGAAGCGATTGACAGTGTGCCACTGGAGTTGCATCCGGATCTACGAATCCAAGCAGCTGATCAGTGCAACAGAAATGTCCACCAACATGCTGTGTAGGATCTACGCTAAAGTTAATCGTCTTACCGTCTGAACTAACTGCAGTAATAACGACATCGAATACTCCCTTAGCAGTTGCAAATTGCGCCTCTGCAGGAAGCGGATCAATATCGATACCTAGAGCAGTAAGAATATCTCCAGTGTATGTAACCGAGTAACTAGTATCACGGTAATCCGTAGCACTAATGACCGTTCCCGCAACCGGGCAGCAGCCAAGAACTTGCGGAACCGAGCACGTAACCGGAATAGTTGCAGGGGTAGAAGTAACCAACGTAATAGCCTCCCCAACTTTTGCTTCCCGGATATACGAGCCAAGTCCATCGCGCCGATAAATGACGTGAATGACCTTTTCACCAGTCGGCTGAAAGCCAAATTCGTCTTCCGCACGCCACTGAACCAATCCACGAGCGTAGTTGCACTTCTCAAGAAGAGGAACAAACTGGAAGCGAGGACGAAGGAATCGAACCGATTCAGCAGGCACATTTGACGGCATACCCGGAAGATTTCCGAATTGACGATAAATGAGCGGGCTAGCAGTCATGAAAGTAAGAACCCCATACTCAGCAGTGAGCCAAGCAGGGTTTACTCTCAAATCTGCGCCGCCATTTTGTCCTACATATACCTTCGACGGAATCAGCTGGAATTCCCCATTCACATCAAAGTCTCCCCGGAACCAATCCGGATCGTCTTTGAAAGCAAACGGAAGCCGCTGAATGTTTTGGAAAGTGAATTGATTGTAACCAACACCGCCTTGCACCCATGCAGCAGGGCTAGCATCTGTATCGTTATACATGATGCTAAAAATATCCGGCTCAGTTCCTACCATCATGAGAGTCGGCTGACCGTTTACGTTAAACGGTGTAATATCCGGTCCCAAGAAAGTTCCGAGGATATATTTCAGGTATTGCAGAGTAACAACTTTCGGAGCTGCAAAATCTGCCGCCGTTGCAAAAGCAAGAAAGTCCGTAAAATTCGGAGCTACCCGCTTCGTTACTCGATCCGGACTGTTCCAGAGAAGTCCTGCAGTAGTTTCTGCAAGTCCGTATTTTTCTCCGATACGCCAGATTTCGTTTCGAATGTAGTTGTTATAAAAATCGAACGGGGTGCGTTCGACATTTTTCAAGAAGTTGGAAAGCATCTCCATTCCATTTTCATGGAAGAGAAGATCCTTAAGGCAAAACAGCGGAGTTTCCCACGCAGTCCCGCGCATACGCCAAGTAAACGATTGCCAGGTATCTCCTGGAATCTTGTTTGCAGGCGGCTCACTACAAAGAGTAGAGCCTTCACAAATCCCACCTTCCGGTCCCGGAGTGTGGAAATCGTAAACGTATGGCTCATTCTCAATGAAGTAAATCGGTGTATTTTTGGAGATAACTTCCGTTCCTTCAGGCTTGCGACCATACGGCACGTCGCGCTGAGGAAACTGTGAAGGTTTCCAAGTTACCGGAGCATTTTCTGCTCGCATCCGGATTTCCACTTGATCGAGTGCTCGCAAAAGCATCGTAAGCGCACCGGAGAAATGTGTATTAGTTCCGAAATTGTTTACGAGAACAGCTGAAGCGTCTGAAATCGCTGATTGTGTTCCGCAAGGACCGCATCCCATAAAAGCTCCTAAAATAGTTAAACGTTTTCAGATTTGATCTGAAAACATGAAATTTTCTATCTTAGGTGCTTTGTCAGTCTCTTAGCCGGACTCTGATTAGCGGTAAGCACCTCCACGAAGTCTAACCCGGCTCCGTGAACGGTAATTACAAGATACCGGGATTCCCGGTAATTCGTCAATAACTCAATTTACCGGAGATAATTTAGGCATTTTATTAAAGTTTCCGGCTCTTTGGCATATGTATGTAGATAGTGCCGAATGGTTACTGGATCCAAATCTAGCTGTTTAGCTACCCAAGCAAAGCTAAATTCCTGCTCAAAATCCAATGGTCCGTTGAGCCAATTTCGAGCCCTTGCGACTATGATTCGATCTGTAACTGTATCTCCATACAAATCTAAAATTGCTCTACCTAAAACTGCTGCTAGCAAATTTCGTTCCGGCTTTACTGCTTTTCTTTTTGCAGGCATTTCTCCAAAATCTTCACATCGAATGGATGTGGCACGGCGAGACGATACAGATATATCGCTAGACATATACTGTCCTCCAAATAAAATAACGGATTGTTAGATGAATCGTTAAAACAAACGATTGCTAAAACTTTCGGCAGCTATTTGATCAATCGTTTTAGTAGCTTCCTTTTTCAAATCCTCTACAGAACCCGAATCTTTACTCATAGGAGCTTCTTTTGTTTGGCGCATTTTCGGAGCGCCGCTTTCTTTAATTTCCGTAGTCAGTTCCCCGATTATTTTCAATGCATGATCTAGCATTGTCTTTTGAACCGGATACGCAGCCGCCATCAAAGAAGCCTTTGCAAGTGAATGCATAGTCACCGGACTAATTTGATCGGCAGGTAAAACCTTTTTCAAATTTTCATAATTAGTCTTAGCTTGATCTATAACTTTATCGTAAACAAAGTGATTATGTTCTTTGTTAAACTCACTTTCTCTCAGTTCGCTAATCCAGTCTGCAAAAGTTGCTTGTGTTCGTTCAAACATCTTTGTAGACATTTCAGCCGCATCTTTAATGCGCTTACCCTTCGCTGTATCTATTGCAGCTTCTATATTTTGAGGAGAACTAACTTGATTATAGCCGTTCTTTAATTGCTGATATATACCCACATTTCTTTTTAGACTCTGAGCATTCATGCCCCCGATTCTCGCCTGATCAATCATTGAATTGATTTTAAACTCAGAATCACAGGCCACCAACTCTTTCCAAAAATCTTCATCTAGATTGCTATTTTGAAGAATATCCATGCTCTTTTCATGCAACTCCTGCATAGGAGCTAGAAACTCTTCCTTGATTGTCGGATCGTTTTCGAGATCGTATTTACGACGAAAGTAACTTAGCGTGCTATTTTCCTGTTCTAGATGTTTAACTTTTTCCTCTAGTTGAGAAACTGTAGGAGCTACTTCCTCGTATTTTTTCGCTCCTTCTTTAAATTTATCTAATCCTTCGAGTTGGGAGGTAAGCGCTGTAACTTGTGTGTGGAGCGCTTGCACCTGATCGCGTATCGCTTTTGTTTTATTCTTATAGCGTGCCTTAAGTCCATCAAACGAACGAATGGATTCTGGACTTTTAGCCCCCTCCAATTGAGCGGAATCGATGTCTTGATTCAAGTCATCGATATTTTTAAAAACTTCTCCCTGAGTAATGATAGGAGTAGTGGGAGGCTTAATTACAGGCTGTGCTGGAGGAGGCGCATCGCCGAGCGGAATTTGTGTATTTCCTGCAATATTGAGATCAGTAGTAAAAGTTTTATCTACTATGTCTGTAATAGATTTGTTGGCTGCATTTTTTACATCTTCTGCAGCTTTAAGGGGATCTACTGTGTTACCTTCTCCATTAACTACCGTCATATAACTCCTATTTTTTCTTATCTATTGATTCACGAATATTTTTAAGGGCTTCAGGGAGAGAAGAAATTTGAGATAGAACTGCAAAAGCTCCAGCTAAGAAGTCTGATTTGTTTTGCACTTCGCCAAATTTAGATTTGGAAAGAGTCGGATCAAATAAACTCTCCTGTAGAATCTGGAGAGCATAAGTATTTACATTGTGTGCAGCTAAGACATCTAAAGCTTTATCGATTTCGGGGAGGTGTTGGAGCAAGTGTTCCGCAAGAATGGTGCTTTCTCTATTCATTGAATGTTTTCTCGTGCCTTTCTACATACTTCACATTCGGTAGATTCTCCGGTTGTTTGATTTGTCAAACATTTGCATCCGGATCTTAAAACTTGTTTAAGCCTAATCCATCTTTCTTCTAAACCTTTAACTATCTTCTCTACCTCTTCGTTTGATGGCTGCTTCATTTAGATCTTATTTCTTTTATGGCTTCTTGGGTATTCTCCGTGAAATCATCCGGATCTCCGATCTGAGGATCTAATCTATTCATAAGTCTAATTGGAGATTTTACTACATCTGCTGTGATGCTTAAGCCTAATTCTGCGACATCACAAGCACCTTCGACAACTTCAGCTAAAATTTTACCAAATATACTCATTGAAGATTTGAGCTAGGACGCCCTTTATTTGATTGGGATTTAGATTTCGATTTTCCAGTTCCATTCGTTCCATTTTTGCTCGAATGCATGGAAGTCATAGCATCAAGAGCCATAGCACTCTCTTGTGTCCGTTTCAAGCTTTGATCTACAACGTGAGCTTCTTCTGCACGTCTATTTTCTTGTGTTGCAATAAATTGTTGAAATTGATTTGAATTATTTTTCATCATTACTTCAGCAGATTTAGCGCGGGCAGTTTCTAGCTTAGCTTGAGCCTCAATACGTTTCGGATCATTTTGATCGCTCTCTGCAATTTTCTTAGCTAGCTCGTCAAACTTCTTAGCTCTATCTGCATTGGCTTGAGATTCAATCTGTCTAAGCATATTAAATGCTCTACCAAATCTTTGTGCCAATTCTTTAGCTTCCGGACGTTCTGAGCGCACAGCATCCTGACTTAGCAGAGTCATATGCCCCTGAGCACTAGAAACTAAATTATAAACCCAAATATGTAGAGTCGTGCGCCCGAATTCGCGCCTGTTCATGCGCTCTACAGCATCGTCTACTCGTGCTAGGAATACCTGCAGGAATACAATGTGATCATTTTCTCTAGAAGCCGGTAGAGTAATGAACTTATGAGCATCAGACATTCTCGGATCCACTTCATCCGATTCATTAAGTTCATGATCAAAATCGGATACATTGGCAGTAAGCACTGCAGCTTGTGTTTCTGCAGTTTGAATATCCGCTTCAGTAGTAACTTTTGCCAGATCTGAATCAGGCAAGAGTTTCTGAATCATATCTTCATCGCCGAAAGCGTCTGCGATAATTCGCGCAAGCATGTAGCGAAATCCGGCTTCCGGGAGAGAAGAAAAGAAAGGGCGCAAGAGTTCCACTGTAAATTGCGGAGAATTTCCAATTCCTGAAGAATCTGGTTTACGCGCAACCACGATCCAATTTGATGGCAATCCGCAGTTGAGATAGGACGTATCATCATACTGAATCTCACTCTTAGGAATGTTGTAGTATTTAAGATAGTCTGTAAACTTCGCTTTTACTTCCGGATACTTTACATAATTAGATTTGCTCTTATCGAGAGAGATATAGAGCACTTTAGATAGATTCTTTTTGTAGTGAACTGTTTGATGTTCTGAAAAACGCGAATTAAGATGCTTATGAATTCTACCTTCGACAGTAAGGATGATAGAAGCTAGCTCAGCTCCTCGCCCTTCGCCCATTAATTCTGTTTTATTAAGCCCACGGGTAAAAGTTACGCCGTCAATTTTAGCGTCTAGCAAAGCAAGGCCCGCTATAATCGGCTGCAAAGCAGTAGGAAAGTTTTGCACTGATTCTATTTTACCGATGTTGACGCTACCGAAATGGAGGATCTTTTTATGGACATCATTAGGATCCATGTTTAGAAAGAGAGTAGCGGAATAATCTAAGTGATCTAGAAATTTACAAAAAGCTCTATCGTAGGCATGACAAAGGGGGTGAATTTTCTCGCCCCAGCCTCTCACCATTCGTATTTCATCTTCGGTTTCATCACCTGGAAAGATCGAGAATATGTCGTCAAAATGTTCTGCATGAGCATCCTTTTCATATAGGAATTGATCTGTGCCTGCAGCTAGCGCCATATTGGAAAAGGTATTCATTCCAATTTTACCGTCTTCCTGCTTCCAATAGCAGGATACGAGCGGAATACGTGCTGGGCAGACTTTTCCGTAATCGATTCCAGTAAGTCCTTCGCGCACGTTATCGACTGCAGCAACTTGATCCGTTCCCGCCAAAGAGTTGGTTTGAGTCGTCTTCGTTATGCCTGAAGCGAGAAGAGAGTTTAACAGCTCCGATAATGCTGCTTTTTTCCATCCTTGAGTCGCTTCCTCTTTTGCTACTTTGTATTTTTTAATAAGCTCGTTAAACGAAATATCGTGTTCAATGAATACGTATTCCCATTCTTGCGGATTGATGGATGTGCCAGATGGAAAGCGGCACTTGCGATAATCTAGAGCTTTGTAGCGGTAAGATGTAGGATCTTCGTAGTAATAGATGCCTACGCCGTAGTTCATCATGTCTGACACCATTTTTAGGTGCTCAGCTTTGGCCCATGGCTCACTCTTAATCAAATTATCGTAAGCTTGTTCAATGATACGCGCATGATCGTAGAGATACGATGCAGTATCTTCCGGAGCAGCTTGTTTTGGGACGTAATTTGAGTCTTTCGGAGTTTTGCTAGATTGATTCGGTAGCTTTCCAAACGGATTTTGCACCATTTTCAGTTCTATGAGTGATTTAGAATAAGATTCGTTTGGAAAGAAGGCATTGTAAGTAAGTGAGATTTGACAAATTGAATGTGTAAAGCGTCCGGAACAGACGTTATGTTGAGTTAGCGGCAACTGTTCGGGTCTATTTTGCTCGTCGTTCCAATAAGGAGGAAATTGTCCTTTAGCTTTTGTAATATGCGAAAACTTAGGAAGAATGCGTTCTTTATATTCTCTGGTAAGTTGGGCATAGACTGATTTAACATGCTGAATATCTTTAAAAGCATCATCTACAAATTCAGCTAAATCTACTTTTTTCGTAGTTTCAACTTCGCGCTGTTTTTTATCTTGCTCTGAATCATCTTTGTGCTGATATTGCAGACCCATATTATTTTTCCTCTAGGATGAGTCGAATCCAACATTCGTGTCGTTCACGATCTATAGTTCCAACAAAAGGCTCCGGAAACATTTCCGGAGTATGCTTTTTTCCGGTGGTGGTTTTAAGAACGTGAGAATCGAAATGCACCTTCTCTACTAGCGGGCATCCACATACCCCACAATCGAATAGTTGTTTGTCAAAAGGAGTGTTACGATTTAATGTAAAAAGAGATGCAATTTTGTCGTTCATGCGCTGGATAGCAGATTTTTTCAATTCAATATTTTTCGGGCAATTCGCGCATGTCCAGGCCCTTTTTTCTGCTTCGTATTTAGTAGCCCAACCAGACGCGCCTGCAGTAAAGATGCCGGTGATTGCTTGCCTGGAGAATTCAAAAGCTAATTTGGCTCCTACTTTGATATCTGAAAAAACTGTGCGGGGAATATCGGGGTAAGCTATGTGAGCTTTAATGAAGTGTGATTTTGGAGCTTCGCCTATGAGGTAGAGATAGTGCTGAATTTTAAGCTCCAAATAATCTATCGGAGGATAAGATAGTGATTCGCGGCGCTGCTTAATGTGCGTAACTAACTCATCAAAAGAATCGTATTTGCGGATTGTGCCTTGCTCAGTCAATATACCTTTATAGGCGTAATTATCTGTAGGATCTATGTAGCCTAGCAAGTAAACCGGGAAAAGCTTCGGATCAGCAAAAACGTAAATCATAAAGCTTATGTATACACTCGAAGTAGCGAAAGAGAAGGATCTTTGGAATTATGACAGATTTCCCATCAAAATCGCAACTGAGAAAGGAACCCGGTATAGAGAGGCTTACGGGCGCAAATTTCCAGGCAATCCATCCGATTTAGACATTGAAATGTGGTGCTCCGCTAGACGACTCACTAAGGAGCAGGGCGGTTTAGGAGAATTCCAACATTTTAAAAACGTAATTCAACTCGCCTATCCATATCTGCAGCACGAGTGGCACCACTGGTTAGACATGCAGATGGCGTGCTTCGTCGGATCTTGCGGCACGCACACAATTCTAGGTGGTGGAGGAATAGGAAAATCGTGGGCGCTCGGAACTTTTGCTAGGTGGTGGCAAGCCTGCAATCCCACTGAGCGCGGGGTGATGATTATCAACACTACTCAGAAGTCCCAGAGCGAACGTGCTTGGAAATATGTAATCGATGCTTGTCAAAATTTTCCGTTTCTACCAGGTGTGCTTTCCCCTTCGCAAGATAATCCGCACTTGTCGATAATGGTCACAGTGCCAGATCCTAAAAATCCTTCCAGGATGCTGCAGATGGTTAAGCCCGGTGTTGGGATCATTTCGCAAACTGTTAAAGGCGGCTCTACAGCTCGCGGAACTGCAGACATTAAAGGGATGCACCCCGGAGAATTTTTAGTAATCGTAGAAGAAGCGAACCATTTGCGCAGAACTAAATTAGAACGGGCTCGTGCAAACTGGATTACCAACAAATATTATCAAATCGTGCTCGCCGGAAACCCGGAAATCGAAGACGTGGCAGATACGACGCGCGAAGATTCTTTGTATCATTTCTCCGAACCGGTTCATGGTTGGGGAACTATTGAATGGGGAAAAACGAGAGTTTGGCAAAACAAATTTGGTGGCCGCTCGTTTCACTTTGATCCATATGATAGTCCTAGAATACATGCCCCCAATAGATATCGCTTATCTACTTGGCTCCCTGATATGAATTTCATCGAGCTAAAGGCTGCAGAGCTTGGGGGCTCCAATTCACAGCTCTTTAAACAGCAGATTCGCGGCATCTACGATCATGAAGCACTTCCGTTTAACCCCATTACGCTTGCAATGTGTAAAAAGTTCGACGTTTTTCGCAAGGCAAATTTTACCGGAATGCAGCGGCAGCGATGGGCTGCGTTTGATCCGGCTTATTCTGGTGGAGACGAAGCATTTTTAAAGATTGCTGAAAGCGGGCTCACTGAAGAGAACAAAATTGAGATAGATTTTCTAGGGGCTAAAACCAATTTTGTATTTAAACTAGATGCTAAGTCGGGAGATGAGCACTCATTTCAAATGATGAAATGGGTTATGAAGCTCTGCGATGAATGGGATGTGCCTCCAGAAAACTTTATCATGGATGCTAACGTTATCGGCATCGGCATGGGGGATATTTTAGTTCAATTTTGGTCGCGCAAACTTAATAAAATCATAGTCATGGGATCGCCTACAGATCGCGTGCTCGATTTGCAAGGTGTTCTAACTGCCAAAGAACGCTGCATGGATAAACAGACTGAGCTTTGGATCGCTATGCAGCTTCTCATGATGACCGGACAGGTGCGCGGATTAGATGAAACTATAACTAATGAGTTGGTAGAAAGACCAGCTGAAAGAGTAAACGGAAAACTCAAGATTCTTCCCAAAACTAAATTTAGAGAAAGATTTGGGTATTCGCCTGATAGGGCAGAGGCGTGCATCTTTATAGTTGATCTACTTAGGACTCGTGGCTTGCGCCAAGGCTCTGCACCGGATTTTTCTAAATTAGGACAAACTGGACTATCTGGAGATTTTGCAGGAATAACTTCTGTAGATGATGTAT
>OEIV010001173.1_pt1 | contig 12549 bp, 7 predicted proteins | sample 1539231 | NCBI WGS metagenome assembly OEIV01 (sample SAMN03794762, study PRJEB22550) | activated sludge metagenome | feature: wastewater treatment plant; material: activated sludge; isolation source: Wastewater treatment plant of a petroleum refinery complex | place: Argentina: Buenos Aires ...
AGATGCAGCAGGAGATGATGCGCATCTACCGCGAGGAAAAGGTCAACCCCATGGGGGGCTGCCTGCCCATCATGATCCAGATCCCGGTGTTCATCGCCCTGTACTGGGTGCTGCTGTCCAGCGTGGAGATGCGCGGCGCGCCCTGGATCCTGTGGATCAAGGACCTGTCGGTGAAGGACCCGTACTTCATCCTGCCGGTGGTGATGACGCTCAGCACCCTGCTGCAGACCGCGCTCAACCCGCTGCCGCCCGACCCGATGCAGGCCAAGATGATGTGGATCATGCCGCTGGTGTTCAGCGTGATGTTCTTCCTCTTCCCCGCCGGCCTGGTGCTGTACTGGGTGACCAACAACATCCTGACCATCGCCCAGCAGTGGGTCATCAACACCCGCATGGGCGTGCCGCCGCAGTTCAACCTGCCGAAGTTCTGAGCCCTGCGCCGAGGCGCGGGGGCGCCTCGCCGGTGGCGGCGGGTCGGTGGACCCGAACGGCATCGAACCGTTGAAGAATTAGAGCGCCAGCGCTTGGCTGTTGCGCGCAAGCAGCTATTGAATTCATAGTAATCGTCGATCATGCCGACCCCCGGGGAAACCCCCGGGAGCCCGAATTCGCGGCCAATTCTTCGGTAGCATGGGCGCTTTCCAACTTCACTGGAAGGTGATTTCATGGCTCGTCCCTTGTTCGTTCGTGGCGCCGTGGCGCTGGCTGCCCTGGCCCTGACGGGCGCCGCCCAGGCCGCCGCCCTGCGCATCGCCGGCGCCAACGACATCCTGACCTTCGACCCGCACGCGCAAAACCACCAGACCACGCTGGCCTACCAGCAGATGGTGTACGAGGCGCTGGTGCGCTACAACGAAAAATACGAGGTCGAACCCTCGCTGGCCACCAAGTGGACCTTCGTCACGCCGACGCAGCTGCGCTTCGAGCTGCGCAAGGGCGTCAAATTCCATGACGGCGCGCCGCTGACCGCCGACGACGTGGTGTTTTCCATCACCCGCGTCATGACCCCGCCGTCCAACCTGACCGCTTACGTGCAGAGCGTCAAGGAGGTCAAGAAGGTCGACGACGGCACGGTCGACCTGATCCTCAAGGCGCCCAGCCCCACCGTGCTGCGCGAGCTGACCGACGCGCGCATCATGAACAAGGCCTGGGCCGAGAAGAACAACGCCGTCAAGGCGCAGGACTACAAGGCCAAGGAAGAGAACTTCGCCGCCCGCAACGCCAACGGCACCGGCCCCTTCATCCTGGAGGCCTGGCAGCCCGACACCAAGACCACGCTGAAGAAGAACGACGCCTGGTGGGACAAGCCCAGGGGCAACGTCGACAACATCGTGTTCACCCCCATCAAGGCGGCGGCCACGCGCTCGGCGGCGCTGCTGTCGGGCCAGGTCGACATGGTGGTCGATCCACCCGTGCAGGACCTGGAGCGCATCAAGCGCGACCCCAACATCCACGTCATCGAGGGCGCCGAGAACCGCACCATCTTCATCGGCTTCGACCAGTTCCGTGAAGAGCTGCTGGGCTCCAACATCAAGGGCAAGAACCCACTGAAGGACAAGCGCGTGCGCCAGGCGCTGTACCAGGCGGTGGACATCGCCGCCATCGAGCGCAACGTGATGCGCGGCCTGGGCAAGCCCACCGGCACCATGATCGCGCCCATGGTGAACGGCTGGACCAAGGAGCTGGCCACGCGCGCGGCCAAGTTCGACATCGAGGCGGCCAAGAAGCTGCTGGCCGACGCCGGCTACCCGCAGGGTTTCGAGCTGACGCTGGACTGCCCCAACGACCGCTACCTGAACGACGAGGCGATCTGCCAGGCCATCACCTCGATGTGGACCAAGATCGGCGTCAAGACCAAGCTGCAGACCAACCCGATGGCCATCCACTCGGCCAAGATCCAGAAGTACGAGGTCAGCGCCTACCTGCTGGGCTGGGGCGTGGCCACCTTCGACGCGCTGTATTCGCTGGACTCGCTCATCAGCACCGTCGACACCCAGGGTGGTGCGGCGGGCAACTTCAACTGCGGCCGCATGAGCGATGCCAAGGTGGACGGCCTGATCCAGCAGATCAAGAGCGAGATGGACGCCAAGAAGCGCACGGGCGACATCCACCAGGCACTGCAGCTGGTCAAGGACAACTACAACTACCTGCCCCTGCATGACCAGATCCGCCCCTGGGCGATGCGCAAGGGCGTGACCACGGTGCACCGCGCCGATGACCGTCCGATGGTGATCTGGACGACGGTCAAATAAGCAACACCCCCCTGTACCGCTGACGCGGCTTCCCCCCCTCTGCTGCGCGAGGGGGGACAACGCCGATGCCCGGTACAAGCCCGTGCATGGCGTTCGCTGGCAGGGCCTGCTCCGCGGCCTTTTGAATGATGGGGTCGCTGGTGCGTCGAGGACGCCGTTACGTCGCGCGGCGGTCGAAGCGCACGTGCCCGCCCTGCATCACCAGCGCGATGTGCTCGCCCTGGCCGGCCAGGCAGTGCAGGTCCTGCAGCGGGTCGCCGTCGACCAGCAGCAGGTCGGCGCGGGCGCCGGGGCTGACCTCGCCCAGCCGGCCCGCCTGACCCAGCAGCTCGGCGCCGACCAGCGTGGCGCTTTGCAGCACCTCCAGGTTCGACTGCACCTGGGCGCGGATCAGCAGTTCCTCGCTCTGCAGCCCGTGCGAGCCGCCCAGCAGGTCGGTGCCCAGCGCCAGCTTCACGCCGGCGGCCTTGAAGATTTCCAGCGAGCGCAGTCCGGCGGCGCGCACGCGCTCGATCTTGACCGCGCTCTCGGCGCCCAGCCCCAGGCGCACGCCATCGCGCGCCAGCGCCTCGTAGGTGATCAGCGTCGGCACGGCGTAGGCGCCACGCTCGGCCATCAGCGCCGCCGTGGGGGCGTCGATCAGGTTGCCGTGCTCGATGCTGCGCACGCCGCATTCCACCGCGCGGCGAATCGCCGCCGGCGTGTAGGCGTGGGCCAGCACGTAGCTGTGGCGCGCCGCCGCCTCGTCGACGATGGCGCGGGTTTCCTCCACCGAATAGCCCAGCGCGTCGATCGGGTCGGTGGGCGAGGCCACGCCGCCCGAGGACATGATCTTGATCTGGTCGGCCCCCATCTGCAGCAGCTCGCGCACGGCGCGCCGCACGCCGTCCACGCCATCGACCACGCGCGTGCTGGCCAGGCGCTGGAGCACGCCACAGCTCGGGCAGTCCAGCGGACGCAGCCGGTCCGAGCGCGGCCGAAAGTCGCCGTGCCCGCCGGTGGGGCTGAGCGGCGGACCGCTGACGAACAGGCGCGGCCCCGTCACCGTGCCGTCCAGGCCGTCGTCGATCGCCTGCTTGAGCGCCCAGTCGGCGCCGCCGGCGTCGCGCACGGTGGTGAAGCCGCGCGCCAGCATGTCGCGCAGGATGGGCAGCGCGCGCAGCGTCAGCGTGGTCTGCGGCGTGTCGGCCAGCAGCGCCAGGTTGGTCTGCGAGAAGGTGACGTGGGCGTGGCAGTCGATCAGCCCCGGCATCAGCGTGCGCCCGCCACCGTCGATGACGCGGGCGTCTTCGGCGGGCAGCGCCGCGTCGGACACGGCGCGGATGGCGTCGCCCTCGACCAGCACCTGGCCGGCCCGCCGCCGGCCGTGGCGCACGTCCAGCACGTGCACGTTCTGGAACAGGATCAGGTTCGTCATGGCCAACGTCGGTGGAGCAAGGTCGCGCACAATCATGCCATGTCGACCGCCGCGCTGGACCCCATCGTCGCCATTGCCACCGCCCCCGGCCGCGGCGCGGTGGGCATCGTGCGCGTGTCGGGCCATGGCCTGATGCCGCTGGCGCGCGCCCTCACGGGTGGCCGCGCGCTGGCGCCGCGCCATGCCCACTACGGGCCGTTCACCGAAGCCGACGGCAGCCCCATCGATCACGGACTGGCGCTGCACTTTCCGGCCCCGCACTCCTACACCGGCGAGGACGTGCTGGAGCTGCAGGCGCACGGCGGGCCGGTGGTGCTGCAACTGCTGCTGGCGCGCTGCCTGCAGGCGGCGGCCGAGCCGGATCCGGACAGCGGCGCTGCGCGCCTGCCACGCCTGCGCCTGGCGCGCCCGGGCGAGTTCACCGAGCGGGCGTTCCTGAACGACAAGCTCGACCTGGCGCAGGCCGAGGCGGTGATGGATCTGATCGACGCCAGCACGGCGGCCGCCGCGCGCTCGGCCAGCCGTTCGCTGGCGGGGGAGTTCTCGCGCCAGATCCACGGGTTGGTCGACGGCCTGATCGCGCTGCGCCTGCTGATCGAGGCCACGCTCGACTTTCCAGAGGAAGAAATCGACATCCTGAGCGCCCACGACGTGCGCGGGCAGCTATCGAATTTGCAGCATCTGCTGGGCGCGGTGCGCTCGCGCGCACGCCAGGGCGCGCTGCTGCGCGAGGGCATCCAGGTGGTGATTGCCGGCCAGCCCAATGCCGGCAAGAGCAGCCTGCTGAACGCGCTGGCCGGGGCCGAGCTGGCCATCGTCACACCGATCGCCGGCACCACGCGCGACGCCGTGCGCCAGACCATCCAGATCGACGGCGTGCCGCTGCACGTGCTGGACACCGCCGGGCTGCGCGAGGCCGGCGACGAGGTCGAGCGCATCGGCATCGAGCGCGCCTGGGGCCACATCGAGGCCGCCGACGCCGTGCTGTGGCTGCACGACCTGACGCGCCACGACGCGCCCGACTACGCCGAGGCCGAGGCGCGGATCGCGCGCGGCCTGGCCGAGCGGCTGCCGCCCGCCGTGCCGGTGCTGCACCTGTGGAACAAGCACGACGCGGCGCCCGGCGCCCGCATCCCGCCCGAGGGCATTGCCCTGTCGGCGCGCACCGGCGAAGGCTTGCACGCGCTGCGCCAGCGCCTGCTGGCACTGGTGGGCTGGCAGGGCGGCGCGGGCGAAGGCCTGTTCATCGCGCGCCAGCGCCACCTGCAGGCGCTGGCGCGCGCCGGCGAGCACCTGGACGCCGCGCAAGCCCACCTGGACGGCCCCGCCGCGCTCGACCTGCTGGCCGAGGAGCTGCGGCTGGCGCAGCAGGCGCTGGGCGAGATCACCGGCGCCTTCAGCGCCGACGACCTGCTGGGCGCCATCTTCGCGCGCTTTTGCATCGGGAAGTGATGTGGAGTCCAGGGACGTCCACTAACGTCTTTCGAATGACTTTAAGTTGGCGTAAATAAAGGAATTTTCCTCCACTGACGAATTTGGTGATACAGTCGAAGCCACTCACTGATATGTCCAAGTTTGGCGCCAAGTAGCGGGAAATTTGCTCTCCATCCCTCTGCTTGGACATATGGAGGATGAGATGGCACTGACCGATACCGCGCTCAAGGCGCTCAAGCCCAGGGACAAGACCTATACGGTTACCGACGACCGAGGGCTGTATGTGGAGGTCTTCCCGACCGGGGGCGTCGTCTGGCGCTACCGCTACCGGCTGAATGGCAAGTACGAGAAGCTGACGCTCGGCAAGTTCCCCGCGCTGACGCTGAAGAACGCCCGCCTGAAACGGGACGAGGCAGCCCACCAAGTGGCGATGGGGGAGTCGCCAGCAAAGAAGAAACAGCAGGAGAAAGTGGCCGGCGCAGAAGACGCCACCGTGGCCGAATTCGCCGAACGCTTCTTCAAGGACATCCAGTCACGCGATCGCAAGAACGTGACCATGCCCCGCCGCTACCTGGAAAAGGACATCCTGCCGCACATCGGCGGCAAACCGATCCGGGACATCACCGCCGAGGACGTGCGCAGTGTCATCTGGCGCAAGAAGGAACAAGGCTTCGATGCCGCCGCCGGCCAGGTGCGCGGCCTGCTCAAGCGCATGTTCGACTACGCGCTCACCTGCGGCCTGACCCAGGCTAACCCGGTCATGGCCCTGCCCATGCGGCACGTCTACCGCGCCGCCGCCCGCGACCGGGCGCTGACGCCAGACGAAATCCGGCGGTTCCTGCGCGCCATGCAGACCTCCAACATCCGCCGCCAGTTCAAGATCGCCTTCCAGTTGATCCTGATGACCCTGGTGCGCAAGTCCGAGCTGATGCTGGCGCAGTGGAAGGACGTGCATCTGGACGAAGGCGAATGGCACATCCCGGTCGAGAACTCCAAGACCGGCAAACCGCACATCGTCTATCTGTCCACCCAAGCGCAGACGCTGTTCAAGGAACTCAAGCCGCTGGCCAGCAGCAGCGTCTGGGTGTTGCCGGGCCGTGGCACCCTGGCCAAGCCCTTCGCCAGCAATGCACTGAACCAGGCGCTGAAGGTGTCATTGCAGGGGCAGGAGATCCCCGCCTTCACCATCCACGACCTGCGGCGCACGGCATCGACATTGCTGCACGAACAGGGCTGGCCTTCGGATGTGGTGGAAAAGGCGCTGAACCACACCATCGGTGGCGTGCGTGGGGTCTACAACCGAGCCGAGTACGCCGAGCAGCGGCGGGAGATGTTGCAGGCGTGGTCGGACTACATCGACGGGCTGGCGCCGTCGGCGAATCTGGTCATCGGTACTGCTTCGGCTTGAGGGTGGCCTTTTCCTTTTCCGGGCAGAACCGTTGTCCCTTGGGCACCATTCCCTTGCCTTTCCCTTTGCGTTTGAGGCCCTTGCCGTCGGGGCAGTTATCAACCATTGGTTGACAACTGCCTTGGGTGCTCCGGTTAGCCATGCTTGTTGCGCAAGGCTCGCATGGCCTGTTCTGCGCTCAGGAAATGGGGTAGTCAAACGATTAAACAGGGCATTTACCCTATTAAATACCCCGTTTAAAGTGTACGATTACCCTATTTCCACAGCCGGGGCCTGCCCTCCATGCACTCGCTTACCCCCGAGTACCTTGCCGCGCTTCGCTTCGACGGTACCCAGGCGGCCACGCTGCGCTCGCTGGGCGAGTACCAGGGCAAACAGCAACTCTATGCTGCGCAGTCGCCCGAAGCCCTGAAAGGCCTGCGTCAGGTTGCGGTGGTCGAGTCCACCGAGTCTTCCAACCGTCTGGAAGGCGTTGTCGTCGCACCGTCGCGGTTGAAGTCCCTGGTCATCCGCCATGCGGCGCCAAAGAACCGCTCGGAGCAGGAGATCGCCGGCTACCGCGATGCCCTGGGGTTGATCCACGAGTCCGCTGCTCACATGTCCTTCAATGAGGGCGTGGTGCTGCAGTTGCACACCCTGCTGTACCGCTACATGCCGCAGGCGGGCGGGCGCTGGAAGGCCACCAACAACGACATCATCGAGCGCCACCCGGATGGCACGTCGCGGCTGCGCTTCCAGCCGGTCGCTGCGCATCTGACGCCGATGGCCATGGCCGATCTGACCGGGCACTACGCCACCGCATTGGACCAGCACCTGGCCGACCCACTGGTGCTGGTGCCACTGGCGATGCTCGACTTCCTGTGCATCCACCCCTTCCCCGACGGCAATGGCCGCATGTCCCGCCTGCTGACCTTGCTGCTGCTCTACCACTTCGACTATGCGGTGGGCCGCTACATCAGCTTGGAACGCATCTTCGAGGAGACCAAGGAAGGCTACTACGAGACGCTGGAAGCCAGCTCGCAAGGCTGGCACCAGGGGCAGCACGACGTCAAACCCTGGCTCGACTACTTCTGGGGGGCATTGCTGCGGGCCTATCGTGAGTTCGAGGAACGCGTCGGCACCATCGAACATGGGCGTGGCAGCAAAGGCGATCGGGTGCGGGCGGAAGTGTTGGGACGCACCCTGCCGTTCTCGATTTCGGAGATCGAGGAAGCTTGCCCGGGCGTGAGCCGTGACATGGTGCGGCTGGTGTTGCGGGCGATGAAATCAGAGGGGCTGATCGAATCGACTGGCAAGGGGCGAGGTGCGAAATGGGCCAAGCGGGTGTAAGGGGAGCACGATGGAACTGATCGACAACATCAGCCACTTGCTGGGTGATGACCTCAAGCAAGCCATTCGGCCAGGGGCGCGGCTGAAGATCGGAGCCTTGTGCTTCGACCGGCCCCGAAACAGCCCAAAAATCAGGGGACTAAGAAGTGAGTGACCAGTTTTTCAGTCAGCCAATCCTCAATTCGCCATACGACTACCCGTCTCGGCATTGGGAGCTGGACGACAACGGACAACCTACGCAGCAAATCGTCGAATCACGCCGAACGTCCAGCTTCATCAGTCCGATTCCAAAGCCCCGCCGGCACCGCGGCGAGCAGGCTACTCTGGCGCTGGATGAAGTTGAGAACCTGGCTGATGACGGGCAGCGTTACCGCCACTCTGAGCTGATCAATTCGGTGCGGCGCGAGGTCGATGCCTGGCGTCGCCTGCCGCCGTCGCAGTGGCGCGTCACTCCCGAAACGGCCCGTCTGTTGGAGCACTGGCGCAACCACAAGTTCGCCGGGGTGCGCCCGTTCTTCTGCCAGGTAGAAGCGGCCGAAACTGCGATCTGGCTGACCGAGGTCGTCCCGCAGCTCGGCAAAAGTGGTGAACGCTTTCTCGATCACCTGAAGAAAGTCAGTAACGACGCCAACCCCGGCCTGATGCGCCTGGCACTGAAGCTGGCCACCGGGGCAGGCAAGACCACGGTCATGGCCATGCTCATCGCTTGGCAGACGGTCAATGCCGTGCGCCATCCGCAGAGCAAGAAATTCACTCGTGGTTTCCTGCTGGTCGCCCCTGGCCTGACCATCAAGGATCGTTTGCGCGTGCTGTTGCCCAATGATGCGGACAGCTACTACGCCAGCCGGGAGATCGTGCCCCGCGACATGCTGGCGGATCTGGACAAGGCCAAGATCGTCATCACCAACTACCACGCCTTCAAGCTGCGCGAGCGCATGGAGTTGTCCAAGGGCGGCCGTCGCTTGCTGCAAGGCCGCACCGGCAGCGAGCTGGACACGCTGGAAACCGAGGGTCAGATGCTCCAGCGGGTCATGCCGGAATTGATGGGACTGAAGAACATCCTCGCCATCAACGACGAGGCGCATCACTGCTATCGAGAAAAACCGCACGCTGCGGAGGACGACGAGGATCTCGACAAAGATCAGAAAGCCGAAGCCGAGGAGAACAACGAAGCCGCACGGCTGTGGATCTCCGGCCTGGAGGCAGTCAACCGCAAGCTGGGCTTGCAACAGGTGATCGACCTGTCGGCCACGCCGTTCTTCCTGGCCGGCTCCGGCTACGTGGAAGGCACGCTGTTTCCCTGGACGATGAGCGACTTCTCGCTGATGGACGCTATCGAGTGCGGCATTGTCAAATTGCCGCGCGTGCCGGTGGCCGACAACATCCCTGGCGCGGAAATGCCCATCTACCGCGAGCTCTGGAAGCACATCGGCAAAAAAATGCCGAAGAAAGGGCGCGGCAAGAACGCCCAGCTCGATCCATTGGCCATCCCGGTGGAGTTGCAGACCGCGCTGGAAGCCCTATACGGCCACTACCTCAAAACCTACGAAGCCTGGAAGCAGGCCGGCATCAACGTGCCGCCGTGCTTCATCGTGGTGTGCAACAACACCGCAACTTCCAAACTGGTATTCGACTACATCTCCGGTTTCGAGCGCACCAACGACGATGGCGCCATCACGCGCGTACCGGGGCGGCTGGAGCTGTTCCGCAACTTCGACGAGCATGGTGAACCTCTGGCGCGCCCGAACACCTTGCTGATCGACAGCGAGCAGCTCGAATCTGGCGAGGCGCTGGACGACAACTTCCGGGGTATGGCTGCTGACGAAATCGAACGCTTCAAGCGCGAGATCATCGAGCGCACCGGCGATCACCGCCAGGCTGAGAACCTGAGTGACAGCGAACTTCTGCGCGAAGTGATGAACACCGTTGGCAAGCAGGGTCGCCTGGGTGAGCAAATCCGGTGCGTGGTGTCGGTGTCCATGCTCACCGAAGGCTGGGATGCCAATACCGTGACCCACATCCTCGGTGTGCGTGCGTTCGGCACCCAGTTGCTGTGCGAACAGGTGATTGGCCGTGCCCTGCGCCGCCAGTCCTATGAATTGAATGAGCAGGGCCTGTTCGACGTGGAGTACGCCGATGTCTTCGGCATTCCCTTCGACTTCACCGCCAAGCCGGTCGTCGTCACGCCGCCCAAGCCCCGCGAAACCATCACGGTCAAGGCACTGCGCCCGGAACGCGACCATCTGGAAATCCGGTTCCCACGCGTGCAGGGCTATCGCGTCGAACTGCCAGAAGAACAACTCGAAGCCGAGTTCAACGGCGACCACCACCTCGCCTTGACGCCGGACATGGTTGGCGCAACCCAGACCCACAACGCCGGCATCATCGGCGAAGCGGTGGTGCTGGACATCAAGCATCTGCAAGATGTGCGTCAGTCCACCCTGTTGATGGAGTTGACCAAGCACCTGCTGTTCCAGCATTGGCGTGACCAAGGCCAGGACGCACCGATTGCATTGTTCGGGCAGCTCAAGCGCATCGTGCGCCAGTGGCTGGACGAGTGCCTGGAATGCAAGGGAGGCACCTACCCGGCGCAGTTGATGTACCGCGAACTGGCGGACATGGCCTGCCAGCGCATCACCAAGGGCATTACTGCAAAGGAGCTGCAGAAAGGCCGGCAGGTCAAGGCCATCCTCGACCCGTTCAACCCGACCGGCAGCACCGCGCATGTGCGCTTCAACACCTCTCGCCCGGGCAGCGAACGCTGGGAAACCCTCGGGGTGGAAAACCAGCCAAAGAACCAGGTCAACTGGGTCATCCTGGACAGTGGCTGGGAAGGCGAATTCTGCCGCGTCGCCGAGTCGCACCCCAAGGTGCTGGCCTACACCAAGAACCACAACCTCGGCCTGGAAGCGCCCTACCGCTTCGGTTCGGCCAATCGCATCTACATCCCGGACTTCATCGTCCAAGTGGACGACGGTGGCAGCAAGGACGACCCGCTTAACCTGATCGTCGAGATCAAGGGTTACCGGCGCGAGGATGCGAAGGAAAAGAAGTCCACCATGGACACCTACTGGATTCCCGGCGTGAATCACCTCGGCACGCACGGCCGCTGGGCCTTTGCCGAGTTTGGCGATGTGTACGAAATGCAGGAAGACTTTGCCAAAGAGGTCGAGGCGAAATTTAACCAAATGATTGAAGCGGCTGCGCCGGGAAACAAGGAAAACTGAGATGGCAACCAAGAAAACCCAAAAGCCCGGCAAGAGCATCGAGCAGATCACGCATACCGAGGCCAAACGCAAGAACATCCCAACGGTGGAGCATCAATCGGTGATGCAACACCACGAGCAGGCACCGGTGAAGGTGGCGTACCCACGCACCAATCGGCAATGGCTGGGGGAACTGTGCGCCCTGCATGATGCAGGCAAGGCATCCCCGGAATTCCAGCAGCGGCTGAACCGCGACCTCGACCCACAGCTCATCTGGCGTGGCAAGGACCAGCAGGACTGGTCAGACTTGGTCGTCAATGCGCCGCCGCTGTACATCCAGGAAAAGGTCAAGCCCAAGGTGCTGATCGACGATCTGCGTCGCCAGACCGAAGAACGACGCGAAGCCGCTGCGCCGCGACAGGACTCGCTCGATTTGTTCGGCGACTTCAACGGCCTGCCCGAAGGCGCGGATCGCACCGAGTTCTACCAGCACGAAGGTCACTGGCAAAACCGCATGATCCTAGGCGATTCCTTGCAGGTGATGGCCAGCCTGACCGAGCGTGAGGGGCTACGCGGCAAGGTGCAATGCATTTATTTCGATCCGCCCTACGGCATCAAATTCAACAGCAACTTCCAGTGGTCAACCACCAACCGCGACGTAAAAGATGGCAATGCCGACCATATCACCCGCGAGCCGGAGCAGGTAAAGGCGTTCCGGGATACCTGGCGCGATGGCATCCATTCCTATCTGACTTATCTGCGCGACCGATTGATGGTGGCTCGGGATTTACTGACCGAATCTGGTTCGATCTTTGTGCAGATTGGCGATGAGAATGTGCATCGGGTGCGGGCGGTGATGGATGAAGTTTTTGGGGATGAAAATTTCATCAGCCTAATTGCGTTTAAGAAAACTGTATATCAGGCAACAGACTACTTGCCGAACATCTACGACTACATCATTTGGTTTGCACGCAATAAATCAACTGCAAAAGTACGTCAGCTTTTGCAAGAGCGCGAAGAAACGAACAGTTTCGATATGATCGAAGACGAGAAAGGTCTACGCCGCGCAACCGAGGTAGACAGAAAATCAGCTCCGAAACTGCTGCTCCGTGCATCAGATATGACCTCGAAGGGCGCAAGCGAAGTAGGCAGTCAGCCATTCAAGTTTCGAGATAAAGAATTCTCACCTAAATCCGGAAATCACTGGAAGACACATGTTGCCGGAATGAAGAAGCTGGAAGCTGCGAATCGTTTGATTGGCATAGGAAAAACTCTATGCTTCAGGAAAATGGCGGCTGATTATCCGGTAACGTCTTATTCAAATGTTTGGAGCGATACGGTACAAAGCACTTTCGCATCAGAGAACATATATGTTGTCCAGACATACTCAAAAGTAGTGGCTCGCTGTTTACTGATGGCATCAGACCCCGGCGACTTGGTCCTCGACCCCACCTGCGGCTCCGGCACCACCGCCTACGTCCCCGAACAATGGGGCCGCCGCTG
>OEIV010001174.1_pt1 | contig 12519 bp, 12 predicted proteins | sample 1539231 | NCBI WGS metagenome assembly OEIV01 (sample SAMN03794762, study PRJEB22550) | activated sludge metagenome | feature: wastewater treatment plant; material: activated sludge; isolation source: Wastewater treatment plant of a petroleum refinery complex | place: Argentina: Buenos Aires ...
CTCTACCTCACAGCCAGCTTCGATACACCGACGAACTAACGCGCGGGACCACTAGCGGAGAACAACCCCGCCGCCTACCTCCCCAACCTCGCGGGGTCGTTGACCAACCTCGGCCGCACGTTGGCAGCGCTAGGACACCGCGCCGACGCGGCATCGTGCTTTGCTGAGGTGACCGAGTTGGGTGTTAGGAGCCCTGCCATTCCGATTGGGCAGATGGCAAAAGCAATACGACGGCTGCTTACGCTCGACGCTGATTCGGCGCATGAGGACGAGGGCCCGATTCTCGCCGGGTTCAACTACCTGCAGCGTCACGGCGTCGCGCAGGTCGCTGCCCTTCCAGGCGCTGGCGATCGCGCCCGCCTGTTGAACGAGATCGCTGGTCTGCTCGGCGAGGGAGCGCGCCGTATCGCCGCACGGGCGGGAGCGGAAGCGGCGGTCACCTATGTCGACGCCATGTCAACGATCGAGGTTCGCCTGTTGCGCTCCACCAACTCGACACAGCTTGAGACGCTCCGCCAACGAGACCAGCGATTGGCGCACCGACTCGAAGCGGCGTGGCACACGCGTGACGACACATCGACCGCTGGCGACGAGCAATCCGCGGCGTCGATGCCGCGAGAGGACCCCAACCAGATCCTCGCGGCGATCAGGGCCTTGGGCGACGAGTTCGCCGGCTTCGGGATGCCACGCACCTTCGATCAGATCGTCGACTCGCTCGCCGGGCGCACCGCGATCGTGGTCGCCGCCGACGACGGCGGCTGTGTCCTCACCATCGATCCCGACACACGAGCGGCCACGTCCACCGACATCGAGCTCCTCACCACCGACGCGATCCGCGAGGCATGGGCGGCGGCTCGGACCGGGAAATCCGGCGGCGCGACGCGCCTCGCCAGGCTGGTCGGCGAGAACCTCCCCGAACGCACCGCCGGGGTTGTTCTGGTCGGCGCGGCGAACCTGTTGCCGATGTCATCGGTGTGGTCCACGGTGGCAGACCCGCCGAGACTCGTGAGTTCGATCGGCGCTGACCCAACGCCGATGAACAACGATGGCGGCTGGGCGGTCGGGTTCTCCGAAGGCCCGTTCGATCCGAAGGATCCGACGAAGCGTCGACAGCCCATCCCCTGCGTCCAGGACGAGGCCGCGCGTATCGCCAGCATCACCGGATGCGAACCGGCCGAGATGACCGACGCCGCGACAGCGCGGCGGATGCTGCTCGACGCGTCTCGCGTCCACCTCGCATGCCACGGCACGAGCGGACAGTCGATCGCCGACGCGGCTGTGCTGTGCGGCGACGAATCACTCACGCTCGCCGGGCTCATCGACGGTCGCAGTGCTCACATCGCCGAGTTCGTTTGCTTGTCAGCGTGCGAGTCGGGCGCGCCGAGCCTCGGCAACGTCGAACAATCGGCGTCGTTCCCCAGTCTCCTGTCGGCACTCGGTACCCGAACAGCGGTCGCGACGTTGTGGCCGGTCGGCGATCGTGACGCGGTCGAGTTCGTCACGATGATGTACCGGAAGTGGGCCGGCGGCGCATCGCTCGGCGACGCGATCGCCTCAACGCATCGGGCGCAGCCTCTCAACGCCACCTTCGCCGCGTATGCGCTCTACGGTGAGCGCGATCTCGCCTGGACCGCGGACACCTCGGTTGAGCTGACCGAAAGGATCGACATGACCACCCCCGTATCAGACCGACGTCCGTTGGACCCCGGCGCGCTCGTCACGCTTCTCGACGAGATCGACCAGCACCTGCTCGACGATGACCAACTGGATACGTTGACCGGGCACGTCGAGGCGTGGGGCGCCGCCGTGTCAACCTCGGCTGATCCCGGGAGCGAGCCAGCCGCGATCGCGCTGGCGGCCGGCCTCACCGCGCTCGGCGCAGGTCGAGCCGTCGAGGACGCACGGGGCGAACGAGCCAAAGGCCTCCCGTCGACGTCGGCGCCAGGAGCGACCAACGACAGGACCGCTCAACCGGCGACCGCTCCGCAATCACCCCAGGCGCTCGACGCGAGCATCGCCGCAGTGCTCAAGAAGTGGCGCAAAGACAAGATCACGCAACCGTGAGCCACCCGATACCGAGAAGGCACCGATCCTGATGGTCGAACCCGAGATCGGTGCGGCGCTCTACCTGGGCCGCCTCGAACCCGACCACAGCACAACACACGACCCGCAACAGGCGTGGATAAAGGCTGCGGCGGCGCTGACGCCGGAATGGTCACGTTCCGCCGAGTCACTCCATCTCTGCCGTTGCGGACCGACCGCCCTCGCCGACACCACGACCCGTCTCGACCAGGCCCTCGCTCTGCTCACACGCATCGACGAGAAGTACAAATCGGACGAGCACCGTCCCCCACGCATCGACGTTGTGGTGTGGGCGACGAAACAACCGGACCCGGCCACAGCGGTCGAACCCCTCGGCGAGGCGGTCGATAGCCTCACCAACGTGGGGGTGCTCGACGTCGACCGCGGCGACAAACTCAACCCACACGGCGACCCCGCCTGGAGACGCTGGTCGGTCCCCGCCGACCAGCCCCGCCGATGGAGCCGCATCGACGGTGGACACATCGCCGTCGCACACACCCTCGAGGCGTTCAATTCGGTGCGCGTCTGGCTCATCGCCACAACCCTCCCCTACGACATCGCCGACGGCCCATGCCTGTCAAACCTGCTCGAGGTCGAGGCCGGCACGGGGATGCCCGGCCCACTCGCGCTCTACATCTCGCGACTCGGACACGCCCGCGGGCACTTCGCAGCGAACGCCTACGCCGCGCGATCCGCCACCGCCGCCGAACCTCACGCTCGCCACGCCTTGTCGGTAGCCAGCAACGACCCCACCGACCTGATCGGCCAGCTCAGCGACACGGTCGCGACCATGCGCGAATCCGTAGCCAACCTCGCGCCCGTCAACGCCAACCTCGACGGTGCGCGGCAACGACTCGCCGCCATGCTCACCAACGACTTCGGAGTCCCAAGGCAAGCCCTCGAGACATGGGGCACCGACGAAGCGCTCGGTGACCGCCAACGCGACGCGACCATGACCGCGAACCTCGGCCGCCACCAAGCCCGGCTCGACTCACTCGTCGCCGCACGCCAGCACGCCGACGCCGACCACACCCGCGCAGCGACCTACCTGCTCGCGATCGTCGCTGGCGCAGCTGCCGTCGGAGCGCTCGGCGACTCGCTGGCCTGGAAGATCGGACTCACCGTCACCGCGCTCGGAACACTCACCCTGCTCGCAACCACACGAGCCACCGCAGCGCTCCTCGACCCCAAAGCACGCCACGGCGTCGCCCTCGGCACCGCGCTCGCAGTCGGCGGACTCGTCATGCTCGCCCTCAGCGAAGCCCTCGATTCCACCTCAGGCATCGACCTCGCCCTCCCCGCAGGCGCCGGCCTCGCCGGCGTAGCGACGGTCGCGATCATCCTCAGTCGACCCCGATAGCGATCTCGCCCCGGTCCTGGCGACACTAGGACTGACGAGGCGAATCGTCGGATTCCTGACGTTGGCGTCGCTCAGCGAAGCCGATCGAGATTCGACCGCGGACCGACGACGCCTGTTGCCGGGCCTCGCTTCCGAGCCGCTTCGCGCCCTCGATCCCACCGGAACCGGCGTCTCGCGCACGGTCGACCTGTTCGGCTACCGCCTCACGCCAACGACGGGCCTCGGCCAACTCCGCGCCGGTCTCAATTCCCAACACCTCGTGAAACTCGCCGACCTCGACCGCCACATGGTTCCGTGCCCCAACGACCTGCGGCGTCTGCTTCGGATTGAACAGCACCTTCTTGTTCGCCGTGTCTGCCGCTTCGTTCAGTCGCCCAAGGACCTGCACGGTCGCGCGCTCGAACAGCGCGGAGCGCTCACGCCGGGCCACATCGAGCCCGAGCCGATGGCGATCGACATCCTCAGGCGAAGCGTCCATCACCCGATCCAACTCCAGGATCGCATGTGCGTCGTGCAACATGACGCACCTGGCGAGTACAGACAGGTACTTGATGATCTCGCCCTCAACCTCCTCGCAGACCGTGACCATGTCGGCGACGCTGCCCTTTCGATCGAACCTCCTCTCCAGGTCCGCAAGCTGGCGGAGCGCGAACGCCTCGGTCTCAAGAATCGCAGTCGGCTGATTCTGCACCTTCGACCACGCCACATCGGACACACAACCAACGGCCTCGCGAACCACCATCGCCTCAGCGATCGCAAGCCCGACCGCATCGACCCGCGCCAGCACCTGGTTCATTTGTGCCCGGATCAAGTCGTCCAGCTTCTCGTCGATCCTTTGCAAGTAGTCGTTGATGGCATCCAACTGCTGCTGCATCGCCATCTGCGACATGATCGCGCCCAGTCCGGACAGCGCCGCGGGGCTGGTCAATGCCGTGCCAGGTGCGTGAACGACTTGGATCCAGGACTTCGACGCCCCGGGCCGGCCGAGCATGGCGTGCGAGATTCCCGGTGTCTTCGTCGGTGTCAGGCCGCCCAAGGCCTTCACCTTGGCCGCCGATTCCTTGGTCATCTTGAGCCATCGCCCCGATTGCTCGGCGACATCAGCCGCGACGTCAACTGCGCTGGAGCCCCAGCAAAGGGCGCGTGCAAGGTCACGGCCCTCCTCGTCTCGGGGTACGAGTTCGAACGCAGCCATGAACCGTTCAACGTCAGCGATATCGCCGATCACCGCAAGGCCATGACCATCGCTGAACAACTCGATGCAGTCGCCCACACCGTCCTGATCCATCTCCACGCCTGGTCTCCCCCGGTCTCGACTTCTCCGTGGCGATGCCTCTCGGCCCTCGGACGGAGCCTACTGGTCCGTCGCGGACTTGATCCGCTGGTTCAGCCCGGCCGCGCCCCTCGGTCCGCACCACACTGGTCGCCGCCCAGGAGTTGCCAGCGCCCCTGCCACGCCGTCGCTCTTCGCGGCGACCGGTTGGCGATCGGCACCGACCGCAGCGTCATCGGCCTGCGCTATCTCACCGACTCGCAGTAGGCCGACAGCGACGTCACGCAACGGGAACCGCGATCGGTGCCCGGAAACGACGGAACCCCCGGAATCACTGGCAAAGCGCCTCGTTTCCGGGGTTTCGCGCCGAGTACCCCGAACGGGATTCGAACCTGTGCCGCCACCTTGAGAGCGACCCGTGGGACGGAATCGACGGATCGTGACGCACGCAGACGGGCGAGGTTCCGCGGGTTTCGCCGACGGTCGATCGACGGCGAACAACACCGAATAGCGGCGGCCGCGGGCTTTTCGCGGGGCGTACCCAAGGTCGCAGTTACGTCAGCGTCCTGACGAGTCGCGCTGACTGAAGAGCGATGACCTCGTGCACCACGTCCCAGTTGTGCGGCGATGCCGGCGCAGACAGGTTCGCGACGACAAGCCAGGTGTCGAAGACAGCGGCCAGGATCGCGTTGTCGGTTGCCACGCCGTCCAAGCCGATCACGGATCTCGACGACCACGTCGCCGACGCCCCGGTGACGGGCGGACCTTCGCCGTCGAAGGTCTCCCGCACCTCACCCTCGAACCTCAAGTTCGCCAGCATCGCCCCGGGCATGACCGCCAGTGCGTCAAGCGCGTCGTCTCGCGAAGCGAGCGGCACCACCTGGACCCAGGCCCAGCGACCGGTCGGCTTCGAGTGAAAGGAACGCCAGCCAGTGATCGATCCGAGGTCGCGAGCCCGACGGGCCCAATCACCATTGAAACCGCCTTCGCCCGTACGCCATGTGCGCTGGTCAACTTTGCGCCAACCATCACCGGGAAGGTCCTCGCAATCGACAAGCAGGTCGAGCGCCGCGCCCTTGTCTGCCTTCGGGCCGAAACTCGCTCGAAGCCATCGGATCCTGCTCGCACCCATGCGGTGAGTCTGGCAGCTATCGGGTCGACAGAGCTCGCCGACGGCCGCTGCCACCGACACAGCGTGATGGACGACCCCAGCTCCGCGCGACGGCGCAGGATGTCACGCCCCGCAACGCCAGCGTCGTCGTACCGTGGCCAGGTGGCGGAACGTCGGATCGTGAAGGTGATGTGGGACTACGACGCGTTCCCGCTCTGGGTGACTGCCGGACGGCTCGGCCAGGTGAGCAGTCAAATAGTGCCGGTGTCCGCCGATCTGTCTCGCCGACTTCAAGTTCGGTCAGATGGGCTTACGACGCTTATGTGGGGCCCGAACGGCCCTGATGCACGGGGCTGGAATGGCCCCGATCCGCACGATCTCGCCACCGCCAACGAGAAGGGCGGAAGTTGGCGAACCTCGTCCGGGTGCTGCGCGTCGCCCGCACCGGTGCTGTTCGGGCACGGGCCAAGGCGTTGACCCAGCTCAAGTCGCTGATCGTGACCGCACCCGTCGAGCTGCGAGCCCAGCTCGACGGGCTCGACGGCACCCGGCTCGTGACCACCTGCGCCCGGCTGCGGCCAGCGCGCGACAAGCCTCCGACGACCCCGTCACCGTTCGCGAAGCGCACACCACGGCCGGGACGACTCATCGACCCGACCGCAGCCACCAAACGATCACTGGCGAGCATCGCTGGGCGAGTCCAGGCCCTCGACGTCGAGATCGCCGAACTCGACGACGACCTCGAAGCGCTCCTCACACCACTCGCACCGACCCTGCTCGCAATCCAAGGAGTCGGCACAGACGTCGCCGGCCAGCTCCTCGTCACCGCCGGCGACAACCCCCAACGCATCACCAGCGAAGCCGCGTTCGCTCACCTCTGCGGCGTCGCCCCCATCCCCGCCTCCTCGGGCAAGACCCAAAACAACCACCGGCTCAACCGCGGCGGCGACCGCAACGCCAACGCCGCGCTCTACCGCATCGTCATGTGCCGGCTCCGCTGGGACCCCGCCACCCGCGCCTACGTCGAACGACGCACCAAGCAAGGCAAGTCCAAGAAACACATCATCCGCTGCCTCAAGCGCTACATCGCCCGAGACGTCTACGCCGCCATCCAAACCGACCTCAACCCCACAATCAACACTCGACATCCATAGGAGCATGAATCGGCCTGGGTTCTGCGGGTGTTCCTGACCTTGGAAACGGGGATGATGGAGCATGGCAACTACAGGTGCGCGGCGGAGGCCGCGGAAGTATCCGGACGAGCTGCGTGAGCGGGCGGTTCGGATGGTGTTCGAGGTGCGCCGCGAGACGGGCGAGAGCCACGGGGTGATCACTCGTGTCGCTCGCGATCTCGGTGTCGGCGCGGAATCGTTGCGGGGCTGGGTGAGCCGAGCGGAGATCGACTCGGGGAACCGGCCGGGCACGTCAACAGTCGATGCGCAGCGGATCTCCGAGCTCGAGCGTGAGGTCAAGGAGCTCCGTCGGGCCAACGATATTTTGAAGGCCGCATCGGTTTTCTTCGCGACCGAGCTCGACGGTCGCCCGAGGAGGTAGCGACGCCTCTGACCTCTGCTGAGGTCGCCGAGGCAGTCGCGTTCATCGACGCCCACCGGGACAATCGTTCCGGTGGGCTGCGATGGGGGATCGAGCCGATCTGCGCCGTGTTGCAGGTCGCCCCCACCACCTACTGGTCCGCGAAGACCCGCCAACCGTGTGCCCGCAAGATCCGCGACGCCGAGCTGGGCCCGAAGATCGAGGCGATCTGGGAGAAGAACTACTCGGTGTACGGGCGTCGCAAACTCGCGAAAGCAGCGCGCAAGGCCGGCCTCGATGTTGGCCGCGATCAGGTCGCCCGGCTGATGCACACCCAGGGCATCCGTGGTGCGAGCCGGGCGAAAACCCGGTTCACGACCCACGCCGACCCGGCCGCGACCAGGGCGCCGGATCTTGTGAAGCGTGACTTCACCGCGTCCCGCCCCGACGAGTTGTGGGTCGCGGATTTCACGTACTGCTCGACGTGGTCGGGGGTCGTGTACGTGGCGTTCGTGATCGACGTGTTCTCGCGGCGCATCGTTGGCTGGAAAGCGGCCCGCACCATGCACGCGGCGCTCGTTGTGGACGCGTTGAACATGGCGGCATGGACCCGACGCGGTACCGACCTCGCCGGGCTGATCTGCCACAACGACGCCGGATCGCAATACACATCGATCGCGCACACCGACCGTCTCGCAGAGCTCGACGCCCGGGCATCGATCGGGACCGTCGGAGATTCGTACGACAACGCGATGGCCGAAGCGGTGAACGCGCTCTACAAGACCGAACTGCACCGCAACCCCGCCGTCCTCGCGGCAAACGGAGGGCACTGGCGAGGCCTCGACGACCTCGAGATCGCGACCTGCCGATGGGTGTCGTGGTTCAACGAACATCGCCTCCACGGCGAGCTCGACGACCTCACCCCCGCCGAGGTCGAAGCCGCCTACTACCGTGACCTTCGTCAGGCCGAAGCGGCCTGACGAAACCAACCCAACGAGCACACGTCAAACCCAGGCCGATTCAGCATCCACACACGAACCCGAACACGACCGGCACCACGCTCACAGCGCGCGCCCCAACACCAGCCCAACCCGCACCGCCTCGCCTCGCTGACCCCTCCAACACCCGCCAGCCGACCCCAAACCCGGGCCAGCCACCCGGCTGAAGCCGAAATCGGCCTCGATGCTCACCCCAAATCACCCCGTGAAGAGTTGGGGTTAGAGCACAACAGTTGCTTAGAGACGCGGGAGCGAACGGTTGGGGCAGCGCTGATCAGGAGAAGCTGGACCTCCTCGTTCGAAGGGATGAGCCGCCGCGACCGCCAGGGCTGCGGCTACGACGCCTACCTCCCCGACCCACTCGCCGGGTGGGAGCTGGCCCTTCCAGCCCACCTCGTCGCTGATCTCGATGACGCTTCGGACCCCGACTCAGCTCAGATCCACACGACGTAGACCGTCGCCACGGCGAGACCCGACGATGCCCGAAATCGGACGTTGACGTCGATGCCCCGACCGTTCTCGATCGGTACCAATGGAAGGACCTCGTTGGACACGTCGTCGGAGTCAGTAGCGAGCGAGGACTGAGCGTCGACGAAGGCCGAGACCGCCGCGTCGATGTCGGCGCTCGGGGCGAGGACCGCGAGACGCCCGACGACCTCGGCGAACGACGCTAGGTCGACACCGCCAAGCTTGATGACTGCCCTTGCCGGGTCGGTGGTGCTGCGGTCGCCCTCGAAGACGACGGAGCGAGCTTCGAGTCGGACCTCGCCATCGGCGGTCCGGAGCACGACCTCAGTGTCGCCACCGGCCGGGTCATCGACGACGACCGCTATCTCACCGACCGACATACCGACCGCATCCCGTGTCGGTGGGCGGTTGAGGTCGAGCACGACCGGCCTCGTCATAGACAATCCCTGCTTCTGCATGGTGCACCCTTCCACGACTCCGAGGAGAGCCACGAGTGTGATGGCCGCAACGGCAAGGTGGCCGGAGCGGCCCTGCGGTGCGACCCCGGTCGACATCAGAACTTCACTCGCACGCCGGCGCTGGTCTCGATGTCCCAGTCTGTGAGGAGGTGCTCCATGAGTTCCGGGAACGTATTGCCGAGCCGATAGTCGTCTGCTCGACTCATCGGCGACAGCGCGAGAAGATCCTGCAACTGGTCGGGATGATTCTGGTAGAGATCTTGGAAGGCCGGGAAGGTGTCCTTGCTGATCAGCTTCCACCGATCACTCTGGATCGCGACGTTGCCGTCGGGGAGCGGCGTCTGCACCGAGATTTCAACCGATCCTCCGACGTCGAGAGGGGTGCCCCAGACGTGCAAACCGGCCTCCGCTTCGACACCCACGCTCCACGGGAAGACGTCTGCGAACGACCTCGCACCTGGGATCGACGGCGTTCCGGCCAGCGTCATCATGTAGGTCATGGCGGCGCCGACCGGCGGCTTGTAGTGGTACATCTCGTCATAGTCGTCAGTGATGATGAGGTTCTGCTCACGTCGGAGGAGCCCGAGGTTGCCGTCGCTGATCATCGACTGGTCACCGGTACGGCGGCCTTCGGCGATGAGTTCCCAGGCTCGCAGCGTGGCACCGCCGGGATCGGCAACTTGGCCGCTCAGCAGCAGGGCCCGAACTGCGTCGATGCCCCCTTCGTCGTAGGCGGTATGCATCGTCGCCTGGTCGAGGAAGATCTCCCTCTGCATGCCGAGCATCTTCTCCTCGAAGAACGCGAGGTCGTCTTCGCCCATGTCGCTGATCGCCCGCATCATGTCGCGCATGTTCGCCAGGTCCGGCGGCAGAGGCGAAAGGTCTCCGATGCGATCGCCGATCTGGTCGGCTATGTCCTTGAACATGTCGAGGTCGGCGAACCCCGCGATGAACGACGGACCGATGAGCGCGGCCATCGCTGCCTACGCTAGCTCGGGGTGACCCACGTAGAGCTTCGCATAGTACTCGTACACCTTGGCGATGTTGTCCCGGTTAGCGTCGAAGCCCTCCGACGGATCCCACTTGCCGATCCCGGCTCGCTCGAGCGCTCGTTGTCGCCAGTACTGTTTCGAGCCGTACGACGGGGGCGTGGTCGCTCGAACGCTATGGGAACCTCCACCCGCGCCAGGGCCTGCGGCAGATGCCGCACGCTGCTGCGAGGCATTGGCGTGCATCAACTTCGACGCTTGCCGGAGGAACACCGTTGACTGGTCGAAAGCGCGTGTGTGAACCGTCGACCACTGCGACCGGAAGCGATCGGCCGAGCGCCCGCGCCATGGGGCAGCATGCAGTTGCACTCCGAGCATCCTGTGAATTCGTTCGAGCTCGAGCGCCTTGCTGTCGAGCAGCTTCGCGAGACGGTCCAGTGCGTCGGCGTCAGCGCCCCAGGCAGACACGTCAGTGACCCTCGGAGGACCGGCTGACGCGAGACCGGATCGATCTCGCGTCGGCTGCGACCTCGGCCGGGGTCAGATCCTGTATCGCAACCCACAGGGCAGGAAGTTCACCCTCCCTCAGGTCAACAGTGGAATCAGGCGTCACCGTCGCCCACCGCGTCTGCGCATCGTGCGCGACGACAATCCCCGATGCCTCGAATCCCGCCACGACCAGCCTTCCGGGGCACGACCTCGTCGTGAGGACCGCACTGCGAATGAGCGAGCTCATGGAACCGCCGCCATCGGACGACAGGTCGAGCGAACCCGAATCGGAGTCCCTCCGGCCGAGAAGCTCGGCGAGCAGGCAGTCGGCCGCGCCCGCACCCCGTAGGACGCGCGTTCTGGCTGGGGCAGCGTCATCGTCCATATATGCCTGGACCGCCACGAGGTCCGGCGCCCACCAGAGATCCGCTCTGCGGACCGACCCGTCGGCGATCGTCGTCACGGCGACGAACCGCTCCCTCTCGAGCCCGTCGAGCTCGCCTTCCCCGATCGCCGCGAGCAGCTCGCTCCTCGATCGGCTCGTTGTCTCAGCGGCAATCACGATGCAGCCTCCTCGGATCCGACGAACCTGGCCGACGCGTGGATGCGCTCCACCTCGTCCGCCAGATCCAACCATCTGCTCGACGGTGCCGATGTCACGACCGACGCGGTGCGGCCACCCGCCGTCAGCGTGGTCGAAAGCTGAGCGATCGGATCCGACTCACCCGGCAGCACGGAGAAGCGTTGCTCCACGCCCTCGTCGAGGTCGACTCGCCCGACCTGGATACCGAGCTCATCCGGTCCCGAATCGATCGCGACGACGGTGTTCACCGCGAAGTCCCGCCTGCTGCTCTCGCTGCGCATCAGGACGAGTGATTGCTCGCCTCGCGACGGTGAGACCCATCGCTGGGGCGCCTGAACCGTCAGTGCACCGCCTGACGATGACGTGATGACTCGTTCGATCACTGCGTTCACCACCATGGCGAGAACTTCCCCGTCCAATCCTTGACGTCATTCGCGACGTCTGCTGCTCCGTCCACAAGATCACCGGCGAGGTCCTTCGCTCCGTCGACCACGTCCTCTGCCACATCTACGACGGTGTCCACCGCATCCGACACGGCTCCGGCGAGGTCCTTCGCCCCTCGGTATACCTCCAACACGGCTTCTGCTGCGTGCTCCGTGACCCCGAACTGATCGTCGAGGGCGTCGTACCCGGCTGAGAGTCCGATACCGACGACCTTTCCGATGACGAACCCGGCGACGGTTCCTCCGCCGGGAAAGATGGCGGTGCCGAGCGCTGCGCCGAGCTTCTCCGACACGAACTCGATCCCCTTGTCCGCCGCGAACCCCAGGCCGACCGTGGCGAAGCTGAAGACGAGCGCCTCATCCAGCGGGAGGTCGGCATGGCTAGCGAAGGCCTCGACGAAGTCGACGACCATCCCGGCAACGCCCAGGGCGTCACCGGCCAGACCCAGGAACTCGGTGAACCCCGACCCGCCGAGGAGATCGACGAGACTCTCGCGGAACTCGGGGTCCAGGTGCTCCAACAGGTCGAGCACCAGCTTCATCTGGTCGACGGGGATCCCCAGCCCGTCCAGGATCTTCTTCATCTCGTCCCACCACTCGGGCAGGGCATGATCGTCGCCGTCCGGCCCCTTGCCCGGGTTCGAGATGGGGCCTGGCGTTCCGCCGGTGGCCCCCTGCGACGCGTCGCGCTGCTGGCGGGCGTTGTCCCGCAGCGACCGAGCGTTCGCCCGC
>OEIV010001177.1_pt1 | contig 12495 bp, 4 predicted proteins | sample 1539231 | NCBI WGS metagenome assembly OEIV01 (sample SAMN03794762, study PRJEB22550) | activated sludge metagenome | feature: wastewater treatment plant; material: activated sludge; isolation source: Wastewater treatment plant of a petroleum refinery complex | place: Argentina: Buenos Aires ...
AGTCGACGACGGCCGTGTAGGTCGGGATGGGGCTGTTGCCGAACTTGCTGTTGCCCGCATAGACACCCACCCGCTTGACGGCCATATCAAAGGTGAACTCCTGCTTGTTGGGCAGCCAGTCGACGCCGTTGATGGAGTAGAACTGCTGCCACTTGTTGCCGGCGCGCACGATGCGCATGTAGAGCGCCGTCGGATCGCCAACCACGTCGCCGATGGCCGTCTTAGCCAGCGTACCATCGTCGATGGCCGCCATGTAGATGCGGTAGACCTTGCTGCCATTGGTGTCGGCCCGCCGATGGAACTCCAGGCGCAGGAAGGTGGTGTTGTCCTGCTCGATGACGATGCCCTGCGCCGCGCCCACGCTATCCAGAACGGAGTCGAATTTGACCTCGACGGTGAAGTCGTCGTCATTCGACGGTTGCATGAGGCGCGGGACGGCGATGCCGTTGGTATACAGGGTGTGGCCCGTGTCGCCGCCCGGGACAGTGATCTCCAGTTGCCGGCCGGTCACTTCGCTGGTGGAGTCATTCAGCGGATTGACCCACGTCCAGCGCCCGTCGATGGCGCAGGCGCTGAAGTCGTCGGAGAAGATGCCCGACGAGTTGCTGGTGGTGAAGGTCATGTCCTCGGTGCTGACCGTGTTGTCGAATTCGTCGACCGACGTGATTTGCAGGTGGTAGAACGTATCCGCCGTCAGGCCGGTGAGCAGGACGGTGTGTTGCGTCTTCAGCTCGTCATCGGCCTTTGTGCCGATCTCGTACAGGGTCGTTTCGCCGTAATCGACGACGCTGGTGCCGGGCACGTCGGTCTCCCAAGTGACGGTCGCCATCGTGCCGCCGGGCATCACCTCGATGCTCTCGTTAAAGATCTCGATCGGCGTGGTGTCCACGGCGAAGTGGGCGGTGATGTCGTAGTCGGTATCGACGGCCAGGATGGCCGGCTCGTCGCTGCCGCTCAGGTCACCGCTCCACATGACGAACTCGCAGCCCGCCGCGGCCACCGGCACCAAGGTAACGATGTCGTTATGGAGGAAGTACGGTTTGTCGGGGGTAATGACGACCTGGCCGGGGTTGTCGACACAGGGAGCGCCAGGGAGACCACTGGCCCCGTCGATGGTCATCGTGACGGTGTAGTGCTGTTGGACGAAGGTGGCGGTGATGGCCTGGTCGTCAACCATGGTCAGCGATTGGGTCGGGTCGTCGCCCGACAGATCGCCGGCCCAGCCGCCGAAGAGCCAGCCCTGGAGGGCCTCGGCCGTGACCGACACCACCTGGCCGTGGCCGAAGGTGGGGAAGTCGGGGTTCTTGATGACCGCGCCGCCGATGGCCCCCGGCTCGCCGTCGTGAACGAGGTTCACGTCCAGCACGTACTGATTCTGCACCAAGCGGGCAATGGCGAGGACATCTTGCGACATCGACAGCGTGGTGACGAGGTCGTTGCCGCTGACGCCGGTACTGCCGTCGGCCCAGCCGGCAAACGTCCAGCCGACTTCGGGGGTGACGGTGATGGTGACCGGCTCGCCGTAGAGATAGGTATCTTGCACCGGATCGACGGTGATGGTTCCGCCCGAGCCGACGCCCTCGGCGATGATGAGTGTCTCCAGGGTGTACGCGTCCTGCTCAAAGGTGGCGACAACGTCCAGGTTGCCGGTCACGGGCACGGTTGTTACCAGCTCGGTCGCCGTCCAGTCGCCCGACCAGCCGAGGAAGCTCCAGCCGGGGGTGGGGGTGGCGGTCAGCACCACCGGCGTGTTGTAGGGGTAGGTCGCGGCGTTGGGGTTTTTCGTCACCGTGCCGCCAACGCCGGGGCCGTTGCTGACCACCTCAACGTTCAGGGCGTAGAGGGTGGAGTTGGTGAAGGTGGCCGTGACCGCCTCCGGCTTGACGAGGGTGATGGTCTTGACCAGTTCCTGACCGGTGAGCGCCCCGCCCCAACCAACAAACGCCCAGTCGGGGGCCGGCTCGGCCGTCAAGGTGACCGTCTCATTGCAGGCGTAGCCCTGCTTGTCGGGGTCGCGCGTGATCGTGCCTAGCCCAGTCTGGGTCACGTCGAGGGTGATGGGCGGGTCTTCCACGTCGAGCGGGTCATTGAGGTTGATGAAGTAGTCGATGACGTTGACGTGGGCCGGGTCGGTGCCGGTGTTGCCGACGAAGGGGCCGATCTGGCTGAGCGCCAGGGTGCGCGTGTAGGTTGTGGCGAACGTCCAGTTGACGCCGTCGGTGGAGTATTGCAGATTCCACACGTCGCCGGCGCGGTTAATGCGCATGTAGCTCGGTCCGGTCAGGGTGACGGGCGTGGTAAAGACGACCGTGCTGCTGCCGTTGACGGTGTTGACCAGGACGAGGCTGGTGACGGCGCCCTCGCTCTGGAAGTTGAAGCGCAGGTAGTTGTTGGTGTCCTGTTGGGCCAGGACGCCGATCGATTGGGTCTTCTTGCTCAGGATTTTTTCGAACTTGACCTCTATGTCGAAGTCCTGGTTGGCGACGTACTGGATCAGGCGCGGCGAGTTGAGGACGGCGCGCCAGATGTCGTGCGGCGTATTGGCGGGGACGGAGATTTGCGCCCCGGTGCCCGTCCAGACCAACGGTGAGTCGCCCAGTGGGTCGATGTAGGACCAGACGGCCGAGTCGAGGACGCAGGCGCTGAAGTCCGAGGAGCGGATGTCGCCCGGCGCGGCCTTTGTCTGGAAGGTGAGGTCGGCTGTCGTCGCCAGGTTGTCGTTGAAGTCGCGCGAGGAGAGGCGGAAGTGATAGGTCGATTGGGTTTGCAGCCCGGTCAGTTGCAGCGAGTGCTGCGTGACGAGCGGCATGGCGCTGACGGCCGGCTTCTCGTAGCCGGTGGTCAGGCCATACTCGACCTTGCTATTGGCCGGCTCGTTGGTCGTCCAGGTGACGGTGGCGGCGACATCGGTGGTGACGACGTTGACGTTGGAGATGACCGGCGGGGTCAGATCCGGCGGCTCGGTCGTGAAGGTGTAGAGGTCGGCCGCGGTCATGCAGTTGCCGCGCAGGTCGCAGGCGTAGACGGTGACCGGGATCGAGGTATTGGGCGGCAGCGGCGCGTCGGGCACGTAGGTGACGGTCAAATTGTTGGCCGTGCCGCTGAATTGTGGCTGTACGATACTGCCGTTGACGGTCATGATGACGCTGTCGACGTTGACGCCGCTCGCCAGGTCAACGATGCGGGCGGCCACAGAGGTAAAGACGTCAACATCGGTGGCCGACGAGGCCGGGTTGCGCTCGGCCACAATCGGCTTGGCCGCATCGGCGACGTCGGTGAAGTTGCCCTTGAGGACAAGCATCGGCCCCGGCTCCTCGACGAAGTGGCCGACGCCACTGCCGGAGTAGGAGTAGATCAGGCTGTTGTTGCCCGGCACCAGCACCGTCTTGGACAGGGGGCGAATGCCGAGGGTCCACTCATCGTTCTGTCCATCCTGGACGCTGACCGGGGCCATGCCGTTGAAGGAGAAGCGCGGACGCTTCCAGTACATGCCCAGGAAGTAGGCCTCGGAAACGGTGGTCAGGTCCAAATCGCTGGGCAGGGTGAAGGTGTAGCTGGCGGTGTCGGGTTGCGCGCCCGACATGTGGAGGCCGGCGTCCTGGAAGTTAGGAATCGTATAGTAGACGACGGGGTAGTCGCGGATGAGCTTGTAGGCCGGCGTCACGCCGCCGGCCGCCTCGCGCACATTGCCCGCGGCGTCCACAATCCGAATTTTGAATTTGACGCCGGGCTGATTGATGATGTGCTTGAGGTTCCACTCCTGAGTGACGATGCCGCCGCCGGCCGGGGCGGCCTTGGTGCCGATGTGGTTGGCCGTGCCGGTGTAGAGCGTGCCGACGATTTCCCGGCCGCCCGGCCAGCGGTTGTTGCGGTTACTACTCTGCCAGTCGCGATTCTGGCCATCGTTGTCAACGTCGTAGCCGTCGTAGTAGGCGTGGAACTCGACGTAGGACGCGCCGGGGCCGACCTGAGCCGCCAGCGTTAGCTTGTTGTTGTTGACCAGCAGTTCGCCACCGTCATAGGCGGGTTTGGCGACGTTGTCGTCGAGCGACGTAATCGTCAGCAACTCGCCGTCGGCCGGGGTCACGTCGTTGCCGATCAGCGGGTGGGTCTCGTCATAGTAGAGCCGGACGCTAATGTCGTGGATGTGGTAGAGGCCGTGCTCGCCCCAAAAGGTAAACGTGTTGACACCCTGGACAAGGGAGCTGAGCGGAATCTCGCCGACCCACGGCGTGCGGCTCCATTCGTAGCCGACGTTGGGGGCGTAAACGGTCGAGTTTCCATTGATGCGGAAGCGGGCGCTGGGCACGTCGTGGTTGCGCCACAGATCAAGATAGATCTCGGCCTTGATGGCGTTGGCGAAGTTGTCGGGCAAGGTGATCTGCATCGCCTTGGGGCATTCGTTCAGCTTGCCCGGCTCGACGTACCACGTACCGCTCGGGTTCTCCGGCAGCCCGTCAATGCAACCGCCGGTGAACTGGGTGTGCGACATCCAGTACTCTTTGTAGGTTACTTCGGTGTTTGAATCGAACATGCCCGCGGCCGCACGCGGGGCGTGGGCCAGGCCGATCAACATACTCATGAGCAGCAAACCTGCTAACGTTACTATGCGCTTCATCTTCTTCCTCTTCTGTGCTTGCCTCGACGGTCATTACCGATACGCTGGTGTTGATCGGCCGGGCGCTCTACTTATCGATGGTCATCGGTAAAAACGTTTTGAAGTTGCCCAGAATAAAGGTGGCGTTGACCACGTGATTGCGCGATACCGTCAATTGTTGCGACGGCGCGCTGCCGCTCAAGTCCCCTCCCCAACCACCGAACCGCCAGTTGGCGGCCGGCGTGGCCGTCAGTGTCACCGTCTCGCCGCAGGCGTAGGTCGCCTTGGCCGGGGTCAGCGTCACACTGCCCTGGCCGATCTTGTTGACGGTGATGGTGAAGTTGCCCGGATTCTCGCCGTCTTCGGGGTCGATGGGCGCGGCGGTGTTGAAGAAGTAGTCGACGATGGCCGTATGGGCCGGGGCCGGGCGGGCCGGCGGCGTGCCGTGGTTGGCGCTGTAGACGCCGCTCTTGGTCACGGTCATCGTGTGGGTGAAGCTGCCGCCGGAGATCCAGACGTTACCGTTATAGGAGTAGGAGAAGCTCCACTGATTGCCGACGCGGGTCACGCGCAGGTAGGACGGAGTGGTGGTCAGCAGCACACTGGTGATCACCGGCCGCGGGGCGCCGTTCACAAAGCGCGCGGCGTAGAGTTGGGTGTTGTTGCCGTCGTGGTAGACCTCGAAGCGCAGGAAGTTGGCCAGGTCCTGCTCCACCAAAATCCCTTGCATCTGGTAGCGTTGCGTGACGACCGACTCGAACTTGGTGACGATTTCGAAGTTAGTGTTCTGGGTCGGCTGCATGACCCGTGCCGAGCGATTGCCCTCCAGCCAGATGTTGTGCGAGACGTTGGCCGGCACGGTGATGCGTAGCTGCGTGCCGTTGACGGTGTAGCTGCCGTCGCCCACCGGGTTGACGAAGGTCCACAAGGCGGTGTCGAGCGCGCAAGCGTTGAAGTCATCGGATACGGGCGAGGCGGAGTTGGCAGGGACGAAGGTCGCCACGACGGTCTGCGTCCGGTTCATGACCACGCTGGCCGGGTTGTCGGCCCCGGTCACGTCGCCGCTCCAACCGGCGAAGATGTGGCCCGCCGCCGGACGCGGCGTAAGGGTCACCACTTCGCCATAGAGATACTTGTTTTTCACAGGCGCGACATCGACGGTGCCCTGGCCGGTCGTGGTCAGGTTGAGGCGGATGTCCTCGGCCATCGGCCCGAACACAGCGCCGACGTCGATGTTGCGGGTGATATCCAGGACGATCGGGTTTTGGGTGCCGGAGAAGTCGCCCGTCCAGTTGACCATGCCGTTGTTGCCTTGACCCTGGGCGCGGATAGTCACCCGTTCGCCATAGGCGTAGCTGGCCTTATTGGGCGTGACGATGATGTTGCCGTTGTCGGGATCGTCGACGGTGATGGTGAACGGCCCGGTGGGCAGTGGCGTCACCGTGACGTTGCCGAAGCTGACCATCGCCTGGTGGGCCACCAGCAGGATTGAGCCGCTGGCCGGCTCGCCGCCGTTGCCCACGGCGCTCATGTACCATTCGGCCGGCTCCGGCTGGCCGGCGGGCCAGAACTTGAAGCGGTAGGTGGACGGCGTGCCGTCGAACTGCGACGACTGGACGCTCAGCTTGAAGATGTAGGGCGTGTTGAGGGCGAGCGTCTGGTCGGTGCGTTTGGCAAGCTCAATCCCGCCGCCGTTGCCCACAAGCTCGAAGGCGGTCGAGCCGTTGGGGCTCCAGCGGTGCCAGGCCAGCACGCCCAGCCGCCGCCAACCTTCGCTGGGCTTTTCGCCGGTGTTGGTGTGGCCCGTCCAGCGGGCGATGAGGCCGACGCCCGCGCCATTGCTGGGCGAACCCCAGCCGGCGGTGTTGAGCGACAGCACGGTGACGGGCACGGTCACCTCGTAGTTCGTCCAGCTCATGTCGCCGATAGCCACCAGGCGGTCGTAGCCGGGGGCCACGGTCTCCAGTCGGCCGCCGTTGATGGCCCACAGGCCGTCAACGACCTGGGCGCCGGCCTGAATCGAACCGAGCGCGCCCCAGTTAGCCGTGTAGGGCAGCGGCCAGACGTTGCCGGCGTCGTAGTTGACGGTGACGGTCTTGGTCGATTGGCTGACGCCGTCCTGGGCTTTGATGAGGACGGTGTTGGCGCCGTCGATCAGTTGACTGGTGGCCAGCTCGATGTTGAAGTCGCCGGCGTCGAAGAGGCGCTTGAGGTTTGAACCAATCGTCAGGGGCACATCAGGGCCGCCGTTGAGCGAGTAGGTCAGCGACGTGACCGGTGGCGTGCCGGAGACGCGGCCCAGGATGTTGATCCAGACCTGGGGGTTGCCCAGTTGGCCGAAGTTCTGGGTTGTGCCGTGCCAGACGTCGATCGTCGGCGCGCTGGGCGCGTTGGGCATCGCCGGCGCGGCGGGTGGTTCATAGCTGATGATGGGATAGGGATAGGGTGCGCCGCCCTCCAACGGGGGAATCTCGTCATCCAGCGCGGCAACGTCGACCGGCAGCGGGGTAGCGCCGTCGGGGTTCGCCTGAACCAGCGCGTCGGCGTTGAGAAATGCCGGGAATGCCGTCAGCAGCAAAATAGCTGCCAGCGTGAATAGAATGCTCCTTCTATGTTTCATTTTGGCCCTTACTCCTTCGCTTCTGTCTACGGTATTGCGCCCGGCTTACAACTTTTCTTACGAGCAATTGCGCCGGAACCGATTTTCACGCGCTCTTCGCGCCATCATGGCTGCCAGGTGGCGCGCATCGCCGCGGGCGGAATTCGCCCGTGGCCCCGATAACCCTCCCAAGTACTCGAAGCGCCAAGCGCGATGAGGAGCCGAAGCGGAGACGAGACGATCGCGCGCGTCTTGCCTCCCCGGTCAGATGCGCTTACTCCGTCGGCCGGGGTCGACGCGGGGCCAGCCGCGGCCAACGCCGGTCAAGACCCAGGGCAGAAATGGTAAGCTCGTAGAGTTCCATAATGAGTGGCCGTTGTACGATTAGGACGACAGCCAGATAGGTCAGCGCGCCGAGGGCGATGAGCAGGATCAACGCCAGGGCGTTTTCGCCGCCGGTCAGGGCAATGACCGCATCCCAGGCAAGCAGGATAGCGGCCGACATCAGGCCGCCGGCCAGCAGGAAGGGGAGTGATTGGAAGAGCGTCTTGCGCGCCGAACCGGGCAAAAGGCGTTCGACCTGGTAGATGTTGAAGAACATCGCCACGGTGTAGGCAATGACCACACCGGTCGCCGCGCCAAGGATGCCATACGGCCCGATCAGCAGGACGACCAACGGCACCATGAGGGCGATGACGACCAGAGAGGCAGACATGTTGTTGCGCGGCTTGCCGAGGGCCAGGAAGAGCGGCGAGGAGTTGGTCGAGATGGGCCGCGTCAGGCCATAGAAGCTGAACAGTTGCCAGATGGGAATCATCGGCCGCCACTGCTCGCCCAACAGCACTGGCACCAGCAGCGGCGCGGTAACCAGCAGGCCCAGCGACACGGGGATCATCAGCATCAGCACCAGGCTGGTGCCCTTCAGATAGACGCGGGTCAGCCGAGGCTTGTCGTCTTGCAGTTTGGCATAAGATGGAAAGAGCACCTGGCCGAACAGCGTGTTGCTGAGCAAGTCGCTGATACGGGTGGTCAGGTCGAAAGAGCGGCTATAGAAGCTGACGGCGGTAACGCCCAGAGTACGGCCGACAAACCAGGTGTCCCACTGGGTGGCGAAGTACTTCAGCAAGCCGCTGCCCATGGTCGGCACGCCGAAGCGCGTCATGCTTTCGGCGACTTCGCGGTCCCAGCCCTGGGGCCGCAGCCAGAACCAGGGACGAGCATAGACCCACAGGATGACGCCGCGCAGCGACTTACCCAATAGCGAACCAATGACCAGGCTCCAGACACCGAAACCCAGATAGGCGAAGAGGATGGAGACGCCACTGCCAATGAGATCACTGATGAATTGGGACAGGGCCAACTGCTTGAAGCGCAGGTTGCGGCGCAAGAGGCCGTCGGGCACAACCCACAGGCCGTCGATGGTGATGACGAACGAGAGGGCGATGATGATCGGCACCAACGCTTCGCCCGCGCCGAAGAGGTCGGCCAGCGGCCCGGCGAAGAGGATAACCAGGGCGTTAACCAGGACGCTGCCGAGCATGACGACGACGAAGGCGTACTGAGTGACTTTATTGATGTCGTGGCGCGTCTGCACGATGACCTGACGCATGCCCATGTCGGTGAACAGGTTGGTGGTGTTCAGCAGGATCATGGCCATCGCCATCAGGCCGAAGGCTTCCGGCACGAGCAGCCGGAGCAGGATGACGTCGAAGATCATCGTGATAGGGCGTATGCCGAGCAGGGTGGCAGCCGTAATCATGCTGCCCCGCGCCGTCTTCATTCTCAGATTACTCACGAATCGTCACCTCGTTCGACGGACAGCGCATCGGCGCGGCCCGTTACGTCACTAATGTTAGCTCCGGCCGGCAATCAACCGTTCGTAGAGGGCCAGGTATTGGGTCGCTACCGCGTCCCACGTCAGCCCCTCGCGCCGGGCGGCGGCGGTGGCCCGGCTGTGGGCCAGAAAGTCGGAGTCGCAGATGTAGCGCAGCATGGCCGCGGCGATGCTCTCCGGCGTGTTGTCGATGAGCAGGCCGTTGGCGCCGTCTTCGACAACCTCCCGATTGGGCCGGAAGTCGGTGGCGATAATGGGCAGGCCCAAGGCGCGATACTCCAGCACCTTCAGCGTCGGGTGGTACATCCAGTCGGCGGGCAGTTCGGGCACGTAGGCCAGGGCTACGTCGTGGGTTAGCACGGCCGCCGGAACCTGTTCATATGGAATGGGCGGGCGAATGGACACGCGATCGCTCAGAGCGAGGCGGTCGATGACGTCGGCGTAGTAGCCGTCGCTGGCGTCGTGGCCCATGAAGACGACACGAAAGCCGTCGGTCTGGCGGCGGACGAGGTCGGCGGCGGCCAGGATACGCTCCAGCCGGCGGCGGCGCGTCAGGCGGCCGACGTAGATGAACGACACCGCGCGGGCGTGGTCGGCGGCCGGAGCCGGCGGCGGCTCGGCGGCCAGAAATTGGGGATCAACGCCCATGGGCACGATCGTCGCCCAGCGCGGCCAGTCGTCGCCCAACACTTGTTGCGCCCCGGCAGCGTGCAGAAAGGTCGTATGGTCGAAGAGGCGGCGGGAGTAGAAGCCGCGCGCCCGGTTGCCCCAGGCGGCCTTGGCCCGGCCGAACAGCCCCGTGCCGTGCTGCTCATTGATCTGGCGCACGTCGAGGATGTAGCGCGCGCGGCGCGGCGCAGCCAGCGGCAGGAAGCGGAACAGGTCGAAGGCGTTGACCTGGACGACGTCGGGCGCGGTTTGGGCGATGAAGCGGCGCACGCGACGGAAGCGGTCGAGCTTAGCCAGACGGCGGGCCAGCGGGCGCGGCAGCGGCAATCGCCCGGCGCCGACCGTAGCCACGACAGCCTCACCGTTGTGCCACTCTACGTCGCCGGCGGCGTTGGGCGTGCCCACCCAGACGACGTGGCCGCGCGCGCGCATTTCGGCGGCGAACTTGTCGTAATCGGGCGTGGGTTGGCTGGAGTAGAATTGCGCCAGCAGGATATGCATGCTACCGGGTCCTCGTCGTTGGGCAGTGTGCCAGATATAGAAGTTAACCGAATGACATTACGGCTCGCCTTACGGGCCGCGCGCCGAACCTCCTAGCGTCATGACCCGCACCGCACAACCAGACGCCCCGTCAGGCAGTATTGTGCCTGGCGTGGCGCGTTTCGTTTAGTTGGTCGCGTCGGCTGTGACTATATCTTCCCGGCAAGCAGCCCAATTAGCAACGTTCTCTCATGGCGCATTATACCTAGGCAATCCGTCCCAGAGAGCGAAGGGATATGACCACAGATTTCACAAATGAGACAGATTTGGCGGCCTCGTTGTCACCTATGCCGGGCACGGTGCGGGTGCTAGCTGGGGCGGAGGAGGAGGTCGTTGCCCAGCCGCCGCCAGTTCTTGCGCATCCAGTAGCCCATGTAGAGGTAGCAGGCGGCGCGGTCGCGCGGGCCGACGGGTGAACGTTCAATGGAGCGCAAATGCTCGCGCAAGAGACGCCATTGGGGGAAGGTCAGCTTGCCGGCGCGGCGCGGGTCGTACCAGGCCTGTTGCGCCTGTTGCGACTTGTTGCCGCCCCACGATTGCGCCTCATGGAAACGATAGAAGAAAAGCTGTTCGGGCACTTCGTAGAACTTGCCCAGCAGACTTAGCTCGCTGAGCAGCGGGCGGTCGGAGCCGGTGTAGGCGCCGATGAGCCGCGTGCGGGCCAGCGCGTCGCGACGCATGACGCCGAAGACGGCCACGACGGGGTGAGGGTCGAGCACGAACTCATAGAAGCGCACCCGCGCCTGGGGGTCGTCGAAGTGGCGCTTACCGGGGTAGACCTTGACGGTGTGGCCGTCGCCGTCGATGGCCCTGGCCTGAGTGTAGGCCAGCACCACGCCGGGGTCGCGGTCGAGCGCAGCGACGCAGCGCTCCAGGAAGGTCGGCGCGCACAGGTCGTCGTGGGCGGCCCACTTGAAGTAGCGCCCGCGAGCCAACTCGAACGACAGGTTGTAGTTGGCCGACGCGCCGATGTTGCGCTCGTTGCGATGGTAGCGCACGCGCCGGTCGCGGGCAGCATAGGCGCGGCCGATGGCCTCCGTTCTGTCGGTCGAGGCGTTGTCGCAGATGATAAGCTCAAAGTCGCCGCAGGTCTGGGCCAGCAGCGCGTCGAGCGTGGCGGCCAGGTAGTTCTCGCCGTTGTAGACGGGCATTCCCAGGCTGACGATCGGCTGGTCGGGCATGGCGCTCTCCACGGGTGGTGATTGGGGGCGAGGTCGCAGGGCTACTTCTGGACACCCAACGTGCGGGCTACGCGGCGATAGACGCGGCCGACGGTGTCGCCGCGGCGCTGGTCGATGCCCGCCGGCCGCCGCTTGCCCAGCCGCGCCGCCAGGTGGACGGCGCTGCGGCCCAGCACGACGGGAGCCTTGACCACGCCGCCCAGACCGGTCGGCTCGGCGGCGTAACCGAACTCGCGCAGCTCGCGGCGCAGCGCCGTCTGGCAGACGAAGATCTCCTCCGGTGTCAGGCTCTGCTTCCAGCGATCGATGGCGGCCTTGCTGATGCCGTCGCCGGCATTGTGGTCGGTCTTGCTAGTAGCGTTGACCCAGCCGACTTCCAGGAAGTCGGGCCGGAAGGGCAGCCCCAGAAAGCGGCAGATGTGGCGGATGGTCGTTTCAGGATCGCTGACCATATCTTCATAGCGCACCGTTAGGACGCGGCCGGGGAAGTTGCGGCCGGCATCGCGGGCGGAGTCGATCGACTCTTTCCACATGTAGCTGTCGATGAGCGTATCGTAGTTGGTGCTGCGGTCGGCCGCCAGTTGTTCTCGGGCTTCTTTGGCGTCGAGCCAATCCTCGGTGCGGCGATGCTTGCGCGAGGCCAGGGCGGCGCGGGGGTCGCGTACCAGTTCGATCACGCGGGCGTCGGGGCGCACGCTAAGAATCTCTTGCAGGAAGTAGGCATGCTCCGGCGATTTCTCCAGCCAGCGTTGCCGGCCGTTGAGCCGGGTCAGGTGGTCCATGACCAAGCCGAACAGGGCGGCGTGGCGCTGCGGCGCGGGCATGGCAGCGGCGGCGGCCTGCACGTCGGCCAGCAGGGTGTCGAACTGCACCTCGGTCAGGTTGAACGTGGCCAGGCTGTGGTCATCGCGCTGGTTGGCCCGCTTGGTACCCAGATAGGCCAGGGCGACCAGCAAGTAGACGAAGTCACGGAACACGCGCGGGTCGTCGAGGTCGGCGAACTGGCGACGGTAGCGGTTCAGGTCCTGGTAGAAGTGGGTCTCGCCCGCGGCGGTGAACAGGGACGGGTCGCGGC
>OEIV010001178.1_pt1 | contig 12485 bp, 9 predicted proteins | sample 1539231 | NCBI WGS metagenome assembly OEIV01 (sample SAMN03794762, study PRJEB22550) | activated sludge metagenome | feature: wastewater treatment plant; material: activated sludge; isolation source: Wastewater treatment plant of a petroleum refinery complex | place: Argentina: Buenos Aires ...
TTGGGGCAATGAGGTGATCGAAGAAGCGGGCGAAGCGATGGATTTTTATGTGATCCACCAATACGCCTTTTTTGAGCCGCCGGGCAGTTTTGCCGAAGCATTGGCCCAACCCCACGAAGTCTGGCAGCCAATGATGGCCGGGGTGCAGGCGGCGCTGGATACATTTGCCAACGGCCGTCGCCTGCCCATCGCCGTCACCGAATACAATCTGTTCTCCGTGCAAGACCAGGACAACGACCAGTGGATGACCCGCGCCGTGAACATGCTGTTCATGGCCGACACCATCGGCCAGATGGCGACGCATGGTTTTACGCTGGCTAACCAGTGGGATTTGACGAACGGGCAGGCGGGCAACGGCACAGATTATGGCCTGATGAACGTGGACACGCTGGCCCGTTATCCGCAGTATTACGTCTTTCCGCTGTGGGCGCGTTTTGGCTCGCGGCTGCTGCCGGTTAGCTCTTCTTATCCGGCCGATACCACCTTGAGCGCATATGCGGGGATGATGAATGACGGCCGTTTCTCCCTGCTGGTCATCAACAAAACCGGCGAAGCCATCACCACCGACGTCGCCATCAACGGCGGGCCAGCGGCGTTCAGCGGCGGGCTGGCCGACGTAGCCGCCGCGCCGGCGCTGGACAGCCAGACGGTGACATTCAACGGCGTCAGCGACCCCGCCGACGACCTGTCAGACGCGCCTTCCGCGCCTCTGGAAGCATTAAGCAACCCATTCACCTACACATTTCCCGCCTATTCGATCACCCTCTTGCGTCTGGAGCCTTAGTTCTGGCAGCACAACCACAAAAGTCTCAGGGGTTTTTGTGGTTGTGTTCACTCTTTGTTTGCGCTTCCCTCATCTGCGGTTAAGAATACCCTGGGCCAATAGTACTATTGGCGTTGGATGGTCGGATTCTTTTGTTAGAATGCGGGCGATTGCTTGTAACGTAACCCGCTGTACCTGCTAACGGCCGTTTCGTTCCCACCGCACCCTCTCCCCACCTCCGAACAAGGGCCGAATCTCCAAAGAGCCGCCTAATCTTTTAATTAGCCAAAATGGAGGTATTGTCATGCATCTTAAACGTCATGCAGTTGCTTTGCTTGTGTTCCTGGCCCTGTTTAGCGTCGCCGTACTCAGCTTACAGGCTGCCCCGGCTGAATCTACTCCCTCCCAACAAAACGTCCCCAACCAACCCACCGCCGACATCACCATAGACGCCAGCGCTGCGGGAACGGCCGTCAACCCCATGCTCCTGGGAACCAACGTGCCTTCCTGGCTGGGCACGTGGCGCACCGAAGACTCCACGTTCATCAATCGCACCATCGCTTCAGGCGTTACCGTCATTCGCGTGCCCGGCGGCAGTTGGAGCAATTATTACGAATGGGCCAACTGCGAACAAAACAACGTCTGCCCCTGGGATTGGGGCGTGCTCACGCCCACCGACTTCATCAACTTCAGCCAGGCTACCGGCGCAGAATTGATGTACACCGTCAACCAAAACGGCACGGCCAAAGAAGCGGCGGCGCTGGTCGCTTTTTTCAACGGTTCCGTCAACGACAACCGGGTAATTGGCGTGGATGTGCGTGGGCAAAATTGGGGCACAGTGGCCCAATGGGCGCAGTTGCGCAGCAACCACGGCAACCCCGCGCCGCCCCCCATCACCTACTGGGAAATCGGCAACGAAATTTACGGCGGCTACTCCGGCACCGACTGCCCGTCGTGGGGCTGGGAAGACGTGTGGACGTGCGACGGCCGTGAATACGTCAACGGCATTGGCTCCGGCACGAACCGGCACGAAGGCTACCTGGAATTTCGCAATGCCATGAGACAGGTTGACCCTTCGATTCAGGTGGGCGCGGTGGGCGTTGCCCCGCAAGATGGCTGGAGCGATTGGGGCAACGAGGTCATTGACGAAGCGGGCGACGTGATGGATTTTTACGTCATCCACCAGTATGCCTTTTGGACGCCGCCCGGCTCTTACCAGGAAGTGCTGTCCCAACCGCAATCGGGCTGGGACTGGATTCGGGAGGATTATGATGCGGCGCTGGACCAGTTTGCCAACGGCCGTGACATCCCCGTAGCCTTCACCGAACACAACCTCTTCTCCGTGCAGGAAAACGACAACGGCCAATGGATGACCCGCGCCGTCAACATGCTGTTCATGGCCGACACGCTGGGCCAGATGGCGAAGTACGAATTCGACGCCGCCAACCAATGGGACCTGGCGAACGGCCGTCCAGACAATGGCACCGATTACGGCCTGCTAGACGCCGACACCTATGCCCGCAGCCCGCAGTATTACGTCTTCCCGCTCTGGTCGCGCTTTGGCGACACGCTGCTGCCGGTTTCGTCGTCTTACAACGCCGCCACGACGCTCAGCGTTTACGCCGGGCGCGTAAACGCCTCGACGGTCTCTCTGATGGCGATCAACAAGACAGGCGGCTCCATCACCGGCAGCATCCAGGTGAACGGTTCGTCGCAAATCAGCAGCGGACTGGCCGATGTGGTCAGGGCGACTTCGCTGGACAGCCAGAGCGTCACGTTTAACGGCGTCAGCAACCCCAACGACAGTCTGTCCAACGCGCCTTCAACGCCGATTAGCAATCTGAGCAACCCGCTGTCTTACACCTTCCCCCCTTACTCGGTGACGCTGCTGCGTCTGGGCGTGGATGAAGCCCCGCCCGGACTAAGCGTCGCGGACACGGCCGTTACCGAAGGCAACAGCGGCGCCACCAACGCCACATTCACCGTCTCGCTCTCCTCGGCCAGCGCCAACACCGTCAGCGTGGACTATGCCACAGCCAACGGCACGGCCGTAACCGGCAGCGACTATACGGCCGTTAGTGGTTCGCTCACCTTTACGCCCGGCCAGACCAGCAAAACCGTCCAGGTCCCCATCCTGGGCGACGTGGTAGATGAGGGCAGCAGCGAGACGTTCACCTTCACGCTCAGCAATGCCGTCAACGTAGAGGTGAGCGACGGTCAGGCGGTGGGAACCATTCAAGACGACGATACCGCCCAACTGACTATCGCCGCCGGTCCGTCGGTGATGGAGGGTGATGATGGCAGTGTGACGGCCGTTTTCAACGTCACTCTCTCCACGCCTGCGGCCTTCCCGGTCACAGCGAACTACGCCAGCGGTCAGGGCGGTTCTAACCCGGCGACGTCTGGGGTGGATTATGCCCCCGCGTCTGGTTCGCTGACCTTCAGCGCCGGGCAAACGGCCAAAACCATTTCCGTGACGGTGTATGGCGACACAAAATTTGAAGGCAACGAAACCTTTGTCGTGACATTAAGCAATCCTAACCCTGTCACCATCACCACTGCCAACAGCACTGGAACCATTCTAAACGACGATCCGGCCAGCGATTTTGCCTTTTTGCCGGCCATCACCAGGAATTAAGCACACTGTTTCAACTTACCGGAAGTTGTCGAGCAAGAACCTCCGGGAAGTTATTAATGGTACACCGAGATTGGTTGTGTATTGGTAGCGTATCGGTAGCCAGGGCAAGGAGGGGAAACGGCCGTTTCCCCTCCTCCTACCTCCTGAAAATCATTGACGCGGCTGACTGCGCCGCTTATACTGAATTAAGCTCTGCCCGGACATGTGTTCGAGCAATCGTCTACTTTTTCCAAGTCCCCACAAATAAAAGGAGGTTCCCTGTGTCCATAACAATCACCTGGCATGGTCATGCCACATTCTCGTTGAATATTGGCGGTACGGCCGTTGTCGTTGACCCCTTTTTCGCGCCCAACAACCCGGTCGCCAAAACAAAGGCCGACAACGCCGCAGCCGATTTCATCCTGCAAACCCACGGCCACGGCGACCACATCGCCGACACCATTCCCCTGGCCAAACGGACCGGCGCATTGGTTGTCGCCAATTTTGAGATTTGCAACTGGCTGGCGGCGCAAGGCCACCAAAACGTCCACGCCATGAACACCGGCGGCGGTTGGAACCTGCCTTTTGGCCGCGTCAAAATGACCTATGCGCTGCACAGTTCCGGCCTGCCCGATGGCAGCTATGGCGGCAACCCCGGCGGCTACGTGATCACCGCCGAAGGCAAAAATGTCTACGTCTCTGGCGACACAGCCCTTTTCTCCGACATGGCCCTCATCGGCAAAGCGGGCCTGGACGTGGCGATTTTGCCCGTTGGCGACAATTTTACGATGGGACCGGAAGACTCCATCGAGGCGATTCGTCTGCTTAAGCCCAAAGTGGTTATACCCTGCCATTACAATACCTGGCCGCCCATCGCCATAGACGCCCAGGCCTGGGCCAACAGGGTGGCCGAACAAACAGACGCGCGCCCCGTCGTTTTGGCGATTGACGAAACGTATACTGTTTGATAACGTACTGCTCTTTGTTTTCCAGAAGGACAAAGGATCTCTGACCCTTTTGTCCTTCTATTTTTGATCAGCCCAATAGACGTGGTCGAACGGCCGTGTTCCGTTAGCCAGAAAGGACTCCTTGTGGTCAACTTTCGCAGGCTGCCGGTCCCGGACGCAGCCGATCCGTTTTCTGGGGAGCAAGCAAACCCGTAAAGGAGAGAATTTAAATGAAACGCATTTATTGGATGATTACCCTGTTGTTACTTTTTAGTCTGGCTCTGGCTGCCTGTGGCGGCGGCGAAGAACCCGCACCCACAGTTGCGGCAACGGCCGTTCCCCCGGCCGAAGCTGAAGCGCCAGCCGAGGCCGAAGCCGAAGCGCCAGCCGAAGCGCCAGCCGAAGCGTCCCCAACGGAAGCGGCCGAGCCTACTGCCGCGCCAGTTCCCACCGAAGAACCGGAAGCCGCCCCCATTTCCTTCGCCGACCTGAATTTCAGCGGCAAATCCGATGACCTGGAAAGCTACCGTTATGAAATGATCATGACCATTAGCGGCGTTAACGATGCCGGAGAGCCTGTCAGCCAGGGCATGACGATGCAAATGGCCTTCATCAAAGATCCCGCAGCTTCTTCAATCGTTATGGTCAGTGATGGCATTGCCGACATGGAAGACATGGGTTCCATCGAAATGGTGCAGATCGGCAATACCAGTTACATGGTGATGCCTGAAATGGGCTGCCTTGCCCTGCCCGCCGAAGAAGAAGACCTGATGCAAAGCTCTATGGCCGATGAATTCACGCCGGAAGCGATGTTCAACGACCTGGAGAAACTGGACCTGGTTGGTGACGATGAAATAAACGGCATCCCGGTTCTTCATTATACGTATGACGAATCGGCCATCCCGGCCGGGGAAGCCCAGGGCATTACGAAGGCCAACGGCGACATCTTCGTCGCCAAAGACGGCGGCTTTTTGGTCCGCATGGTTTCCGACATGGAAGGCGATTCCACGTTCATGGAAGGCTTTGAAGGGATCAAAGATGCGGTGATGCACATCGAATTCAACATGACAGACATCAACGCCGCTTTCGAGATTTTGCCGCCGGCCGGTTGTGAAGGCCAAGGCCCCGACGCCGAGCCACCGTTCCCGGTACTGGAAGACGCGACGGACCTGTTTAACTTTCCGGGTATGATGAGTTACTCAACGGCCGTTTCCGCCGAAGACGCCATCACCTTTTACCAAGAGGCCATGGCCGAAGCCGGTTACACTTATGCCGAAGATGAATCCTTCATCACCACCGGCCTTGCCAACCTGGTCTTCAACAGCGAAACGCTGGGCGCGGTAAGCATTAGCATCAGCGAAAACAACGGCGTCACTTCCATCGCCGTCCTGTCTGAAACCAACGAATAACCCCAACAACCTTTTCAGCGACAGGCACATAAAAAAGCCCCTTCCCGGATCAGTACGGAAGGGGCTTTTTCTTTGAGCTAACCGCTAACCGCTAACAACTATCAAACTGACAACTTCTACGGCTGCAACAAAACTTCAGGGGAAAAAAGGGAGACACGGCCGTTTTCCGTCAGCGCCGCCATACTTAAGGCATACGTCGTGCCCGGCGTCAGGTCGGTAATGGCTACCTGCCCGGCCTCGTCGGCCCGGACAAAGCGAAAAGGCGCATAATCCACAGCGCCCACCGGCCGAAAAGACAACACATAGCCCGCCGCCGCCGGGTCTACCGGCCAGGTAAGCACCACCGCGCCAGGATTGCCCGTCGGCGAAACCGCCGGGGGAGCGGGCTGCGGCGGCGCGCCAATCATATTGGCAACGGCCGTCAGGCTCAACTGGGTTATCTGCCGCAAATAGTTGTAGTCCAGCGCATCGGACGTATCCAACGCATTGTGGTTCCGGTTCGGGTCTTCCTCAGATTCGGTCAGGCGCAGAGCCGGGATGCCCACTTCCAAAAAAGTCATGTGGTCACTGTAACGCCCTTCCCTGTCCACCCCATCCATCATCGTTATGTCAAACGTTGGCAAATACAGGCCGCCCACAAAATCCAGGTAACGAGCCAGTTGGCGCGGCGGCGACGTATCTGGTCCCGGCGAAAAGACCCGCACCGACTGGGGAATGCCGGGACGCCCGCCCACAATGTCCAGATTCAGCACGGCATCCACGCCGGCGCGATCCAACAGCCGGTTGGTCACGTAGTGGCGGCTGCCATGCCGCCCCTGCTCCTCAGCGGCAAACGCGATGAAGATCACGTCCTGGTTCCAGGTCTGGGAACTCAGCACGCGGGCGATTTCCATCATGGCGGCCACGCCGGAGCCGTTGTCGTCGGCGCCGGGGGCGCGGCTGCTGCCATCGTTGGGATCCATAGGGCGAGAATCGTAATGAGCGGTCAGGATCACGGCTCCGGGCGCGGAACCATTGCCACGCAAAGTGGCAATGACGTTTTGCTGATCGGTCGTCAGGCCATTGAGCGTAAGCGGAAAACTGTCGAATTCAACCTGGAGACGGCCGTTTCCCACCCGCAAAAACTCGTTATACACCCACAAACGGGTGGCCCCCAGACCAAAATCCGGCCGATCTATCACGCTAAACGTGCTGCGCGTGCCAAAAGACTCCAACGTTTGCACGTAACCCACCAACTGCTGCTGCGAAACCGAATCGAGCAGCGCCTGGATATCCGGGTCACGCGCCGGCACGATGGTACTCACCGGGTTAAACACGACGTTTTCCGGCAAAACGCCTTCGAGCAAAACAGTCTCGGCAGGTAGGGGGGTAGCCAGCGGTGGTGGGGTGGGAATAACCGGCTGCTGTGGCCCCTGTAACAACGAGCAGGCCACACTGGTTAACACTAACAGACCGATAAAGATGAGGAGTGGTCGGGGCAATAGATGCTGGGAAACTGGAGATTAGAGCCGGAAACCCCAACCCTAATCTCCAGAAACGGCCGTTTAGACCTTATTTGTTCTTATCTTCACTCTTCGGCATAAACAAAGACAACATTTCCACCGGGACGGGGAAAATCGTCGTCGTGTTCTGCTCGACGCCAATTTCCAGCAACGTTTGCAGATAACGCAGCGTCATTGCGCCTGGTTCTTGCCCCATAACGCGGGCCGCTTCGGCCAACTGCTGCGAAGCCTGCAATTCGCCTTCCGCATGAATCACCTTAGCGCGCCGTTCCCGCTCCGCTTCCGCCTGACGAGCCATCGCCCGCACCATTTGCGAGTTCAACTCCACGTCTTTGATCTCGACGATGCTCACTTTAACGCCCCAGGGTTCGGTCGCCTCGTCAATGATACGCTGCAACTGCTCGTTGATAGATTCGCGATCTTGCAGCAGTTGGTCCATCATGGACTGGCCGATCACGTTTCGCAGGCTGGTTTGGGCAATCAACCACGTCGCCCGACGAAAATCTTCTATTTGAATCACGGCGGCCGTGGGGTCTATCACCCGGAAATAAACCACCGCGTTCACCTTCACCGTCACGTTGTCGGTGGTGATGGCTTCTTGGGCCGGCACGTCCAGAGTAATGGTGCGTAAATCTACCTTTACCATGCGTTCGATAAAGGGGATCAGCAAGAACAAACCCGGACCACGCGCTCCCATCACGCGGCCTAAACGGAAAATAACGCCGCGTTCATATTCCTGTACAACCCGAATCGAGGCTCCAAACAGCACAGCCAGACCCACAATCAGGATGCACAAAATGGGGATGAAACCCGTTAACAAATTCATTCCAGTCAATCTCCTTTTGGGCAACGGCCAGGGCAGCGTTTCTTTTGGGCTACCTTGCGCGCAGTTGCTAACAACATGCATACATCAAACCGCTACCGAGTTGCTTCGTTGTTCGGGGGCAAAATTTGACGTATGACCACATCATTATATCGCTAAACAGTACGTCCGGGCAGCCGAAAAAGTAGCAGTCATTCGGCGCGAATGGCGCTTAACTGCCGCTGGAAAAAATCAGGGCTACGCCGACGAAGGCCACGGCCGTTCCCACCATGCCACGCGGGCTGACCGGCCGCCGATAGACAAAGTATTCCACCGGGATGAGCAGCACCGGCGGCAAGGCCATCAGGGTGGAGGCAATGCCCAGGCGGGTGAGCTGCACGGCCGTTAACGACAGCCAGATGCCTAAAAACGGCCCCACAAACGATCCACCCACCATGGCCGGAAAGGCCTGCCGGTTGCCCCATTGGCGCAGCGTGTGCCTCACCTGCCCCTGAAAAGCGGCGAGGGTCCACAACAACACGGCCGCTACCAAAATACGAATGATCGTCGCCGAAATGGTGGGGAACCCGCCCACCAGGCCATATCTGGCCGTTACCAGATTGGCTACCTGGCCCAAAGCGCCCGCCAGGGCAACCATCAGGCCGCGCCAGTATTGTTTGTTCTCGACCACAGTCAACCCGGCCCGTTTTTCCGTGACGACCCAGGCCATGCCACCGACAGCCAACAGCACGCCGGCCATCTCGAACCCGGTGACGACTTCACCAAACAAGACCCAACCAAAAACCAGGCTGAAGATAGGCACGCTGGACATCATTAACATAGACAGGCGCGGGCCAATCAGAACGTAAGCGTGAAAAAGGAAGGTATCGCCCAGCACCAAACCCAAAATACCGCTGACGGCCAGCCACTGCCAGCGAAACAATTCGACGTCCCAGGGGAAAAATGTGCCTTCCAGAAGGTAATGGGCAATCGTCAGGAACAGCAGGGCAAATAGAAGCCGGCTGCGGTTGACCACGCCGGAGCCTACAAGCCGCCCGCTGTAGCTGAAGAACATCGCGGTTAACGACCAGCAAACGGCCGTGCCAATTGCCGCCAGTTCACCCCACATCGGCTGTCCCCTTGTCGCGGAACCGGTCCCGAATCTGGCGAATGTGGGCTGGGCGCGTGCGGCAGCAGCCGCCCAGACACGACGCGCCCAGTTTGCGCCATTCCCGGCTAAACGTGCCAAACTCCGCCGGAACCGATTCGCCAAACCAATGTTTGCGTTCTACGTCGTAGGTCTCGCCGGAATTGGGATACACCACAATAGGTTTTTTCGTCACCTGGAACAGTTCGCGGATGAGGGCAGGGATGAAACGCGGCGGCGTACAATTGACGCCAACGGCCGTAACCTGCGTGAATGGGTCCAGATAGGCGGCGCATTCGGCAATAGGCGTGCCATCGCTGATATGCTGCCCATCGCGGCAGCTAAAACTAAACCAGGCCAGACGGCCGGGCGTCTCTTGCAGCAATCGGGCCAACGCTCTGGCTTCGGCGAAAGAGGGCAGCGTCTCGCAGGCCAGTAGATCGGTCCCGGTGGCCGCCAACAGACGCCAGCGCGGCTGATGCCAGGCAAACAGTCCGGCTTCGTCCAGGGCATAATCGCCGCGATATTCGGAACCATCGGCCAGATAAGCGCCATAAGGCCCGACGCTGGCGGCGACCAACGGCCGTAACCGCCCTACCCGATTCGCCTCATCCGCCCAAAACTCATCTCGCGCCTGCATCGCCAATTCCACCGACAGTTGCAGCAGGCGCTCGGCTTCAACTTGCGTCATGCCCTGAGCCATAAAACCGGGGATGCTGGCCTGATAACTGGCAGTGATGACGCAGTCGGCTCCGGCGCGGTAATAGGCCAGATGCACCCGCCGGATCACGTCCGGGTCATCGCGCAGCAGCCGCGCCGACCAGAGGGCATCGCTGAGGTCGCAGCCCCACGCTTCCAGCTCGGTCGCCAGGCCGCCATCCAGAATAAACGCGCCGTTTTGTTGAATGAAGGGGAGAAGGGGATTGTTCATGGGAAACGGAAGATTGAAGATAAAAGATTGAAGGCTAAACGCGCTTCAATTTTTTATCTTCAATCTATCTTGTTAACCCAGCTCAACCAGGTAAGACGGCCGTTTGGGGAACAATATCGGCAGCAGCACGGTTGCTTCTTCGTTGGCCCAGCAGTCCACATGCAGGTGGCGCAGTTCTTCCAGGCTGCGATGGCCGAACACCATGTGCAGGAAGGTCAGTTCGGGAAAGGCGGCGTCGCCTTCTTCCAGGCGTTTGGCTTCGTAGCTGCCGATGGTGGTAAGACGGCCGTTCTCGAACCCCAACGTCAACCCGTCCCGGTAAAAGTTCACACGGACTGTGCCGGTATGGCCGGCCATCACACTGGCGGCCAGCCGATTTTCCAACACCGGCGCGACGTGGCGTAAGAAACCAGGCAGGTCCGGCACACGGATGTACCAGGCATAAGACGGATAGCTTGTCGGCAGTTCGCGCGGCAGGGCGTCGTAAATGCGGTGGGCGCTGCTGAAGCGAAAGACGATTTTGCGCAGCGCTTTTTTGCGCTCAGGATTCAGGCGCAGGGCTTCGCGGGTAAAGTAGCGCAGCAGAAACAGCCCGACGGCGCGCCAGGAATGGCCGGCCTGCACGCCCAACTCACGCAGCACAAAGCTGTTGTCATGGGTGCTGTATTCCAGATAAGCGACGGGCTGCGGGGTGGGAACGGCCGTTTCCACCAGATACACGTGCCGGGCGTACTCTGAATCCCGATGCGCCGTAAACATCTCATACTGCCAGAGACGCTCATCCCGCGTGCGCGACAACAGACTTCCGGCGCAAAACGCTTCATACAGCGTCTTCAAGACCGGGATGTCGGCCGCGGTGGCCGGCCGTACCCGGTAAGGCTCTTCTTCCGCCACCACCGGCGTCTTGTCCAGATTCAGGTGATACACCCGCCCGCCACCCAGATTTACCGTCATTTCATAACCAAACTGGCGGTAATACCAGGGGATGCCCGTGATCGCCTGCACCTGTTCACCTCGCGCCGCACTCAGAGCATGAATGGCCGCAAACTGCGCCCGCACCAATCCGCGCCGCCGGTATGCTTCGTTGGTGCCCACCAGTTCCGGCCGTCCTACGGCAAAAGGAATGCCGTCATAGGCCCACATTTGCGAAATCAAATTCATGCTGGAGACGATTTTGCCGCCTTCGTTCTCATCCACCACGACGGTAAAGTCGCTGGCCTGGGTCGTCGGATGGTCGCCGCGCATCAGGTCGCGTGTCCAGTCCAGCAGAAACATCTCCGGTTCGTCCGGGTTATCGCTGTGAATTTGTAGATTAAAGGCGGCCAATTCTTCAGTGTCGCCTGGGGTCGCCCAACGTAAAGTCAGGCCATTGCCTAAATCGCGCGGTAAGTCAAAATTTGTGGTCATTGCGGTAAAGCCTCCGAAAAATGAGCGTGTGGTAATGACGGTAATAATGAATATAAGATATATATTGGAAAGACGGCCGTTCGCTTGACGGCCTACCCGGAAATATGCAAGAATCTAGCCTAGTTCAATTTATACTCGAAGGAGCAAATCATGGTACTGTCAAATCCTGAACTCTGGCTAATCTTACTACCAACCGGCGTCACCGGCATTATATTACTGCGTCGGGCAAAACAACTCGCCGAAGCAAAGGCCAGAAAAGCGTTAGTACCGGTTCCTATTCGCAAACAACGGAGATTGGAAAAATAAATGCCCATCTTTTTCAGCCCACTTTTCTGGATTTTTGCCCTTCCTGGTCTGGTTTTAGGGTTCTATGCTCAATCCAGAGTCAAGGGAGCTTTCAATAAATACTCAAAAGTCCGTACACATCGCAACGTTACCGGCGCTGAAGTTGCCCGCACGTTACTGGATGCCCAGGGGCTTTACGATGTAAAAATCGAGCGTGTGGCCGGTAATTTAAGTGATCATTACGACCCACGCAGCAAAGTATTGCGCCTGAGCCAGTCGGTCCACGACGACCCCAGCGTGGCGGCGGCCGGCGTAGCGGCGCATGAAATGGGCCATGCCCTGCAACATGCCAGTGGCTATGCTGCCCTGAATTTACGCAGCGCTTTGGTTCCGGCAGCCAATTTTGGCAGCATGTTGGCCCCGCTGCTTTTTATGGGTGGTCTCATGTTAGACCTGTTCATCCAGGGCACAGGTCTTGGTTATTACCTTTCCTTGCTCGGCGTAGGTTTGTTTGGTCTGGCCGTTTTGTTTACCCTCATCACCTTGCCGGTGGAATTTGACGCCAGCCGACGCGCCAAAAAGCTGTTGGTCAGCAATGGGCTTCTGTTTGAAGAGGAGATGCAAGGTGTGAATAAGGTTCTTGATGCGGCAGCTCTGACCTATGTGGCTGCGGCC
>OEIV010001179.1_pt1 | contig 12477 bp, 9 predicted proteins | sample 1539231 | NCBI WGS metagenome assembly OEIV01 (sample SAMN03794762, study PRJEB22550) | activated sludge metagenome | feature: wastewater treatment plant; material: activated sludge; isolation source: Wastewater treatment plant of a petroleum refinery complex | place: Argentina: Buenos Aires ...
CCCACCGGCCTGCTCGCGGACCGCTGGGGACCGCGCAAGCTGCTGGCCTCCGGCACCGCGATCGCGGCACTGGGCGGCGCACTGTTCGCGCTCGCCCCCACGTTCGAACTCGCCGCCGCCGGCCGGCTGCTGGTCGGCGCCTCGGTGGGCGTCGGCTTCGTTTCCATGCTCAAGCTGTCGTCGCACTGGCTGGAGCCGCGCCGCTTCGCGCTGGTCTCGGGCCTGCTGCTGATGATGGGCCTGGTCGGCGGTGTCATCGCCGGCGTGCCGCTGCGGCTGGCGGTGGACGCCTTCGGCTGGCGCGAGGTGATGGCGGTGTTCGCGGTGTTCACGGCGGTACTGGCCGTCGCCCTCTGGCTTTTCGTGCGCGACGCCCCGACCGAGCGCGGCTACGCCAGCCATTTCCCCGAGCCCGGATCGAAAGTGCGACGCCCCGACCGGGCGCGGCTACGCCCGCCATTTCCCCGAGCCCGGATCGAAAGTCAGCCATGGCCACACGCCGATCCTGGCCAGCCTCGCCGAGGTGCTCTCCTACCGCAACGTCTGGCTGCTGATGCTGGTGCCGGTCGGCTTCTCCGGCGCGGTGCTGACGTTCGCCGGCCTGTGGGGCGTGCCCTGGCTGCGGCAGGTGCACGGCCTCGACGCCAAGGCCGCCGCCGCGATCACTTCGACCATGCTGGTGGCCTGGGGCGTCGGCGGGCCGCTGCTCGGCAACTGGAGCACGCGGCTGGGCCGGCGCAAGCCCATCTACATCGCCAGTGGCATCGTCGCCGCCGTCGGCTGGGCCATCGTCATCTGGGCGCCACTGCCGCTGGCGGCGCTGGTGCCGGTGCTCGCCATCACGGGGTTTGCGTCGGGCAACATCATCATCGGCTTCGCCTGGGCCAAGGAATCCGTGCCGCTGCGGCTGATGGGCACGGCTTCCGGCGTGGCCAACATGGGGCCGCTGATGGGCGGCATGTTCCTGCAGCCGGCCGTGGGCTGGGTGCTCGACCGGCAATGGACGGGAACGATGGCCAACGGTGCCCGCATGTACGACGCGGCGGCCTACCAGGCCGGCTTCGCGCTGATCTTCGCCACCGTCGCCGCCAGCCTGGCACTGGTCACCCTCGCCCGCGAGACCGGTTGCCGCCAGACGCCCTGAGCGCGAAAGCCGCCAGCCCGAGCAGCAGGAACCCGGCCATGGCCAGCGCCAGGGTCAGCGTCGAATCCCAGAACAGCGGCGCCAGCACCGACGCGGTGACGGCGTTCATGCCGGTCTGGGTGGCGCTCTGGCAGCTGGAAACCAGGCCGCGCCGCGCCGGGAACAGGTCGAGCACGCGCAAGGTCAGGCTGGGCGCCGTCACCGAGATGCCGAACAGATAAAGGCCTTGCGGCAGCACCGCCCACGGCAGCACCGCCGGCCACCAGAGATTGATCGCCACGTTGAGCACGGCGGCGAGGACCATGATGCCGAAGCCCAGGCCGATGGTGCGGCGCGAACTCACCTGTCCGGCCAGCCGCGCCGATAGCCAGTTGCCGCCGATCAGGCCGAGCGTGGCCGGGCCGAACAGCCAGAGGAACGACTGCGCCGAGACACCCAGGTGATCGAGCAGGAACTTGGGCGCCGACACCACGTAGATGAAGAAGCCGTTGAACGACAGGGCGATCGCCAGCGCCAGCGCCAGGAACGGCGGGTGCGTGAACACGCTGACATAGGCCCGCGTCAGTTCGCCGGGGTGCAGGCTCTGCCGATCCTCCGGCGGCAGCGTTTCCGGCAGCAACCGCCAGACCGCGCCGAACAGCAGCGCGCCATAGAGGGCGAGAAAGATGAAGATCGCCTGCCAGCCGAAGGCGTGGTGGATCCAGCCACCGATCACCGGCGCGATCGACGGCGCGACGGCGAACATCATGGTGGTGTGGGCGATCAGCCGCTGCGCGGCCGGGCCGTCGAGCAGATCGCGGATGATGGTGCGCGACAGCACCAGGCCGGCGCCCGCCGACATGCCCTGCAGCACGCGGCCGAGCCAGAGTTGCTCGATGCTGGTGGCGAACACGCAGAACAGCGACGCCGCCACGTAAACCGCGAAGGCCACCAGCAGCACCCGCCGCCGGCCCAGCGCATCGGACAGGGCGCCATGCCAAAGCATCATGAAGGCGAAGGCCGCCATGTAGAAGGCCAGCGTCTGCTGCACTTCGACCGGCGTCGCCCCCAGGTCGACCGCCATCTCGGGAAACGCCGGCAGATAGGTATCGATGGAAAACGGCGCGATGGCCGTCATGGCGGCCAGCAGGACCGCCATGCGGCGCGGCGCGGCGCTCATCGGAAAATCCTCATTGCCGCATTCTACCGGGGCGGCATTCCCGCTCGCCGCCGGGCGCGATCCGGCCGGGTGCGACTAGCCCCGCCAAGCGGTGCCGTGGAACACGGGGACCCGCATCAGCGCTCCAGCAGTTCGCGCAGCGCCCGATGAACCTCGTCGGCGTGGTGGCGCGCCCGCTGGCCGGTGGGTGCCAGCGCTTCGCCATAGAAAAATACCGGCAGCTCGTCGTCGGCCTCGACGAAGCCGGCCGCCCGGTTGAACGCCAGTTCGAGCTCGATCACTTCGCGGCCCAGCGTCCGCGGAAAGGTCGTATCAAACGTCGTGCCATGCGCATCGTTCAGCGCGGTGACGATAAGCTCGGGGTTCTGATCCGTCACCGATCGCCCGAAAATGCAAAACCCGAGCGAGTCCGCGGCGGCGGCGGCGACTTGCGCTCCGAGGCTGGCCGCGACCAGCTCCGCCGTGGATTTGCCTTTGCAGTCGTAGGCCGGCAGGTTGCCGACCGTGTGGTCGGCGCCCTGGGCGGTCAACATCATCGAGATGCCGGTCACCTCGATCACGCGCGGATCGTAGGCACTGATGCCCTGGCGCTTGATGACGGGCACGCGGGCGACGCCATAGTGCTCGCCGACCCGCGCCGCGCCCTGGGCCAGCAGGCGTCCCCGCTCGTTGCCGGCGCGGATGTCCTCGAGCGCGGCCATCATGAACGCCGCGTCGCCGAATGCCGCCTGGCCCGCCTCCATCAGCACGCCCAGCATCGCGCCCACTTCAATGGTGTCGATGCCCAGGTCATTGACCACCGCGTTGAGCCGCGCGACGTCGTCCGGATCCTCGAGGCCGCAGTTGCTGCCCATCAGGCCCAGCGTCTCGTACTCGAGCGGCGAAACGATTTCCTTGCCCTGATCGTCCGCGTAGACGTTGCTGCATTCGATCATGCAACCGGGCATGCAGGCATGTTCCGTCAGGCCGCCGCGCGCAAGGTTGCGTTCGCGGATATGGGCGCCGCCAAGCTTGAACGCATCCTTGTCCGGCGTGAGCTGGCCGATCCGGAAGTTGTGCACGGGCAGGCCGCCGACGTAATTGGTGAAGTCGCCCACGGCCGCGGTGCCAAAGCGCTTGAACGAGTCGATCGCCGCTTCCTTGCCGAGCTTCGCGCCGTACTCGCGGACGGCGCCCATCACCTTTCGGCGGTCGCGAAACGTGGGCATCTTGTGCTGGTCCACGACGATCGCCTTGATCCGCTTCACCCCCATGACCGCTCCGACGCCGCCCCGGGCGGCGAGCCGCGACGGCCGACCATCGGTGTCGGCAAACGCAATGCCGGCGAGCAAGCCCCGATACTCGCCCACCGGCCCGCAGATGGCGTAGCTGATCTTGCGGCCATAGCGCTCATGCAGCCGGCGCGCGACTTCGTTGTTGCCGAGGCCGAGATACTCCCGCGCATCCTCGAAGGTAACGGCGCCTTCGCGGGTGATGCGGATCAGCGTCCAGTCGGCCGCCGCGTTGTCGAGCGTGAAGCCGGCGATCTCGCACTGGCCGAGCGCGAAGGCGAAGGTGCCGCCCGCATTGGCCTCCTTGATGCCGCCGGTCAGCGGGCTGCGGCACCCCACGCTCAGGCGGTTGGCGTTCGAGAAGTTCGTCCCGGCGAGTGGCCCCGCCGAAAAGATCAGCGGATTCGCGGGCGACAGCGGGTCGATCTCGTAGGCGCGGCGCGCCATGAGCGTCCTGGCGATGAAGTGCCTGCCGGCGCGCACGATATCCTCGCCCTGGAGGGTCTCGCGCGTGGTCGTGCCGCGGGCCAGGTCGATGGTCAGGTAGCTACGCATGGGGGGGCCCTGGCCGCGACCGGGCGCGCCAGTAGCGCCAGGCAACAAAGGCGAGGAAGATAGCCGCGACGCCCCAGCGCGCGGTTCCGGACTGGGCAAGCAGAGCAACGGCCGCAACGGCCAGCGCGACACGCACCGGCACCGCGAGGTCGCCGAACAACCAGCCCTCGAACGCGATGACGAGCGCCATGGCGCCCAGCACGACGAAGGCGATCGTGTTGGCGATGCCGGCGGCGTCACCCATCAGCAACAGCCCGGGCTGGCCGACGAACACGATCGGAATGACGAACGCCACGATGCCGATGCGGCAGGCCAGGAACGCCACCGCGACCGGATTGGCGCGCGCGATGGAGGCCGCCGCGAACGCGGCGACCGCGACCGGCGGCGTGATCGCCGACATCGACGAGAAGTACACGATGAACAGGTGCGCGGGCAGCAGGTCGATCTTGAGGGCCTGCAGCGCCGGCGCCGCCAGCACCGCGGCCAGCGCGTACACCGCCGGCGTCGGCATGCCCATGCCCAGCAGGATGATGACCGTCGTGGCCACCAGCAGGGTCAGGGCATGACTGCCGCCCGCCAGCGTGAACATGCCGGAGCTGATCTTGCCGGTCAGATCGGCCATCGACAGGGTGCCGACGACGAGGCCGGCGACCGCGCAGGCGATCCCGACGGCGACCAGCTGCCCCATGCCGTTGTTGAGTCCGGCCACCAGCGAACCGAGGAAGGCCTTGGGCGAACGATGGCGAAGCAGGCCGATCGGGATCAAGGCCAGGCAGGCGATGGCGCCGGCGAACACGGGGCGATCGAGCTTGAGCACACCCCAGACCAGCAGCGCGATCGGCACGAAGTAGATCCAGTCGCGCCGCAAAACCTGCGCGAGCGTCGGGGCACCGTCGACCATCGTCGGCGCCAGCGCCAATTTGCGCGCCCGCAAGTGCACGGCCGTGAATACGACAAGGTAGTAAAGCAACGCGGGCATGATCGCGGCGGTCACGATCGTCGCATAGGGAATGCCGGTGAAGTCGACCATCAGGAAGGCCGCCGAGCCCATCACCGGCGGCAGGATCGCGCCGCCGGTCGACGCCGTCGCCTCCACGGCCGCGGCGTAGGTGGGCGGCACGCCGGTGCGCATCATCAGCGGAATCGTGAACGAACCGGTGGTCACGACATCCGCGGTCGGCGATCCCGAGATCGAACCGTACAGGCCCGATGAAAACACGGCGACCTTGGCCGGGCCGCCAACCTGGCGGCCAACCAGGCTCTGCGCGAAATCATGGAAGAAATCGCCTCCGCCCCAGCGGTCGAGCAGCGCGCCGAAGACGACGAACACGAATACCAGGAATGCCGCCACCTCAAGCGCCGGTCCGATCAGGCCGTTGGTGGAGAACACCAGGTGGTCCACAATCTCCTGGGCACTGAGTGGGCGGTGCGAGAACGAGCCCGGCAGCCGGTCGCCCCAGATGCCGTAGGCGAGGAAGCCCAGCACCAACACCACCAGCGTCATGCCGATGCAGCGCCGTGTCGCCTCCAGCACCAGCACGGCGAGCAGGATCGCCGCCGTCATGTCAGCCAGCGACAGTTCGTCGATCATCGGCACGCGCTTGGCGTGCGCGCTGTTCATGCCGACGAAATACAGGCTTGCCGCCCATGACGCCGCCACCAGCAGCCAGGATATCCGGGTCGGCCCGGCCGGTCGACGCGGGTTGCCGGTGATCGTGAGGAAGGCGAGCGTCAGTATGCCGCCCAGAAACAGATGCAGCGCCAGTGCTCGATTGACATAGACACCGAAGGCCATCGCCATGAGCAACGCGGTCAACCCGATGGCAACCGCGGTGGCCAACAAGCGCCCGGCCGAGCCGTTCTGGCGCCGGCGACCCGGCGCGAGCCATTGGTACGCACTCATCGACAGAGTCCTCCGCCTCCCAGGGTGTCTGGCGAACCACGCGGAGCCCGACCTGCTCCGGGCTCCGATGGCTCTTGTAATTATTATTACTTGAGGATGCCGGCGGCCCGATAGGCCTTCTCGGCGCCAGGGTGCAGCTTCAACGGCGTCACCTTGGCCAGCGCCGCCGCGTCGAGATGGCGCATCATCGCGTGCGACTGCTTGAGGAAATCGAGGTTCTTGAGCATCGCGCCGACGATCTTGGCCGCGTCTTCGTCACTCATCGCGGCACTGGCGACGACCACGACGGTGGCGGTGACGGTCGGCACCGCCACCGTCTGGAAATCGTAAGTCTTCGCGGGCACTTCGACCGGCATGGTTCCAAGCGCCTTGTCGAGTACGCCGGCAACCTCGGGGGACACGCCGATCATCTGCACGGGCATTTCGCGCGTGGCGGCGGTAACCTGACCGGACGGGAACGCCAGCAGATTGATGATCAGGTCCACCTGTTGGTTCTTCATCATTTCGAGGCCATCGTTATAAGCGACGTAGTGCACCTTGCCGCCCCAGGCTTCGATATCCTTCGCCGGCATGCCATTGGCGGCGAGCAATTCCTCGCCGGCCAGCGCCATCATCGTGCCGCGCAGGTTCAACGCGACGCGGATCGGTTTCTTGTCGCGCCGAACCTGCTCGAAGCTCTCGAAACCCGACCCTTGGCGGGCAAACACCTGCATTGCGGCCTGCGGGTCGATCACCGCGATTGCGCGGAGGTTGGTCACCGGCTGCTTAAACGGTTCGCCACCGGCGATGGCGCGACCGGCAAGCTGTGCGTGGGCGATACCCAGTTGCACTCGTCCCTGGGAGACGAGCAGGATGTTCGACTGTTCGCGTCCGGGCTCGTAGGTGAAGGAGGTGTTGGGATATTCTCGGCGCAGCGTCTCGCCGATCGCGTTGCCGGCGACGCTCCAGGCACCGCCGACCGAACCGCCGGCCAAGGTGACTTTCATCGGGGCATTGGCTTGAGCCGAGGCGGTGGCGGCCGGCATGCCGGTGGCGAACGCAAGGGCGAGGGTGGCAAGTAACCTACGCAACATGGGAGCCTCCTTGTGGGCGGGGTGGGAAAATCGGGGTTCGAAGCGAAACATGGCAGGCACGGGCACGATAGATATGTTGGCTCGACTTCATCGGCCGGTCAGTGGATACCGTTATCACGCGCCGCCACCGAGGCTGCGCCATCAAGTTCGCAGGCCGTGCTGGCGTGGATCGTGTAGAGAAGATCGCCGCGCCACAGACTGTCGCCGACGCGCGCGGCCAGGTCGACGCCGGCCTTCTTGTCCACCGGCGTGCCCGCCCGCCGCGCGATCTCGCTGATTCGGGCGATGTCGATGCGACCGACGCGACGCGCCGCCTCGGCGTGCACCCGATGGGTCAGCGTGCTGGGGCGGGCCGGCGATGTCCAGCGCCCCTGGGCATCGACGATCTCGTCGAATTTCTCCCGGGCGGCGCCGGAATGCAGCAATTCCAGCGCGCGCGCGCGGCCCTTGTCCACCGAGGCAACAGCCGGATCCCAGGCAATGATGCGGCCGGCGAACGCGACCGCCTTGGCCACCAGGTCAGCCGGGGCGGCCGGGGCGTTGTCGAGCACCCGCAGCACGTCACGTACCTCCAGAGCGGGGCCGACGCCAAGGCCGATCGGCGCGGAACCATCGGTGGCGTGCGCCGCCACGACCAGGCCAAGCGCCGCGCCAACACGCTCGAACAGTTGGCCAAGTTCGAGCGCCTCTTCGGCAGTGCGAAGCTTGGCCTGGGGACCCCAAGGCAAGTCGACAATCACATGCGTGGAGCCCGCCGTCAGCTTCTTGGAGAGAATCGACGCCACCGACCAGCGGTTCGAGTCGATGCCGAGCGGTCGGGTGATCGCGTTCATCACATCGTCGAGCGCCGAGTGATTAAGGCGGCCATTCCAGGCAATGCAGCCACGCACGCGGCGAACCGTCGCGCGCACCTCGTCGGCCGTCAGATCGACGCGGGCCAGAGTTTCCATGGCATCGGCGGTGCCGGCCGCCGAGGTAATGGCGCGCGAGGAAGTCTTCGGCATGGCCAGCCCGTGGGCCGCCACGATCGGAACCACGATCAGCGTGATCCGGCTGCCCGGCACGCCGCCAATCGAGTGCTTGTCCACGACGATCGGTTCGTCCCATTGCACCGGCGTCATCATCGAGCTGCGCGCCCGAGCCAGCGCCACGACCTCGTCGTCACCGAGATGTCGGGTCGCGGAGACAAGCAGCGCGGCCACCTCGGCGTCCGAGTAGCGGCCTTCGACGATATCGCGGAACAGGCGGTCGTATTCCGGCTCGGTCAGCACGGCGCCCTTGACCTTGGCGCGCAGCGCGTCCCGGCTGGCCGGGGACGAGGAGCGGCTCAGCGTAACGCGGGTTCCGGCCGGCACCCCCAGGTCTTCGAACGCCTGGCGCGACAGGCCAACCTCATCATCGGCAAGCCCGGGTTGTGCTTCCGACACGTGCAGCGATGCACGGATGCTGCGCCCCGCGGCCGCGATCTCGACGCGTCCAGGGCCAAGGTAGTCGTTAGCGCCGATGATGCTGTCGGCCGGCAGGTAGGCGACGCGCTCGCGCCAGGTATCGACCGGGTACGGAACGACGCGCAGCCCATGGTCGGCGGCGGTGATGGCGGCGACAAAGCGCGCGACACCTGCGTCGACCGAGCCATCGTTGACGACATCCACCCGCTCGACACCATCCGGCAGGACGAGGTCGACCTGTCGGCCCAGGCGCGCCGTCACGGCATCGCCGCTCTCGCGCCCCCGCCCGGCGATTCTATCCTTGAGCGCGACGGACGGCGCCGAGACCACGACGACCACTAGTCGCGGCACCCGGGTGGCCAGTTGCGTGATCGTTGCGCGCGAGCCGTTGGCGATGACATGACGCCCAGCGCCGATATCCCCGGCGAGCGTCCTCGGCAGCCCGTAGCGGAGTCCATGGGCCGACCAGGTGATCAGGAATTCGCCCGCGCGCTCGGCCGCCGAAAATTCGGCGTCGCTCATCGCCAAGTGGCGTTCGCCGCCGGCATCGGCCGGCCGCGTGATGACGCGCGTGGCGAACACCCAGCCAGGCTCCTCGGCGAGTGCCCGGCGGGCGCCGTCGATCAACGTGTCTTTCCCGACTCCGCTCGGGCCAACCACGAGGAAAAACCTGCCCGGTCGCACGACTGCGGCCTGGCTTGGCTACGCCGTCTCGTCGAGGCCGATATCGACCGCCGGCGCCGACTGGTGCGTCTTCGAGGTCGAGATATAGTCGACACCGGTTTCAGCGACAGGTCGAATCGTCTCCAGCCGGATGCCCCCCGATGCCTCGAGCTTGACCCGTCCCGCCACCAGCCCAACCGCCTCCGCCATGTCCGGCACCGACATGTTGTCGAGCATGATCACGTCGACACCAACGGCGAGCGCCTCGCGGACCTGATCGAGACGGTCGCATTCGACCTCGAGCTTCGTCAGCACCGGCAGCAGGCGACGCGCGCGCTCGACCGCCTTGCCGATGCCGCCGCACACCGCGATATGGTTGTCCTTGATCATCACGCCGTTGTCGAGGCCCAGGCGGTGATTCAGTCCCCCGCCGCACGAAACGGCGTGTTTCTCGAGCATCCGCAGGCCCGGCGTCGTCTTGCGGGTGTCGATGAGACGCGCGCGCGTGCCGCGAATGGCATCGACATACTTGGCGGTTTCGGTGGCGATGCCGCACATCCGTTGTAGGATATTGAGGGAGGTACGCTCCGCGGTGAGCAGGCTGCGTGCCGGCCCCCTGACGTTCATCAGGCGGGCACCCTTCGCGACGCGCTCGCCATCCCGGGCGAGCACATCCACCTCCACGTCTTGGTCATAGCGCCGGAAGACGCGGGCAGCGATGTCGATGCCCGCGATGACGATCGGCTCGCGAGCGTTCATGGTGAACGCGCCCCGCTCGTCGGGTTCGATCATCACTTGCGCCGTGAGGTCGCAGGCGCCCACGTCCTCGGTAAGCCACAGATCGATCAGGCGGTCCGTCTGGAATTTGTCGTACATGCAGGATTCTCCGGTGGTCGGGGGCCGCGGCTACGATCGGCCGCTGCTCAATTAGCGCATGGAGTACATACTACATAAAACGTCGAGGCATGCTAGATGCTGGCAAGGCGAATGTCAACCGGGGAAAGCGGTCAGGTCTCGCGGCCGGTGATCGGCCACGTCTCTTCCAGTTCGTAGGCGATCGAGCGGGCGAGCCCCTCCAGGTCCGGGAACAGCGTCGCCTGCGTGATGTTCATCCGATAGAGTTGATGCATCGCCTCGGCGCGCAGCGTGCGGTCGAACACCACCTTCTCGATCAGCGGCGTCTCGTCGTCGTAGGCGTTGAGCAATACATCGAGCGGCGGGCCGAGCGTGCCAGGCATCACCAGCAGCCCGGACTGCGCCACCAGCCGGCGGTCCATTTCGGATGGTTCGCCCAGCCACACCAGCGGGTACGCTCCGGGAGCAAACCACCGCTCGAAGTTGCCGGGCACCTGGGGATCGACGGCGTCGCGCGTCAGGCGGGCATCGAACTGCGGCGCGACCGTCCACAGGCGCTGGGTGTCCAGCGCGTAGACCGCGCTATCGCCGCTGGCGTGCTCGACCGCGAAGAACGCGGCGACGAATGGAGACTTGGTGAAGTCGAGCAGTCTGGTCGGCGCGCCGTGGTGCTGCATCATGGCCAGGCAACGCAGCGCGTCGACGAGGACGGAACGATCGGGCAGATAGATGTGGGCCTTGCGCCGGAAGATCCGGATCGCACGCTCCTCCCGCTCGCGCCAGGTACCGAGGTCGGCCCCCGAGTCGCGCAGGCGGCGCGAGAGCGAACTCAGTAGTGGCCAGCCGGCATCGCTCTGTCCGCGAAAGGCCCAGCCATCCCGGCCGTCGATGTAATGAATGAAGGCATCCCAGTCGGCGATGCGGATTTCCCGGATCGGCGCGGCGCCATGCGGGTGATCGTGGTTCACGGAGCCGCTCCGGCCCTCGGCCCCATGTGAGGCTCGAACGCGGCGGGATGGCCGAACATGAGCGCCCTGGCGAGCAGCGGTCAATGACCCGGCGCGATGACCACGGGGATTTCCGTGGCCGGCGGCGTGTTGCGACTGCGGCCGCAGCGCACGATGCCGTCGATCATCACCATGCCCACGCCCGGAATGTCGCCCAGGCCCACGCTCTCGAGCAGCGTGCGGCCCGCCGTGTGCTGCGCCCGGTCCATGAACACGAAGTCAGCCGCGCGCCCCGCCTCGACGAGCCCGCAATCGAGCTGGCGAATCCGCGCGGTGTTGCCAGTGGCGAAGCAGAAAACCTGCTCGGCCGGAATGCCCGCGACGCTCGCGAGGAAAGCGATCATGCGCAGGATGCCAAGCGGTTGCACGCCCGACCCGGCGGGGCCGTCGGTACCGAGAATCACGCGGTGCGGACAGCGCAACTCGAGCGCGGCCCTGGCCGCGGCGATCGCCACGCGTTCGTTGCCGTTGTGTACGATTTCGATGGCGCGGGATGAGCGTTCGCACAGTTCGCAGACATGAGCCTCGGGGAGCGCGGTGTGCCCGCCATTGATATGGCCGATCACGTCGGCGTCGGCCTCGAGGACGACGTCCTTGTCGATGAGCCCCGACCCCGGAATCGACGGGCCGCCGGTGTGGATCGTGCTCTGGATCCCGTACTTGCGCGCCCAGGCGACCATCGTCCGCGCCTCGGCACCGGCCTTCACCGACCCCAGGCCCACTTCGCCCAGGAGCTTGACGCCGGCCCCCGCGAGTTCCGCGAAATCCTGCTCCGTCATTCCCTTCTCGATGATGGGAGCGCCGGCCAGCACCTTGACTCCGCCCGGTCGGAAGTTGTCGTACGCACGCTGGGCGGTGATCGCGAGCGCCTTCAGGCCGACAATATCCTTGGGCCGACCGGGCAGGTGGACCTCGCCAGCCGAGATCATCGTGGTGACGCCGCCGTGCATTGTCGAATCGATCCAGCCGAGCTGTCCTTGCCGCGGTGTCCAGTCGCCGAACACTGGGTGTACGTGGCTATCGATCAGCCCCGGCGCCAGCGCCGTGCCGCGCGCATCGATGAGCACATCGGGCGTCGAGGTGTCGCATTCCGCCGCGCGGCCCACCGCCGCGATGCGCCCGTCGCGCACGACGATGGTATCGGCGTCGAGTATCGGCCTGTCGATGTCGCCGGACAGCATGAGTCCCACATTTCGAATCACGACCTTGCCGGAAGTACCACCTGCCACGGGTTCTGCCATCGTCCCTCTCCATCGGAGGCGGCGCCAACCAGGGCGCCGCGTTCATGTGGTGAATGCTAAACCAACGACAAGCGCCCGGCAAGCCGGGGCCATGGCGATGCCGCTAGTGTAGTGCTTCGTTCTTTTTGGAACCAATGCGGCGATTGGCGCGAATGACT
>OEIV010001180.1_pt1 | contig 12450 bp, 6 predicted proteins | sample 1539231 | NCBI WGS metagenome assembly OEIV01 (sample SAMN03794762, study PRJEB22550) | activated sludge metagenome | feature: wastewater treatment plant; material: activated sludge; isolation source: Wastewater treatment plant of a petroleum refinery complex | place: Argentina: Buenos Aires ...
ATTTTGCCGGAACTTTATCCGGATCTTTTGTAAGTTATCCTGTGCCAAATAAAGTGGCTAACAGCCAGCAGTACCTGCTACTGGAAGCTGCTGCTACTGCAAACCTGAAAATGCTGAGTGATAAATATTGCCTCAATCCGTTCATTACCGTTGGTTTGGGCGGTGCAAAATTTAAAGGTTATTATAGCGCTTTTGCACCCGTAGGTGTAGGATTACAATGGAAAATTGTAGATAATTTCTTCTTTTTGGCCAACTCACAATACCGAATTCCTTTTACAGAGAACGGAGCCTATCATTTTTACCACAGTTTTGGTGTTGCCGCTTCATTAAAGAAAAGGCCTGAAGCAAAACCGGTTGAAGTGGTTCCGCCACCAGTAGTTGTGCTGGATAAAGATGGTGATGGCGTGCTGGATGCTGATGACCTTTGTCCGGAAGTTGCGGGCGTTGCCGCTTTACAGGGTTGCCCCGACAGGGACAGCGACGGTATTGCAGATAACAATGATTCCTGCCCGGATGTAGCCGGTCTGGGTAAATACAAAGGTTGCCCCATACCAGATACTGATGGCGACGGAATAAATGATGAACAGGATAAATGCCCGTCAATAAAAGGCGTGGCACGTTACCAGGGATGCCCGGTTCCAGATACCGACAATGATGGTGTAAATGATGAAGAAGATAAATGCCCTAATCGTGCAGGCCCGGCAAGCAACCAGGGTTGTCCTGAAATTACCAAAGAAGTGATTGAGAAAGTGAACATGGCTGCTAAAAATGTATTTTTTGCAACCGGAAGCGCCAAGTTATTACCAAAATCATACAAATCACTGGATGAAGTTGCTATGATCATGAAGGCTGATGACTTGTTCCAAATACAGATTGACGGTCATACCGACGCACAGGGAGATGATGCCAAAAACCAGGTTTTATCCGATAACCGTGCAAAAGCTGTTAAAGATTACCTGGTAAGTAAAGGTGTACCGGAAGCACGTACCAATGCAACCGGCTATGGCGAAACCAAACCGGTTGCTGATAATAAGACCGCAGCAGGCCGGGCAAAAAACCGAAGGGTGGAAATGACGGTAAGGAATTTTTAATCAGTAAATAACAATCACAATATACGTGGCCCATACATTGGTATGGGCCATTTTGTTTGTTGTATATTGATTTATATATTATAAATTAAATATATAAAGTTTGGTTAAGTTATTGTAATAATCTATAAATCACTTTTATATTCATAAAAATTGAAGTATCTTGCAAAAGTTAATCAACCTGAAACTCAACATATCCCCGCAATTGTTTGTTATTCCAGGTATCGTCCTATATCCGTCTTTTTTTACTATGAAGGAAAACAACATATACCATTCCATTATTTTATTGAAACCAAATATTGTTGCAACCTGAAAGTACTTACATGCTTAAAGTATGAATGATGAAAAATAACTACAAACTGCTTAATCTCTTTGTTGCTTTTATTTTTAGTTTCCAAACTGGCGGAATAGTTGCGCAAACACTGCCTGCCGGTTTTTCCGTAAGCGATATAGGAGGCTGGACAACCCCCATAGGAACAACATTCAATAACGACGGATCTAAGATGTTTGTATGGGAAAAAGCGGGAAAGGTTTTCGTTTTAAACTGGAACAGTTCAACCAATACATATGTAAAACAGGCAACTGCTGTATTAGACATTTCCCCGGAAGTAGGCAACTGGCGCGATCACGGGTTACTAGGTTTCGCCCTTGATCCTAATTTTGACGTAAATGGCCTTATCTACCTGAGTTATGTGGTAGACAGGCACCACCTGATAAATTTCGGTACAGGTTCCTATAACGCCAATACCAATACGTATTATGCGGCAACCATCGGAAGGGTTACCAGGTACCAGACAACAACTACAGCCGGTAACCTGGTGGCAGTGCCTGCTTCCCGAACCATTCTGATAGGCGAAACCAAAACAACCGGAATCCCCATCTTATATGAATCTCATGGCGTAGGTTCCCTGGCATTTGCTACCGACGGCACCTTGCTGGTATCAACCGGTGATGCAGCCAGTTACGATGCTACAGACTATGGAAGCGAACCGCTGAGCTATTATGCACAGGCCCTAACAGATGGCATCATTCGTACAAACGAAAATGTAGGTTCATACCGTTCACAGATTATCAATTCCCATAACGGCAAAATTTTACGGATCGATCCTGCTCCCGGTAATGGAATCAGCAGTAACCCTTTTTACAATGCAGGTTCGCCGCGTTCAGCCGAATCAAGGGTTTGGGCCATGGGATTAAGAAACCCGTTTAAATTTACATTCAGGCCCAATTCAGGCTCTTCAAACCCTGCCACAGGCGACCTGGGAGAAATATATGTTTCTGATGTTGGATGGGGTGATGTGGAAGAACTCACCATTATCAAGGAAGCTGCTTCCAATGCCGGTTGGCCGTTTTATGAAGGGTTGAATGCAGAGGCCAATTATTACCCGATTAATCTCGATAATAAAGACGAACCGAACCCGCTATTTGGCACCGGCGGCTGTACAGACCAGTTTTTCAATTTCCGCGACCTGATCAAACAGGCAACGGCTGATAATATCCATACGGTGTACAATCCATGCAACCCAACGGTACCGATTACCAGCGTAAATGATAACAGGTTTTTTCACAGGATACCGGCTCTGGACTGGAAACATAATGATGACAGTACCAGGGTGGCTGTTTTCAGCGGAAATAATTATTCAATTAAACAGATCGGGACACCTGCATCCGGGGTTCCGGGAATACCGTTCCGGGGTAATTCTGCTACCGGTGGTTGCTGGTACAGCGGAACAAATTTTCCCCTGCAATACAACAATACCTACTTCATTGCTGATTATGGCGGTAACTGGATCAAGAACATCACGATCGACTTTACCGATAAAGTGCAAACAGTGTCAGATTTTGCAACCAATATAGGTGCCATCGTTGATATTAAACAAAGCCCGATGGATGGCAACCTCTATTGTACGGATGTAGTCACAAACCTGGTCAGGAAGATACAGTTTGGAGGAAACCAGGCGCCGCACGCTGTGCCTGCTTCTGATGTAAAGTACGGCCCCGGCCCGTTGAATGTGAATTTCAACGGAACACAGTCTTTCGATTTGGACGGATCAGTCGTTTCTTACAGTTGGAATTTCGGGGACGGTTCTCCTGTTTCCACACAAACCAATCCATCACACAGTTTCAGTTCCGGGAACTCGCTGCCAAAGAAATTCGTAGTGATACTAACTGTTACGGATAACCTGGGAGCTACTGGCACCGACAGCCTTATCATTTCCATAAACAATACACCGCCGAATGTTACCATTACAAGCCCGGTAAACAATTCTACCTATAGAGTTGGGCTTGATACAACCTATTCACTCAATGCCATCGTTACAGATGCAGAACACACACCAGCCAACCTCAGTTATGTATGGCAGACAACCCTTCGCCACAACAACCATATCCATATTGAACCCATAGATACCAACAAGGTTACCGACGCCGTTATTTCAAGGATAGGGTGTAACGGTGATACCTATTCATGGTTTGTAAGTCTGACTGTTACTGACAAAGATGGCCTGGTAGGTATGGACTCGTCTAAGTTATTCCCGCAATGCGGCGCACTGCCCCTAAAGTTGCGCACGTTCGCCGTTTCTACACAGGGCAATGCAAACCTCTTACGCTGGACAACAACGGAAGAAATTAACCTGCGGAACTTTGAAATTGAAAGGAGTTATGACGGTATCAGTTTCACCACAATCGATTCAGTGAATGCAAGGAACGGTTCGGTTGCAAACTCTTACCAGTATGCAGATGACAATTTCCTGGATGGTTATATCTATTATCGCCTCCGGATGGTGGATATTGACGATAAATTCGCCTATTCGCTGATAGTGAGGGTTTTCACCGGAACAGAAACCGATAGCGGCATAACCATCTCACCCAACCCGTTCAGTAATGAATTCCTGATGGGGGCAGTTTTCAGGGAAACCGGTACGGTTACTATCAGGATCATCGACAGCAAAGGAGCAGTTGTAAAAACAGTGAAACAACAGGTGAACAGCGGTTTTAACGGATTCACCATTGACAACCTCGATCATATCAGCCAGGGCGTTTACTTCCTCGAACTTACAGAAGGGACAGCAGTGAGAAAAACAAAACTGTTGAAGAAAAAATAATTAAGGAAAGGGTATCTAATGGGAATGCTCAGGCGCCGATTTTATTTTCCTTAACTGGAGGAATGTAAGAATCATAGACATCTCTTCCGGCAAAAGTTTTTTCATAACAGCATGGTTCAACTGGCTGTTTGCCTTATAGGCTGCTGCATAATCCTTAATCTCCTGGCTGGTGAAATTAGGAATGCTGTCTTTCCCTTTTTTGAAAATGCCATGGCAATCGCTGCAGTATGCTTTAAAAAGTTGTTTACCTTTTTCAAGGTTAACAAGCAACTCCGCTTTTTTATCTTCCGGAAGGTATTTGGGTATATTATACTGAGTTTTTTTCTCTACGGCACATTGCATCACCGTAACCGATAAAAGCAGGAAAATGACAGCAAGCTTTTTTTTCATTTGGTAAAATTAGTATTCACCGCCCACTTTACGGCTGTTGAGGTTTTTGTCTTTTGATGCAGGCAGTTTTGCCGGCGCTGTATCAAACGGAATATCTTCATTCAGCGAACGAATAAAGGCGATCAGTTGATTTTTTTCCCTGCCAGTAAGCTTAAGCGAATCTGCCGGTAGTGTCTGGTTGGTCACCGTAAGGCCATTGCCCGAAGCGCCACCGGTATCATAGAACCTGATCACTTCATCCAGGGTTTTAAATACACCGTTATGCATGTAAGGCGCCGTATGCTCAGCATTGCGCAGTGTTCCTGTTCGGAATGCATGCAGCATTTCAGGTTCCGGGTTAATGAGGAACCTGCCCGAATCGGGGCTCAGCCTTGTAAATAACGTATCAGCAGGTGTTCCTGCCACTTCAAATTCTGAACTGATATAGGGCGGTTTTACGCCATTGAATTGAGGCACAAAATGACAGGTGCCGCATTTGGCCTTGCTCATGAAAACATTGAAACCTTTTCTTGCTTCTGTATCAATGTCAATACGTTTATCCATCGCATCATCAAACGGTGAGCGGTACATGCTGAAACTGCTGTAATACAAAATAACCGCAGATACAATATGGTCGATGCTTATTTTCCTGGTATTGGGTGTGAGCTTAACAAATTTCCGGAATGCCTTTTCATAACTTTCGCAGCTCATCACTTTTTTTACAACTTCATGATGGTCTCCGTTCATTTCAATCGGGTTGGCAACAACAGTGCGGGCTTGTTCCAGCAGGGAAGTATGTTTGCCATCAAGCATTACCAGGTGGTTGTACAGGCTGTTGATAAGGGTAGGGGTATTTCTTGTAAGCGATAGGCTGTTGTCAAACTGCAGCGAAGTTGGCCTGGATGTATCTGTAAAATATTCGCCGGATTTATGGCATGAAACACAACTTCGTTTATTGTTTCCCGATAGTATTGGGTCGTAAAACAATAATTTACCAACCTGCCTGATCTCATTCAGTGTATTTTCATCATCTACCGGCAGGAATATGCCCTTTTCATTCTGTCCACGGTACAGGGCTTTATCAAAAATGGAATTACAGTTATCGTCAAGGCTAAAATCATTGAAACTGGATGATACCACTGCATATTCCCTGATAGCCCGCTGGTTTATACCGAATAAAGGATTTACAAAATCCCTGGTAAAGGTAAAATGGTCAAATTCCTCCGGGTTTTCCGGCTGGCTGTCAACAAAAAGCATGGCTTTCCTGTACAGTAACCGGTATGCTTCCGGAACCGGGTAACCCGGGAAACCGTTGTCGTACACATCGTAAATATCTTCAACAGCCTGCATCATATGGCGCAGTTCCGGAATGATGTTTTTCGTATCCGGGCATTCAAAACCGGATGTGTAAATGGCCGCCAGGTTAAGCAGGAAAAGCCTGTTGGCCAGGTAGAAATGATGATGGCTGTTAAGCTGCGATGTGATGGAATCTGCCAGGTATACATCTATCGTACCGGTATATCGGGTAGCCAATGCTGTGAGACTGTCTTTTTCTACTTTTTCTTCCTCCAGGTATATTTCGGCCAGGCTTAAACCGGCTCCTTCGCGTTTATATGGTTTTTCAAACTTTTCAAACACTTCCGTTTCCCACTCTACCGGTAATTGGCCGTTTATGCGCAGGTAAGCAGTTGGTTCCAGGTAACGAAGCCAGAAATCAGCAGCCTTCAGCCCAAGCCTTGCTTCCGCTATCCTATTTAAAATTCTTTTCTTTCCATTTTCACCTGAAATGTCTTCCTGCCTGATCATCGCTATCAATTCCCGGCCAGACTGCCGGCAGGCATGCAGCTTTTTCAGGTACAGGCTTTTATATTCTTCAGGGGTATGTTTGTTTGGTTCATCAAATGATAAAATAGAAAAGGTAACAAATGAAACAATTACCAGTGTGATGTAGTATGTCTTTTTCGGTAAATGCCTGATCATGCCGTTATCAGCGTTTTCTTATCATTGTTCGGATTTTGCAGACATCCTTACATGTTTAAGTACTTTATAATGCCTTTCCATATTTAAAGTTATCACTAAAACATGATTGTTGTTTGTGGTAACTGCGTTAAAATTATAACGTAGCGGTTGCAGTTAGATTATACATGGCAGTCTTTTTTTTGCGGAATTACTTAAGGTAATCATGAATATCCGGGGAAATAATAGTGCGGTAAAAAATAATCCCCCTGAGGAATCAGGGGGAATTCTCTTTAACCCTTAAAACAACCAACATGAATATCAGTTGAAATAACTGATATATATACGCCTGAATTGCTAAAAAGGTTTACTCCGTTTAAAAATTTTTTTTATGTTAAAGCCAGATCAAGCACCTGGTTCATTGTTTTTACATAATGGAACCGGATTCCTTTTATGAACTGGGGGTTAATATCCGCTACATCCTTTTCATTTATCCAGCACATAATGATCTCTTTTATACCCGACCTTTTGGCTGCCAGTACTTTCTCTTTGATGCCGCCAACAGGTAAAACCTGTCCTCGCAGGGTTATTTCACCGGTCATGGCCAGGTAAGGTTTTATCTTTCTGCCTGTAAAAGCGCTTGCCAGCGACGTCATCATCGTTATACCGGCACTGGGCCCGTCCTTAGGAACTGCTCCTTCCGGTATATGAATATGAGCATTCTTTTTCTGAAAAAGGCCCGGGGTAATACCCACTTTCTTTGCATTGGCTTCCAGCCAGGTTAGTGCCGTACTGGCGCTTTCTTTCATTACATTACCCAGGTTACCGGTTAGTTTCAGTTCACCCTTCCCTTCGCTCAACTGTGTTTCAATGAATAATATATCGCCACCAACATAGGTCCAGGCCAGCCCAACGGCAACACCTGGTATATTGGCCATTTTATACAGTTCATTGCTGTATTTAGGCCTTCCCAAAATCTTTTCAATATCTGCATTGGTGAGATTGGCTTTTAATTTACCGTGTATTACAAATTCTTTGGCCTGGTATCTCATCACGCTGGCAAGCTGCCTGTCAAGTTCACGAACACCGCTTTCCCTGGTATAATCTGTAATAATCTTTTCCAGCACCTGATCGCTTATTTTGAACGAAGGTGCAGCGCTACCATTTGATTTTTGAATGAGGCCATGCATTTCCTTTTGTTTCGGAAGCAGGTGGCGCTTGGCAATCTCAATCTTTTCTTCAATAGCATAACCGCTGAGGTCAATTATTTCAAGCCTGTCACGCAATGCCGGTTGAATACTGGCCAGGCTGTTAGCTGTAGCAATGAACAATACTTTGCTCAGGTCATATTCCAGCTCCAGGTAATTATCATAAAAACTATTGTTTTGTTCAGGATCCAGCACTTCCAGCAAAGCAGACGATGGATCGCCGCGGTGGTCGCTGCCAACTTTGTCAATTTCATCCAGGATCATTACCGGGTTGCTCGATTTTATTTTTCGGATAGACTGTATGATCCTGCCCGGCATAGCGCCAATATAGGTTTTACGGTGTCCCCTGATCTCACTTTCATCATGCAGGCCACCCAGGCTAACGCGGGCATATTTTCGGTTAATGGCAGATGCGATACTTTTTCCCAGGCTTGTTTTACCTATTCCCGGAGGACCTATAAAACATAAAATCGGGCTTTTCATGTCGCCTTTCAGTTTCAAAACAGCCAGGTATTCCAGTATACGTTCTTTAATCTTATCCATGCCATAATGATCGTGATCAAGCACTTTTTTAGCCTTTTTCAGGTCATATGAATCTTCGGTATATTCTTCCCAGGGGAGGTCAAGCAACAAGTCAAGGTGGTTGTATACAACAGAATAATCTGGTGTGGATGGATGCATCCTTTCCAGTTTTTCCACTCCTTTATTAAACATATCCTTTGCTGCAGCGGGCCATTTTTTTGTTTCAGCCTTTTTCTGCATTTCTTTCACTTCCGCAACATTATCACCTCCCAATTCATCCTTAATGGCTTTCATCTGTTGTTGCAGAAAATATTCACGCTGCTGCTTATCCAGTTCGGCCCTGGTTTTAGTGGTTACCTTATTCTTCAGTTCCGCATATTGTAATTCTGTATGCATGAGGTTCATCAGTAACTCGGCCCTGGCTTTCAGGTTGCTTATTTCCAGCAATTGCTGCTTTTGTTTCAGGTCGCAGTTAAGGTTGCTGCTTACAAAATGTATAAGGAATGAAGGGTTTTCAATGTTTTTTAAAATAATAGCGGCTTCACTGGGCAAGTTTGGAGATAAGCCAACAATTTGTCCCGCAAGGTCTTTTATGCTGCCAACCATAGCATTAAAATCAGCATCATTTTCCACAGTTTCATCTTCCAGCATCCTGATGCGGGCCTTAAAATAAGGGTCATCGGTAGTTATTTCTTCAATCCTGAAACGTTTTCTGCCCTGTATGATGATGGTAGTACCGCCATCCGGCATTTTTATAAGCTTAACAATTTTGGCTACGGTACCAATATTTTCCAGGTCGGTGATGGCAGGTTCTTCTATATTACTGTCTTTTTGCGCCACAACTCCTACCAATTTGTCAGATTTATAAGAATCGCTTACCGCTTTAATACTCTTATCCCTGCCCACAGTAATGGGAATAACAACGCCAGGAAACAAAATCGTATTCCTTAAAGGCAATATGGGCAATATATCCGGTATCTGCTGCCCGTCTATGTTTTCATCCTCTTCATCCTGTAATGGGATGATTGGCATAAATTCCATTTCTTCTTCCGGCGAATTCAAATAAAGATTTTTGTTCATAGTTTTTGCTAAAGGTCAATTTGACAAAGTTAGGTTAGTTATCGGCTTAATTTTAGTGGATGTTACTATTGACAAGATTGATGCCATTGTTACGGAAAGCAGGTTTTTGCATCTATTTGGGGTTCAAAGTGCTTCTATAACGTTTGCTGAAGCCAAATATTTGTATATAAAGGAATGTTTTTTCATGTAATGGCTTACCGGCATCTTAATATCGATAAGTGATGCGACACTACTTATGAATAAACTATACACTATTCATTACTTTTGTCGCATATGGATATTAGATGTTCACCCGGTGAAATGGAAATCCTGGGTAAGATAGCTGCAGCATCCAGATTATTACAGATGGATAGTTATGTTATTGGTGGGTTTGTGCGTGATAAATTGCTGAACAGGCCTACAAAAGATATGGATATCGTCTGCATCGGTGATGGCATTTTACTGGCAGAAACAGTGGCAAAATCTTTTACACCACAGCCCCAGGTAAGTTTTTTTAAAACATTCGGTACGGCTCAGATCAGGCTGTACAACCTGCCATTGGTTGAAACCGTTTTGCCGGAAGAACAGGAAGCAGATCATTTCCTGGATATTGAATTCGTTGGAGCCAGGAAAGAATCATATAGTTTTGATAGCCGAAAACCGGCAGTGTCTACAGGCACGCTGGAAGATGACCAGAACAGGCGCGACTTTACCATCAATGCCCTGGCAGTAAGCCTTAATGAAAAGGATTTCGGAAAAATGATTGATCCGTTCGGCGGACAAAAAGACCTGGAAAACAAATTGCTAAGAACGCCGCTTGCGCCCGATCAAACATTCAGTGACGACCCGCTGCGGATGATGCGGGCAGTACGCTTTGCCACACAACTGGGATTTACTATCACGAATGATACCTTGAAAGCCATCAGCAGGAATGCACACAGGATAAAAATAGTAAGCAGGGAAAGGGTTGCCGATGAATTGAATAAGATACTCCTTAGTGAAAAGCCATCCATTGGTTTTGATCACCTGTATAAAACCGGGTTGTTGGATATCATCTTTCCGCAAATGACCGCCCTGGCCGGTGCTGAATATATTGACGGTATGGGGCACAAAGACAACTTCTACCACACCCTGCAGGTGGTTGATAATATTTCTCAGCATACCGGAGACCTTTGGTTGAGATGGGCCGCCATTTTGCATGATATTGCCAAACCGGTTACAAAAAAATTTGAAGAAGGGCATGGGTGGACATTTCACGGCCATGAAGTGGTGGGCGGCAGGATGGTGCCAAATATTTTCACGCTACTGAAACTGCCCCAGAACGAAAAAATGAAATTTGTGCGCAAGTTGGTTGAACTGCACCTCCGCCCGATAAGCCTTACCAAAGAGAATATAACGGATGCGGCTATACGAAGATTGATTTTTGATGCGGGCGAGGACCTGGAGGCGCTGATGACACTTTGCAGGGCAGACATCACTTCCAAAAACAAACAGAAAGTGAAACGCTTCCTGGAAAATTTCGAAATGGTTCAGCAGCGGTGCAGGGAAGTGGAAGAAAAAGACCATATCCGCAACTGGCAGCCGCCAATTACCGGTGAAATCATCATGGAAACTTTTAACCTGCAGCCTGGCAAAGCGGTTGGTGATATCAAGAATGCCATCAGGGAAGCGATACTGGATGGTGATATCCCAAATGAATATGACGCTGCCTTTGCGTTTATGATGGAAAAGGCGAGGGAACTGGGCGTTAGTAGTTCATAGTTACCAGTTACCAATTATTTTAGTAGCCATAATAATTATAAGTCCCTAAACCCATGAACTATAAACTAAGAACTATAAACTATGAACTATTGCCCCACTCCGTATTGGTAAACTAAAAAATCCTTATTTTTGATACATGGCAATATTACGATTCAGAATATACTGGGAAGACGATGAAAGTACTTACCGCGATGTAGCGATCAGGCATACGCAGACATTTTTTGACCTGCACCTGGCCATCCTGAAAAGCTTTGAGTTTGATAATAAGCATAAGGCAACCTTTTACCGCAGCAACGATAACTGGCAAAGGGGCAGGGAAATTACACTTGAAAAATATGATAAGGAGTATAAGGCAGAACCATTGCTCATGAACGAAGTGATCATTGGCAGCGAAATCAGGGATCCAAACCAGAAATTCATTTACGAATATGATTTTAATAAGTTCTGGCGATTCATGGTTGAGCTGATTACGGTTGATAAGGAAGAAAATATCAAACTCACTTATCCAACCTGTGTTCGCAGCGAAGGATTGGCGCCGTCTCAGTATGGCACTAAAGGGTTGGTAGACAGCCGCCTGGCTGAAATGGAAGATAAATACGATCTCCAGCCGGAAGCCCTTAAAGAAGGATATGGCGAAGAAGGCGAAGATGCTGATACCATGGAAACAGAAGACGATACAGTGGTGGATGATACCAATGACGGGTTTTAATAAGGTTGAATCGTTTCAGAAAGTAAAATATTATTTTTCTTCAAGTCAATATAGTTAAGGGTTCTTCACAAACTCAAAACTAATACATGAAAAAAAACTGTATCATCATCGCAGGCCCAACAGCCGTGGGCAAAACTGAAGTTGCAATAAACCTCGCCCGTACTTATAATACCCGTATCATTTCTGCCGACAGCCGCCAGTGTTTTAGGGAACTTACTATTGGTGTTGCAAAACCTTCCACTGCAGAACTTGCAAAAGTGTTCCACTATTTCATCAATTCACATTCCATTCACGAAAACATATCAGCCGCAGATTTTGAAAAATATGCACTGCAATCAGCGGAAGAAATTTTTCTTGAAAATGATGTGGCCATCATGGTTGGGGGCACAGGTTTATACATCAATGCTTTTTGCCATGGGCTCGACATGGTACCTGAAATAGAAAAATCTATCCGGGAAGAGATTATTACAGCATATGCAAAGCATGGGATACTTTGGTTGCAGGAACAAATAATGAAGCATGATCCGGCATACTATGCAACGGGTGAAATACACAATCCGCAACGAATGATGCGTGCACTGGAAGTGATACGTTCAACCGGTAATTCAATACTGGCATACCGGAAAAAGCAAAAAATTGAACGCCCGTTTAATATCATCAAAATAGGTTTGGAA
>OEIV010001183.1_pt1 | contig 12406 bp, 10 predicted proteins | sample 1539231 | NCBI WGS metagenome assembly OEIV01 (sample SAMN03794762, study PRJEB22550) | activated sludge metagenome | feature: wastewater treatment plant; material: activated sludge; isolation source: Wastewater treatment plant of a petroleum refinery complex | place: Argentina: Buenos Aires ...
CACCATCCTGGTGGGCGGGCTGAAGCTGATCCAGGGCGACCCCACGGTGAGCGTGGGCAACATCGCCGAGTTCATCATCTACGTGAACATGCTCACCTGGCCCTTCGCCTCGGTGGGCTGGGTGGTGTCCCTGGTGCAGCAGGCGTCGGCCAGCATGGAGCGCATCAACGAATTCCTGGACGAGCGCCCCACCGTGCGCCCGGGCCATCGGGTGCCCGGCGAGCTGAAGGGCGAGCTTCGCTTCGACCGGGTGAGCTTCACCTACCCCGACACGGGCTTCGAGGCGTTGCGCGAGGTGAGCTTCCATGTGCCCGCCGGAGGCACGCTGGCCATCGTGGGCCACACCGGATCGGGCAAGAGCACCGTGGCCGACCTGCTGGTGCGCCACTACGACCCCACGGCCGGCACCGTGCTCATCGACGGCATCCCCCTGCAGGACTACGACCTGGCCGGGCTGCGTCGCCACATCGGACATGTGCCGCAGGACGTGTTCCTGTTCAGCGAACGCATCGCGGACAACATCGCCTTCGGGGCCGATGGGGCTGACGACGCCCTGATCACGGCGGCGGCGCAACAGGCGCAGGTGCACGACAACATCACGGGGTTCCCCAAGGGCTACGACACGATGCTGGGCGAACGGGGCGTCACCCTCAGCGGTGGCCAGAAGCAGCGTGTGAGCATCGCCAGGGCGCTGGCCACCCGCCCGCGCATCCTGATCCTCGACGACCCCTTGAGCGCGGTGGACACCGCCACGGAGGCGGCCTTCCTCCGCGACCTGCGGGCACAGCGCGACACCGGTCGCACCACGGTGCTCATCAGCCACCGCATCAGCGCCGTGCAGGATGCCGACCACATCCTGGTGCTTGACCACGGCCGCGTGATCGAGGAGGGCGACCACGCGAGCCTGCTCGCCAAGGGCGGCACGTACGCGCGCCTGCACCAGGAGCAGCTGTTGGAGGAGGCCCGGGAGGCCTGAGCCGCCCCCTTGCCCGGTCCGGAGGTCCTTCTATCTTTGGTTGACCGAAACCGGACCCAGCGATGGCGGACGACCGTGAGGATGTGTACTCCAAGGCCGTGAGGGCCGGCAAGCGCACGTATTTCTTCGATGTGAAGAGCACCCGCGGGCGCGACCTCTTCCTCACCATCACCGAGAGCAAGAAGCACAGCAACCCGGACGGCACGGCGACCTACGAGAAGCACAAGATCTTCCTCTACAAGGAGGACTTCGACAAGTTCCTGGACGGTCTGCACGACGCGTTCGATGAGATCGACCGGCTGCGGGCAACGGGTCAGTACCAGGCCGAACAGCCACCGCGCGATCCGGATGCACCGCCTCCCGCAACAGGCGGCGGCGATCGGTACACCGACGTGGACTTCGACGACCTGGAACGGAAGGACGGCTGAACGGCCCGCGGCACCGCGCCGACAGTGGTTTGTTCAAAAATCGCCTTGTTATCAACAGCGACGGGGAGCCTCCCCTGCCCTTCTTTGCGCCGTCCATAACCGTTGACCCAACGTTTTCCCGAAGGGCCTTGAGCGGAGCGGACCGACACCAATGTCCAAGATCATCGCCATCGTGAACCAGAAAGGCGGCGTGGGCAAGACCACCACCGCCATCAACCTGGCCGCCTGCTTCGGGGTGCTGGAGCGCCGCACCCTGCTGGTGGACGCCGACCCGCAGGCCAACGCCACCAGCGGCGTGGGCTTCGACCCGCGCAACGTGAAGGCCAGCATCTACGAGTGCATCATCAACGGCACCCCGGCCAGCGAGGTGGTGCTGGGCACCGACAACCCCAACCTCGACCTGCTGCCCGGCCACATCGACCTGGTGGGCGCCGAGATCGAGATGATCGACATGAGCGAGCGCGAGCGCCAGATGAAGAAGGTGCTCGACCCGCTGCGCGACCAGTACGACCTGATCATCATCGACTGCAGTCCCAGCCTGGGCCTGGTGACGGTGAACGCGCTGACGGCCGCAGACAGCGTGATCGTGCCGGTACAGTGCGAATACTTCGCCCTGGAGGGCCTCGGCAAACTGCTCAACACGATCAAGATCGTGCAGCAGCGCCTGAACCCCGAACTGGTGATCGAGGGCATGCTGCTGACCATGTACGACAGCCGCCTGCGCCTGGCCAATCAAGTGGTCGAAGAGGTGAAGACGCACTTCCAGCAACTGGTGTTCGACACGGTGGTGCACCGCAACGTGGCGCTGGGCGAGGCCCCCAGCCATGGGCAGACCATCATCATGCACGACGCCAGCAGCAAGGGGGCGGTGAACTACCTGAACCTGGCGCGCGAGATCCTGCAGAAGAACGACATGACGCGCATCCCGGGCTCGGAGCGCGTGATCGCCATCCCCGAGGAGCAATGACCAAGAAACGCGGCCTGGGGCGCGGCCTGAGCGCCCTATTGGAGGACAGCGGCGCGGACCTCACCGAACGCCCCACCGGCGGCGACATCGGCGTGGCGGCCGGCGCCCCGGTGCGCAGCACGGGCCATGTGGCCACCCTGCCGGTGGTGCAGATCGAGCCCAACCCCTTCCAACCCCGCACGCACTTCAGCCCCGAGGCGCTCACCGAGCTCAGCCTCAGCATCCGCCAGCTGGGCGTCATCCAGCCGGTGACGGTCCGCAAGGTGGGCTACGACAAGTACCAGCTCATCAGCGGTGAGCGCCGCTTCCGCGCCAGCCAGGCCGCGGGCCTCACCGAGATCCCGGCCTACATCCGCATCGCCAACGACGAGGCCATGCTGGAGATGGCGCTGGTGGAGAACATCCAGCGCGAGGACCTGGACGCCATCGAGGTGGCCATCAGCTTCGAGCGGCTCATCGACGAGGTGAAGCTCACCCAGGAGCAGCTCAGCGAGAAGGTGGGCAAGGACCGCACGACGGTGACGAACTACCTGCGTCTGCTGAAGCTGCCGCCCGAGGTGCAGCTGGGCATCCGCCAGCGGCAGATCGGCATGGGCCACGCCCGCGCCCTGCTGGCCGTGAGCGACCCCGCCCAGCAGGTGGACCTGTACCGCCGCATCGTGGAGAGCCAGCTGAGCGTGCGCGAGGTGGAGGACCTGGCGCGCACGGCCAAGCGCGGCCCGGCGCCCGCCGGCGCCTCCAAGCTGAGCGGCGCCCTGCACAAGCAGACCGCCAAGCAGCTGAGCCAGCGCTTCGGCACCAAGGTTGCCGTGAAGCAGAACGCCCAGGGCAAGGGCCGCATCGAGATCGTCTTCCGCAACGGCGACGAACTGGCGGCCCTGCTGGCCAAGCTGGGCAGTTGAGCCCCGCCATGCGCCGCTGCGTCCTGCTGCTCCTCCTGCTCCCCCTCGCCGCGGCGCTGCACGCCCAACGCGATCCCGCAGCGGCCGACAGCGTGCCCCCCTGGCGCCTGCGCCACAAGCCCGGCCGTGCCGCCCTCTACAGCGCCCTGCTGCCCGGAGCCGGCCAGGTGTACAACCGCAAGTATTGGAAGCTGCCCATCGTGGCCGCCGGCCTTGGCGTGTCCGCCTATTTCATCGTCAACAACACCCGCGAGTACAACCGCTACCGCGACGCCTACATCGCCCTGGTGGACGGGGACCCCGGCACGGTGGACGAGTTCAACGGCGAGTTCTCCGCAGCAGCGGTGCGCGACGTGGCCGACACCTATCGCCGGTGGATGGACCTGAGCTACGTGGGCCTCACCCTGGTGTACGTGCTCAACATCGTGGACGCCACGGTGGACGCGCACTTCGTGCGGTTCGACGTGGGCGACGACCTGAGCCTGCAGCTGCGCCCGGGCCTCGACCTCGCCGCACAGCGGGCCGTGGGGCTGACGGTGAGCGTGGGGTGGTGAGCGCTATTCAGTGTGACCCGATCACAAGGGGACAGCGGGCCATCACCATCCCTCGCGCATCCACGCAGGCCAGGTCGTAGAGGCCGGGGGTCAGTGCGACCAGCTCCAGATGGGGCATGCCGCTGCGGCCCCAGGCCACCACACGGCCCAGGGTATCGGTGAGCCGCAGGCGGCTGCCGGCGTGCAGACCGGGGTAGGTGACCTGCACGCGGTCCGTGGCCGGGTTGGGCCAGGCGACCATGAACGATCCCGTGGAACCCTCCTCGCTGAGGCCGGTCTCCTGCGCATACTTCAGCACGAGGATCTCGTCAGAGATGGTGGTATCGCGCATTTGGCCATGCACGAGGATATCACCGGAAGGGTCGACCACGACATCATGTGCCCCGCTATGGCCCTCGTTCGGAGTGGTGTACAGATCCGACCAGAGCGGCTGGCCCGACGGGTCCAACCGTTGGGTGAAGATCGCTGAGCGGCCGCCCTGCATGGGATCGGCGCGGGTCCCCACCAGCACACACGAGCCGCCGGCTTCGGCCGCGATCCCACTGCCGAGAACCTCTAGCGGTCCGTCGTCCACCACATGGGACCAAAGAAGCGTTCCGCTGGCGGAGATGCCGAACGCACCCAGGTCCTTCGACCCATCCGCTGCGGTACCGGTCCCGATGCAGAACACCGTTCCATCGGAGGCGATGGAAAGATCCCTGGGACTGTCCGCATCACCGATGCTGAGCTGTTGGGTCCAGAGTTGGTTGCCTAGTGTATCGTAACAATGCACCACAAGGTCAGTACCTCCTCCCCCCGGCACAGGACGCATGCCAAGCAGGATCATCCGATCAATCCCTGAGCGTTCAAGGACCAGTCCGTGTGCCGACTCCGACGGATAACTGCGCGCCTCCCATCGTGGTGTACCGTCCAGATGCAGTGACTGAAGGAGCATGCTTCCAACCAAGGTATCCACACTCAGCCCTGAGGAATACGGTCTGCCGACCACATCCACCGCTGCACCGGCCAGGAATTCATTGTATGGCGGCAGGCCGCTTTCGTACCGTTGCTCCCACAGGAGAACACCTGTATCGGTCAAGCCACGGGTAATGAGGTCGCGCCCAGTGGTATCCGTGTAGCTCGTTGTCGCCACATAGACTTGACCTGCTCCTTCCCGAATGTACAAGGGCATGTCCTGCGCACCCGTGTGCACGATCTCCGTGGTCCATAGGATCAGACCCAAAGGAGAGTACTTGCGTACGCGGATCGTCCCCGGTCCGAAAGCACAGGCCAGTATATGATCATCATCGTCCAACACCATATCAGCATGCCCGATCGGCATATGATCATGCAGGGTATCCGCCCACAGCACCTGTCCGAACACATCCAATTTGGTGATCAGCGCGCTCCACTCCGCAGGAAAAGCGCCTGGGATAAGGACATCCAAGATCACCGTAGCACCCGTATCATCACACTGAAGCGAGGCCGCCCGCGACCCGCTGAACGGAGCAACTGCAGAACCGTAGACCCATATCGGCTCGACCACTTGTGCATGCGTGCGGCCAGGCTCGAACAACCCGAGCGCGCCGATAACAAGGATCAGCTTCTTCATGCCTGACAAGTTGCTGCCATAACGGAGGGGGATCACGTTCATTGCCATGGTGAAAGTACCGACCTCACGTTCAGCTACCGACCTTCGCCCCATGAACATCGCACTCTACGGCACGGGGCGCATGGGCCGCGCCATCGAGGAGGCCGCGCTGCGCCGCGGGCACCGGATCGCGTTGAAGGTGGGCTCGGCCAACGCGGGCGCGCCGCCCACCGGCTGCGACGTGGCCATCGAGTTCAGCCGGCCGGCTCACGCGGTGGACAACATCCGCCTGTGCGTGCAGGCCGGAGTGCCGGTGGTGGTGGGCACCACAGGCTGGTACGCCCGCCTGCCCGAAGTGCGCGAGCTGGTGGCCGCCGGCGATGGCGCCGTGCTGTGGGCCAGCAACTTCAGCATCGGCGTCAACCTGTTCTTCCGCGTGAACCGGCTGCTGGCCGCGTTGATGGACGGGCGGAGCGACTACCGGGTCCGGCTCGACGAGGTGCACCACGTGCACAAGCTCGACGCCCCCAGCGGCACGGCCCTCGCCCTGGCCCGCGACATCGACCTGCATCACGCAGGCTACACGGGCTGGTCCCTCGCCCCTGCTCCCGCCTCCGCCCCTGCCCCTGCTCCTGGTCCTGCCCCTGGTCCTGCCCCTGCTCCTGGTCCTGCCCCTGCTCCTGGTCCTGCCCCTGCTCCCGTCCCCGTCCCCATCCACAACGAGCGCACCGGGGAGGTGCCCGGCAAGCACAGTGTGCAGTGGACCAGCACGGACGACCGCATCATCATCACGCACGAGGCCTTCGGGCGCGGCGGCTTCGCCACGGGCGCGGTGCACGCGGCGGAATGGCTGGCGGACCCCGTCCAGCGGCGCCGTGGCCTCTTCACCATGGACGATGTGCTGGGCCGGCCCTGACCTCCCGTCCGTCCCCTTCCCCACCCCGCTCATCCATGGGGGCATGGCCGCAGGCCGTTCGTTGTGCACCTTCGCAGCCTGATGATCCCCTACCTCGTCCTCTTCGCCTACTTCGCCGTCCTGTTCGGCTGCCTGTGGAAGTACTTCCAAAAGGCCGGCCGCAAGGCGTGGGAAGGTCTCGTGCCCGGTTACAACATCCTCATCTGGCTGGAGCTGAGCGGCAAGCCGTGGTGGTGGGTCTTCCTCTTCCTGGTGCCCGGCGTGAACCTGCTGATGTTCATGATCCTGAACGTGAACCTGAGCATCACCCTAGGCGAGCGCAGCTTCAAGGACCACGTGGTGATGACCCTGCTGCCGTGGGTGAAGATCCCGCAGCTGGCCTTCTCGCCGAAGCACGCCTACGTGGGCCCGATCCCGGTGGCGCAGCGCAAGCGCGGGCTGCTGGGCCAGTGGGGCGATGCCATCCTGTTCGCGGTGATCGTGGCCACGGTGTTCCGCACCTTCACCTTCGAGGCCTTCACCATCCCCACGCCCAGCATGGAGAAGAGCCTGCTGGTGGGCGACTACCTGTTCGTGAGCAAGCTGAGCTACGGGCCGCGCATGCCGATGACCCCGCTCACCTTCCCCTTCACGCACCACACCATGCCGCTGACGGCCAGCACGCCCAGCTTCGTCACCTGGTTCAGCCAGCCCTACCGGCGGCTGCCCGGCTTCGGCAAGCCCGAGCGGGGTGATGCGGTGGTGTTCAACTTCCCGGAGGGCGACACGGTGGTGGCGAACTTCCAGAACCAGAGCTACTACCAGCTGGTGCGCGACCACGGCCGGGCGAAGATCCACGACCCGAACTACCGCATGCTGAACATGGTGGACGGCCAGGTGCGGCAGATGCCCACAGGCGGCATCCTGGTGCGGCCGCTGGACAAGAAGGAGAACTACATCAAGCGCTGCGTGGCCGTGGCGGGCGACACCGTGGAGGTGCGCGGCGGACTGGTCTTCATCAACGGGGTGAAGCAGCACGTGCCGGAGATGGCGCAGTACGCCTACGAGTTCGTGTTGAAGGACCGCTTCAACGAGCGGATGCTGAAGGAGCAGTACGACATCAGCCCGGACGACCTGTCGCCCGGCGAGAACGGCGGTGTCAGCATCCCCCTCACCGAGTCCAACGCGGCAAAGCTGGGCGGCTTCAGCAACGTGGCCAGCATGACCCGTCAGGACCATCCGAAAGGCTACAGCTCGCCCTACCACAAGCTGCCCTACTTCCCCAACCACCCGGCCTACGACTGGACGGAGGACAACTTCGGTCCGCTGTGGATCCCGAAGGCCGGCGCCACCGTGGCCCTCAGCCTGGCGAACCTGCCGTTGTACGAGCGCGCGATCCGGGTGTATGAGCACAACGACCTGCGCGTGGAGGGCGACCGCATCCTGATCAACGGCGCACCGGCCACGAGCTACACCTTCAAGCAGGACTACTACTGGCTGATGGGCGACAACCGCCACCGCTCGCAGGACGCGCGCTTCTGGGGCTTCGTGCCGCACGACCACGTGGTGGGCAAGGCGGTGCTGGTGTGGTTCACCAAGGACCCGTACACGGGCATCCGCTGGAAGCGCCTCTTCACCGTGGTGGGCAACGGCCTGAAGTGAGCCGCGGCCGATCGCCGAGCTTTGGGCGATGCGCACGGTGTGGCAACGGTGGCTGGGCCTGGGCCCGTGGACGAGGGCCTTCGTGCAGGCTTTGCTGCTGCTGGCCCTGGTGCATGCCCTGGTGCTCCGCTGGGTGATCGTGCAGAGCACGAGCATGTTCGCCACGCTGCTGCCGGGCGATGTGCTGGCCGTGCAGCGCTGGCCGGTGTGGACGGGTGTGGAGCGCGGGGATGTGCTGGTGTTCCGTGACCCCACCCAGGATGACCGGCCGATGCGGAAGCGGCAACTCCTGGTGAAGCGCGTGGTGGGCCTGCCCGGCGACACGGTGGAGCTGCGCGCCGGCCTGGTGCTGGTGAACGGCCGCCCGTTGCCGCCCTGGCCCGGGGAGACCCGGCGCTACCTCGTGCGCGTGGACCCGGGCACCTCCCTGGACAGCATCGGCGCCGCCATCGGCCTGCCCCGCGCCTTCATCGCCGGAGGCGAACGGCACCTCGAGCTGCCGCTGAACCCTTCGCTGGCGGTCCGCCTGGAACGCGTGCGCGGCGTGCGCGACACCGGCCCGATGGGCCTGAGCCAACGACCGGCCCGCCACCTCTTCCCCTTCAGCCCCTTCCACCCGTGGAGCAGCGACGCCTATGGGCCCCTGCGCGTGCCGGCGGCCGGCGACAGCGTGCCCTTGGAGCCCGCGCAGCTGCCGCTCTACGACCGCATCCTCACCCGGCATGAGGGGCATGTGCTGGAGGTGGGCCGCGACGGCCTGCTGCTGGACGGGGCCCCGGCGACGACGGCGGTGATCGCCCGCGACCACTACTTCGTGCTGGGCGACAGCCGGCACAACAGCGCCGACTCGCGCCATTGGGGCTTCGTACCCGCCGACCATCTGGTGGGCCGGGCGAGGCGCGTGCTGCTGTCCTGGGACGCGGAACGCCGTGAGCTGCGCGGGGAGCGGTGGTGGCGGAGCCTGGGCCGGTAGGGCCTCCTGTGCCGCTCGAGGTACCTTCGCGCCATGCGTTCCCTTGTCGTTCTGCTGTTGGCGATGGTGGGCTGCACCGGCCCCGACGACCTGTGCACACGCCACTACGAGCCTTTCCCTGACCTGATCGGCGGCCGGGCGCGCACCGGCGCCAACGCCGCGCTGCTCGACGCCATGGCGCGCTACACCGCCGGCGACCACGAGGCCGCCATCCCCGTGCTGGAGGCCGAGCTGCGGAACACGCCGAACGAGGAGCAGATCCGCATGCTGCTGGCCAGCGCGCTCCTGGGTGCGGGCCGTCCCTACGACGCGGAGCTTCAGCTCGACTTCATCGAGACCTCGGCGCGCAACGACTACGATGAGGCGGCGGCGTGGTACACGGTGCTGTGCTGGCTGTGCAGCGGTCAGCACGACCGCGCGCTGGAAGGCGCACGCGCCATCGCCGCGCGGCCGCGACACACCTACAAGCTGCAGGCGGACGCGCTGGTGAAGGACCTGATGCGATGACGCTGGACGCGGTGCACGAGCGCCTGGCCGCGGCCCTTCGGGGGCCGCTGCCGGGACACACCACCTTTCTGTCCCGCAGTGGCTACTCCCGCGCGGACCTGGATCGCGCGCAACGCGCGGACACCGCACCCCGGGAGAGCGCCGTGCTGGCCCTGCTCTATCCCGCCATGGGCGCGCCGCACCTGCTGCTCATGCGCAGGCCCGAGTATGCCGGGGTGCACAGCGGGCAGGTGAGCTTTCCGGGCGGACGGCGCGAAGCGGAGGACATCGATCTGCAGGCCACCGCGCTGCGCGAGTTCCAGGAGGAGACCGGGGCCACGCCACGGGAACTGCGGGTGCTGGGTCCCCTGTCCCAAGTGTACATTCCGCCGAGCCGATCGCTGGTGACCCCCTTCGTCGGCCTGGCCGAGGAGTTGGGGCCCACCCGCCCCGATCCGCGCGAAGTGCAGGCGCTGTTGGAGGTGCCGCTGACCGAGCTGCTGCGGCCTGATGTCATCCGCCAGCGCCGACAGCACATCCAGGTGCTCGGCCGCGAGGCCGAGATCCCCTACTTCGACCTGGCCGGCCAGGTGGTGTGGGGGGCCACGGCGATGATGCTGGCCGAACTACGCGAGCTGCTGCTCCACTGAGGCGAATACCATGCATGGGATAGGTGCCTGTGGGGATCGGTCCAACACCGGCTGCGACCCCTCCGGGGTCGTGCAGGCAACTCGCCGTTCAACGCCCTTCGGGCTAAAAGCTGTGACACCTACGGGGTCATGAAATGAGACTACATCAGCCCGTCCCCGAAGGGGTCACAGCATGTTGAATGGGGCCAAAAGGATCGTTGGTCCGACCCGCCGGCCGGCGGGTCGCAGCCGGTGTTCATGAGGTGAGGCCTCGGAACGACCAGATGGCTATGGGTGCTTCCTCCTGAACATGCCGACCGCCGAACTACGCGAGCTGCTGCTCCATTGAAGCGACACCCAGTTCGCGCAGGAATCGCTCGCTGGGGCGGGTGCCGGCCTTGTCCGCACTGTGCTCGGGTTTGATGCGGCGCACGAAGTACATGTCGATGGCGCCCTTGTTCTTGGCCTCGATCTGCCCGCGGTGCACGCACTCGAACCGGTCCTTGATCAGCGCGTACGTGGAGCCGCTGACGTTGACCTCGCCGGGCTCGCCGCTGCTCTCCATGCGGCTGGCGGTGTTCACCGTATCGCCCCAGATGTCGTAGGCGAACTTGCGCTTGCCCACCACCCCGGCCACCACCGGCCCCGTATGCACGCCGATGCGCAGGATCCAGGGCACCTTGCCCTTCGCCTCGCGCTGGCGGCGCCATTCGTCCATCAGGTCGCGCACCTCCAGGGCGGCCAGCACGCACTTCACGGCGTGGTGCGGATCGGCCACGGGCACGCCGGAGGCGCACATGTAGCTGTCGCCGATGGTCTTGATCTTCTCGATGCCGTAGCGGCCCACGATCTCGTCGAAGTGGATGAAGCACTCGTCCAGTTCGGTGACGAGCTCCTCCGGGCTCATCTTCTCGGCGGCCTTGGTGAAGCCCTTCATGTCGGTGAAGAGCACGGTGACGGCGTCGTGGCGGCGGGCGGTGGCCTTGCCCTTGTCCTTGAGCTCCTCGCTGATCTCCTTGGGCAGGATGTTGAGCAGCAGGTCCTCGATTCGGCCCTTCTGGTGTTCGATCTCGCGGCTCTGCGCGCGCACCTCCTCGGTGCGCTCCTCCACGCGGCGCTCCAGGATCTGGTTGCGCAGGCGCAGCTGGCGTTCGCGCACCTTCACCCAGCTGAAGAGCACCAGGGCGATGAAGGCGGTGAGCGCGGTGTAGAACCACCAGGAGCGGTACCACGGGGGCAGCACGGTGAAGGTGAGGCTGGCGGGAGCGCTCCAGAGGCCCGCGCGGTTGATGCTCTTCACCCGGAAGGTGTAGTTGCCGGGGGGCAGCGCCGGGAAGAAGGCCTCCGTGGCCGCCGTCAGTGGCTGCCAATCGGGGTCCAGGCCCTCCAAAAGGGTGCTGTAGCGCACGGCACCGGGATCGCTGAGGCTCACGGTGCCATACTGAATGCGGATGGACCGCTCGCTGTGGCCGAGGCTGAGGTCCTGCTCCAAGGGGCGGTCCTCCAGGTTCACGCTCAGCCCGCGCAGGGCCACGATGGGCGGTGTCGGCGCACCATCGCCCTGGTCGGGCACCACCCGGGTGGCGCCGCGGGCCGTGCCGAACCACAGGTCGCCGTCGCGGGTGAGGCAGACCGCACCGGGCTTGGCCTCCACACCGATGAAGCCGGAGCGCTCGGTGTAGGAGAGGAAGCCCTCCTGCTCCGGGCGCCAGCTGTTGAGCCCGCCCACCGAACCGATCCAGAGGTGGCCCTTGGCATCGCGCAGCAGCGAGCGTATCGTGTTGTCCAGCAGGCCATCGGCCTGGGTCCAGGTGCGTTCCTCGCGGCCATTGGCCAGCACCAGCAGGCCCTGGCTGCGAGTGCCCACCCAGATACGCCCCTGGCCATCCTGCACGAAGGCCGTGGGTGAAAAGGTCCTGTCCAGGTCGACGCGCTGCGCACGTCCGTTGTCGATGCGGGTGATGCCCTTGTCCTTGCTGCCCACCCAGATGGTGCCCCGGTCGTCGCGGTAGAGCGCGGTGACAGGCGTGGTGGGCACGCCGTCCTCCTCGGTGTACACCATCGGCGGTGCCCCGGTGGCGTAGCGGCGCAGGCCGGTGATGGTGCCGATGTACAGTTCGCCCGGCTGCCCCACGGCCAAGGCCGTCACCTTGCCACGCGGGATCAGCACGTCCAGGTCGGGGTGCGGCACCGGTTGGAAGGCCACGGGATCCAGTTCCACCAGCCCGTTGGTCTCCGTACCCACCCACACGTTGCCGCGGGCATCCTCGGCCAGCACCCGCACGCGGGAGGTGCGCACGGTCTGCAGGTTCTTGATCATGCCCGTGCCCTGCACTTTGGGATCCAGGATGCTCACTCCCCCAT
>OEIV010001184.1_pt1 | contig 12405 bp, 15 predicted proteins | sample 1539231 | NCBI WGS metagenome assembly OEIV01 (sample SAMN03794762, study PRJEB22550) | activated sludge metagenome | feature: wastewater treatment plant; material: activated sludge; isolation source: Wastewater treatment plant of a petroleum refinery complex | place: Argentina: Buenos Aires ...
CGTCGAAGGCGTGAATCGCACCCTGAACTCACAGAGAGAACGCGATCGTCTGAGAGGGAAGCGCTCGGCGCTTCCATCCCAGTCCGTGCCAATTCTGGGCTACTTCTTGTCCGACGGAGCGCCGGTGATCTCGCCGCTCACCACGCCGCAGGCGATGCGCCCGCCGGCCTCGCCCGCGGGCTGTGACTTGTAGTCGTCGACACCTGCATGGATGACCAGTGCCGAGCCGTCCTCGTCGAACACCGAATTCTTCGCTCCCCGTTCGAGCGTGATGTGCGGGGCGAAGAACTCGACCGTCAAACGGCCACTCTCGGGTACGTGGATATTCGGCAGGTCGCCGGCGTGGGGACCGCCCTCGACGAGAACGCCGTGCTTCATGCCCTCCGGATTGAAATGGCCGCCGGCGGTCTTGAACTCGCCCTCGCACTTGCCCGTCTCGTGAACGTGGAAGGCGTGCGGCCCGGCCGGCAGATTGTCGATGATGAGATTCATCCAGACGCCTTGGTTTGTGGTCTGACGGAGCGCCACGGTGCCGACCGGTTTGCCGTCCTTGTCTTTCAGTTGAACGCTCGCCGCGGTGGCGGCAAACGCACCAGCCGACGAAGCGGCCAGCAGTGCGGTAGCGAGGGCGAGGTGCTTGAGGGCCATGGGTTGGTTCCTTCCAGATGACGGTCGAGAGCCGTGCACGCGGCTCCGCGAGAGTGGCTTCAGGGGTGGCGATTGGCGTGCATGTGCCGGTGTTCAGTCGCGGCAAGTATGCGGAACTTTACGTCAGCGATGAGCCCATGCCGTTCACGACTTCGTTGGTTTGCAACGACAAAATGCGAACGTCGCGTGATCCGGCGAGAGTGCGGGCAGAGCGCTGGGCCGGGCTTCGGAAGGGGCGCCTTGCTGGCGACATACGACTTTGCGATATTTTCGGGGCATGGACAGCGCGCGGGAGGCAGGGGAGGAGCGATGATTCTTTTCAAGGATCTCTGGCGCGGACATCCGATCAACGAAAGCGTGCAACTTCCGTGCGTCGCCCCGGCCGATCTCGTCAGTCTCGAGGGGCGGCCGATCAAGAAGGGCTACCCGGTTTTCTCCAACCAGTGTGCGATACGCATGGGCGCGGCATTGCGGCGTGCGGGCGTGCAGGAGAGCCAGCTATCGGGGTGCGCGCACTGCGTCGTGCACCCGCGGTCGGCGATGCACTTCATCAACGCCAACCAGCTCGCCAACGCCATCGCGCGCGCCAACCTGCCGGGTTTCGGCCCACTGGAGAAGATTACCGGCACAGAGGCCGCGCACTTCTATCCGAAGCTGTTCGGACGGACCGGCGTCATCTACATCCAGGACTACTGGCGCCGCTCCACCGACAAGGGTCGTCCGACGGGCGACCACATCGATGTGTGGAACGGCTACCGCTCCAGCGCCAAGTGGCTCATGGAATGGTTCTCTTGGCTCGGATACTACTCGAACTACGCGGACGCCGGAGAGATCTGGTTCTGGGAGGTGAAATGAGGTGCCGGCTGCCGCGCTCGCCGCGGCCGTCGCCGGCAACCGGGAGGGCTCGATGCGCTACCTCATCGCCATGATCGCGGCCATGGGCGTGGCCCTGCTCGCCACGCTTTTCGTGAGCTCGCCGGTCGCGAGCTGGGTCGTCGCGCGGTTCACATTCGATAGCCCCGATACCGTCGCCGACCTGCATTCCTTCGTCTTCATGGCGGTGAACGCCCTCGGCCTGCTCGTCGGGTGGGGCCTCTGCTGGGGGGTCGGGGGGCGCCTGGTGGAGGGGGCGCACCGCCCGGGGCCCGGGGGGGGCGGGCGGGCGGCGGGGGCGGTCGGGGGGGGGATTTTTCCCGCGCTCTCTATAACAGTCATCTCAAGAGCGCTATCGGCATCGAGGGTATCGCCCGTGATCCTTCGTCGCCGCGACTGGTACTCTTGGATTTGAGCGTGGGGTGCGTTCCCGCTTTCGATAGGCGCGCGGAGCGCTTCACTTTTCGACCGATCGCCCCCCTGGCAACCCGACCGCGAGATACGGACCCGCCCGAAACGTCATGAAGATGCTGCTCCTCGCCTCCGCCGGAGGCGCCCTCGGCGCTGGCACGCGCCATCTCGTCAACCTCGGAATGGGGCGGCTGCTCGGCACGGCCTTCCCTTGGGGTACGCTGACGGTGAATATCCTCGGCTCGTTGCTGATGGGCGTTCTGGTCGAGCTGCTCGTGCTTCGTTTCGGCGGCTCACCGACCATGCGCACGTTGCTCGGCACGGGCTTTCTCGGCGGGTTCACGACCTTCTCGGCGTTCTCGCTCGATGTGCTGGTGCTGCTCGAGCGCCGGGAGACCGGACTTGCGCTGGTCTATGTCGTGGGCTCGGTTCTGGTGGGGTTCGCGGCCCTCTACGCGGGCGTCGTCCTCGTTCGCACGGTGCTCTCATGAGCACCGCCCCGGTCGAGACCATTCGCGTGAAGAGGGACGAGGACGGCCTCAGGGTCGACCGCTGGTTCCGCATCCACTTCCCCGACGTCGGCTACACCTACTTGCAGAAGCTGCTGCGCTCGGGGCAGGTGCGCGTCGATTCCAAGCGCGTTCAGGCCAACGACCGGCTCGTCTCCGGCGCGGAGGTGCGCGTGCCCGCGGTGGTGCGCCAGCCGGCGAAGAAGGCCCCGTCGCTGAAGCCGCCGGCCGGGATGTCCAAGGCCGACCGCGATCTCGTCGAGCGCATGATCCTGTTCGAGGACGAGCACGTTCTGGTGCTGAACAAGCCGTTCGGCCTTGCCGTCCAGGGCGGCACGGGCACCAAGCGCCACCTCGACGGAATCCTCGCCGGCATGGCCGATCGTTTCGGCGACCGCCCTCGTCTGGTGCATCGTCTCGACCGCGATACGACGGGCGTCCTGCTCGTCGCCAAGCATCGCGACGCGGCGGCGAAGCTCGGCCGCATCTTCCAGACGCGCTCGGCGGCGAAGACCTACTGGGCGCTGGTGAAGGGCGTGCCGCGCCCGCCGCAGGGCAAGATCGAAGCGGCGCTGGTGAAGGATTCCGGTCCCGACGGTGACCGCGTGCGCAAGGCGGGGCCTGGCGAGCAGAAAGAAGCGATGCACGCGACGACGCACTATTCGGTGATCGATCGCGTCGGGCAGAAGGCCGCTTGGGTTTCTCTGAAGCCCGTCACCGGCCGCCAGCATCAGCTTCGCGCGCACATGGCGACGATCGGCCACCCGATCGTCGGTGACAACAAGTACAAGGGCGACGAGGGCCTGCCGGCGGAGAACATGGACAACAAGCTCCATCTCCACGCGCGCCGCCTCGTCATTCCGCACCCGATCCCGGGACAGCCGAAGATCGACGTGACGGCGCCGCTTCCCGAGCACATGCGCCAGACCTGGGATCTGCTGGGGCTCGACGCGGACCGGTTCGGCAAGGGTGAAGGATGAGCCGTGCGGGGCGCTCGGCCCCGCCGCGATGACAGGCAGCCCCCCTAACGCAAACCCATCCGGAGTGAAGAGCATGTCGACGCGAACGCCGATTTCACGCCGGAACCTGATCGCCGCTGCTGGTGCTGCACTGCTGGTGCCCCCATCTCCTTTCCGCGCCGCGCCCGCCCGAGCGGCCGCGCCCATGCGTGGCGGACAGGTGGCTGGATGGTATCGCTTCCGGCTCGGGGCGTTCGAGGTGACCATTCTCTCCGATGGCTCCTACGAGCTGCCGACGAGCCTGCTGGCCGCCAACCAGCCGCGCGATAAGGTCCTGGGCTTGCTGGAAAGCAACCGGCTGCCGACAGCCACGCGCACGTCACACGTCAATATCCCCCTCATCAACACCGGCACCGAGCTGATCCTGGTCGATGTCGGCGGCGGGCCGAACTGGCAGGCCACGGCGGGCCGTCTTACCGACAATCTCGTGGCGTCCGGCTACAAGCCCGAGGACGTCGACAAGGTGGTGCTGACGCACGGCCATCCCGATCACATATGGGGCCTCATCGACGAGTTCGATGGTTCGCCGCGCTTTCCGAACGCCACCTATTACATTGCCGATACCGAGTGGGACTTCTGGACGGGCGACGCCGCCGCGACGCGCCTCGCCGATGCCTTCAAGGGCTTTGCGATCGGCGCCCAAAAGCACCTGCCGCCGCTCGCGGACAAGACGACGCGCCTCAAGCCAGGCGCCGAGATCGCGCCCGGTATCGTCACCATGGCGACGCCGGGCCACACGCCCGGTCACATGTCGCTGATCGTCACGTCTGGCACCGACACACTGATCGTCAGCGCCGATACCGTGACGCATCCCTTCATCTCGTTCGAGCATCCCGACTGGTGGCCCTCGACCGACCTCGAGCAGCAGGTGGCCGAGGCATCGCGCCGCAAGCTGCTCGACATGGCCGCGGCCGACAAGGCGCTGATGCTGGTGTATCACATTTCGTTCCCGGGCCTCGGCCACGCGGTCCGCGAGGCGGGGGCCTACCGGTGGGTGCCGGCGACCTGGATGTGGCGCGGGTGAGACGAGGGCGGTTCGCGAACGGCCTCCACCATCGGATGAGACCCCAGGTTTCGCTATTCACAACGATCGCCCGCCCGGATTAGAACGCCGCAATGACCCTGATCCTGTTCGATTGCGATGGCACCCTGGTCGATAGCCAGAACGCCATCGTCTCCGCGATGAATTCCGCGTTCGCTGCGCACGGCCTGAAACTGCCCGAGCGCCACCGCGTCATGGGCGTCGTCGGCCTGTCGCTGGTTTCGGCGATCGGCCGCTTGCTGCCGGGTACCGACCGCGACACGCTGGAGACGCTGGCCGAGAGCTACAAGACGAGTTTCCAGGAGCTGCGGCGCCAGCCGGAGCATCACGAGCCGCTGTTCCCGCTCGCGCAAGAGACGGTGGAACTGCTCGCCGCCATGCCGGGCGTGCAGCTCGGCATCGCCACGGGAAAATCACGCCGGGGCGTGGACGTGATCATCGAGCGCATGGGTTGGCACGGAGTGTTCGCAACGATCCAAACGGCGGACGACAATCCATCGAAGCCACATCCGGGCATGATCGTGCGTGCGATTTCCGAGGTCGGTGCCGATGCTGCGCGAACCGTCATGGTCGGCGACACGACGTTCGACATCGACATGGCGCGGGCTGCGGGCATTCACGCCATCGGCGTTTCGTGGGGCTATCACGATGTCGCCTCGCTGCGCCGTAGTGGCGCGCACGTGATGATCGAGAGTTTCTCCGAGCTGCCTCCCGCCATCGACGCGCTGCTGATGAAGTCAGGACCGGCCCCGTGACCAATTCCGACAAAGGCGATGATGGCGTCGGCGCCAGCGGTTCGAACGGTGCCTCGGGCCGCAAGGTTCCAGGCCGCGAGCCGTCGATGAAGCCGCTGCCGCGGCGCTTCTACAAGGCGGCAACGTGTGGCCCCGACGGTGACGGTTTCGCCGTGCTGCTCGATGGCCGCGCTGCGCGCACGCCGGGCAAGCAGAAGCTCGCCGTAGCGAGTCGTGTGCTCGCAGAGGCGCTCGCGGAGGAATGGGGCGCGCAGGGCACCAGCATCAATCCCGCGACGATGCCGCTCAGCCGCATCGTCATCGTCGCGCTCGACGGTGTCGCCGGCAACGAACGCGCCGTCGCGGAGGACATCATCGCCTACGCCGGCAGCGATCTGGTCTGCTATCGCGCTACTTCGCCTCCGGGGCTGGTGGAGTTGCAGGCGACGCATTGGGACCCGGTGATCGCCTGGGCCGCCGGCCGCCTCGGCGCGCGCTTCAAGGTGGCCGAAGGCATCGTCCACGTCACCCAGGACGCGGACGCGCTCGATCGATTGCGTGGGCAACTCGACGGCCGCGACGCGATCCGGCTCGCCGCGCTGCACGTCATGACGACGCTGACCGGGTCGGCTCTCATCGCGCTCGCCCATGCCGACGAGTTTTTTGGCGTGGAGGCGGCGTGGCAGGCCGCGCACGTCGACGAGGACTGGCAGAAACGCCAGTGGGGTGAGGACGAGGAAGCGGCCGAGCGGCGCGAGCGGCGCTGGCGCGACATGCAGGCCGCAAGCCGCATTCTGACCCTCGCCTGATCGCAGCAAGTGGCATCAAATTCGCGCCTATTCGTTGGTTCTCCATAAACCAACGCTCGGGAAGCCGTGGCCCCGGGGGCAGACATCTTAACGCGCGTTAACTTTTCATTACCCGAATCACTCCTACCGTTTTCCCGTCGCAACGTCGGGGAAGCCCATGCAACCTGCCCTCCGCATTCCAGAGATCGCGCAGCGTGACCGGTTCGTGAAGCGTGCCGTCAGTCAGAAGCACGTGTTCGCCGTTGCCGGAGAGGACGGCCTTGCCCGCGTGGCTTCGCCGCACGATCCGAACCGGGAAGTGACGCTGCTGTGGACCACCGAAGCGGAGGCGGCGCGCTGGGCGGACGTACTCGCGGCGAACCCGCGGGTGAAGCAGATCGGCATTTCAGGTCTGATCGCCGACGTGCTGCCGAAGCTCTACACGCTCGAGCGCTCGGTCGGTGTCGACTGGTCGGCGGAGCCGGTGGAGCCCGAGGTCGAACCCATGGATCTGGTGCAGCGGATGCGGCAGGAGGGCATCGACGCCTTCGTGCAGCGCTCCAGGCTGCGTCGCGCGGTGTGGATGCTCGAGGACATCAACGGACCGGCATTGCTCGTCTCGCAGAAGAGCCAGAACCAACTCGTGCTTCCCTGCTGGGCGACACGCCCCGAGGCCGAGGCGCGTATCCAGGGCCCCTGGCGCGACGCCGTCGCCGTCGAGGTGCCACTGCCGAACTTCGTCAAGTTGACGCTGCCCTGGCTCGAGGAGCAGGGCTGGCTCGTCGCAGCCGGCCACGCCGAAGGTGCGGGCACCATCGAGCTTCAGCCGGCCGATCTCGGTCGCCGCTTCGTGCCGGAAGCGGCGACGGCCTGAGGAATCGTTTCGTTGGTGTTCCGGCGGGCACTGAACGTGCGCCCGCCGATCGGCAAAGTACCGGGACCGCGGCGCATCGGGCGCCGTCGCCAACCCGGGAGAGCGCCAACCATGTCCGCGCCGCTCGATACATTCGATCTCGTCGTGAAGCTATTCTGCGCCGTCGTCTTGCCGCTGATCGTCATCCTGAATGTCCGCCAGCGCGAAAATCCGAGCACGCCGTTTGCGGCCTATCTTTGGACAGAGGAGCGGCTGCTGACGATCCTCGGCCTGCTCTTCCTCGGCGTGCTGGCCGCGTTCTCGATGCTCGATCTCGCCACCCACTTCGGCTTCGCCTCCTCTGCGCTGTCGCAGGCGATGCTGCCCGTTCTCGGCGTGCCGATGGCGGCGATGGCACTGGCGGTCCTCGTGCTCGGCATGCGAGCGGTACTCAAATTCATGCGCGCGCGGGCCTGACTCGCGCCCCTCGGAGCAGGCAGGCCGGTGATGAACAGCGATACGACGACCGATCTCATCCTCGGCGGCTTCCTGATGATCCTGGCTCTGGTCCTGTTCCTCGGCGCCCTCGGACGCGGCCGTCGGCGCCGACGGGTCGATTGGCATCGCGCGGTGACCAACTGGGCTCCGGCCGACGGCGACGACATTCCGGACGTCGACCGCCGTCCGCGGTCTGTCGGCTCCCGCCGCTCGCGGCATGACGGGGCGGGCTGGTCCGACACGGATTCCTCTCACTCTGGCGCCGATAGCGGCGACGGCGGCGGGGATGGCGGGGATTGACCCCTGCCGCCCGCACGACCGCGTTCCCGATGGAAGGGGCTGCGGCATCACGCGGTTTATCTTTCGTTCCGTTTGCGCCCACCGCTCGCCGTGCTATCTGACCCCCCTGCGATATTTGGCGAAGTGTCAGGTGGATCCCTCCCCATGAAGCATGTGATCGAGGAGCTCGAGAAGCGGCGCGAGAACGCCCGTCTCGGTGGTGGCCAGGCGCGCATCGACGCGCAGCACAAGCGCGGCAAGCTGACCGCCCGCGAGCGCATCGAACTCCTGATGGACGACGGCTCGTTCGAGGAGTTCGACATGTTCGTCGAGCACCGCGCGACCGAATTCGGCATGGAGAAGACGAAAATCCCGGGCGACGGCGTCGTCACCGGTTGGGGCACCATCAACGGCCGCGTCGTCTATGTGTTCGCCAAGGACTTCACGGTGTTCGGCGGCTCGCTCTCCGAGACGCACGCCAAGAAGATGACGAAGATCCAGGACATGGCGCTCAAGAATCGCGCGCCCATCATCGGCCTGTTCGATGCCGGCGGCGCGCGCATCCAGGAGGGTGTCGATGCGCTCGGCGGTTATGGCGAGGGGTTCACGCGCAACGTGCTCGCCTCCGGCGTCATTCCGCAGATCTCGCTCATCATGGGACCGTGCGCGGGCGGCGACGTCTACTCGCCGGCGATGACCGACTTCATCTTCATGGTGAAGGACACGAGCTATATGTTCGTCACCGGTCCCGATGTCGTGAAGACGGTCACAAACGAGACCGTGACGGCGGAAGAGCTGGGCGGCGCCAAGGTGCACACCACCAAGTCGTCGATCGCCGACCGCGCTTACGAGAACGACGTCGAGGCGCTGCTGCAGATGCGCCGCCTGATGGACTTCCTGCCGTCGAACAACATCGATGGCGTGCCGGAGCTTCCGACGCGGGACAGCGCCGACCGGCGCGATCCCTCGCTCGACACTCTCATTCCCGACAACCCGAACAAGCCCTACGACATCAAGGAACTGATCCTGAAGGTCGTCGATGAAGGCGACTTCTTCGAGATCCAGGACGCCTACGCGAAGAATATCGTCGTCGGCTTCGCTCGCATGGAGGGTCATACCGTCGGCATCGTTGCCAACCAGCCGATGGTGCTTGCCGGCGTGCTCGACAGCGATGCTTCACGTAAAGCCGCACGCTTCGTTCGCTTCTGCGACTGCTTCGAGATTCCGATCGTCACATTCGTCGATGTGCCGGGCTTCCTGCCGGGCACCGCGCAGGAGTATGGCGGCCTCATCAAGCATGGCGCCAAGCTTCTGTTCGCCTATGCCGAGGCGACCGTGCCGAAGGTCACCTGCATCACCCGCAAGGCCTATGGTGGCGCCTACGACGTGATGAGCTCGAAGCACATCCGTGGCGACGTCAACTACGCATGGCCGACAGCTGAAATCGCGGTGATGGGTGCCAAGGGCGCCGCCGAGATCATCTATCGTTCGGAGCTTTCCGATCCGGAGAAGATCAAGGGGCGTGTCGACGAATACCAGCGCCGCTTCGCCAACCCGTTCGTCGCCGCCGAGCGTGGCTACATCGACGAGGTGATCCTGCCGCGCGCTACGCGCATGCGCATCTGCCGCGCGCTCAACATGCTGCGCAACAAAACCGTCGAGAACCCCTGGAAGAAGCACGACAACATCCCGCTTTAGTCGTACTCACGGGTCGCATCGACTTCAGCGCATAGGGGCGCTGAAGTCTTGCCCTCCGCGGGGGCGGCGCACCGGCGCCGGCGACCGTTGGCAGCTGGCCCTGCGGGCAAGAGTGGTGACGTCGCCGACAATGAAAAAGGGGCGGACGCTGGCGCGCCGCCCCCTTCGTATGACTGTTCAATCGAGGCCCGGCCGGTTCACTTACCGAAGGCGCAGACCTTGGCCTGGCCTTTGAAGCTCGGCTTCGATTTGTAAATCATCTCGATCTGCTTGATGACCCGCTTGCCGCCTTTCAGATCGATCCAGCGAGTCTCGCCGCCGGCCTTGATGATGGAGCGGACCGGCAGATCGTCGGGATTGCCATTGCCGTAGATCACTTTCAGGTCGATGAGCTCGATGGTGTTCTTGCTGACCTTGAGCTTGATCGCCGTGAACTTGCCGTCCTTACGGCCGACCGGGATGACATCGCGATCGGCAAGGAAGCCGACCGATTTGCAACCCAACTGCTCGGCCGCCGATGCGCCGCCGGCGGTTGCGATGGTGGCAATGCCAGCGGCCATCACGGCGCCGAGCAAACGCTTGCTGTACGACATGTGCTACTCTCCTGAAGTGCCCTTATCCAAAGGGCATTGGCGACCAGAGCGAGGCAGGCCAGGGGCTGTCTCGCTCGCCCGGATGCCCAATGCGGGCTGCTGGGGCACAACGCCGGGTGCCATCTCATAGCAGAAACGAAGTTCCTTCGCCCAAATCTCGCTGAGCGATGGTCGCGCCGTCCGCGCGGTTCGTCCGAACGGGGACACTCATGACCGAGCAATCGAAACTGGCCGAGACCATCGTGGGAGGTGCGCGCGGCACCTCGACGCTGATCGTCGCGCCCGAGCATACCGCGCCGCGCGTCGGCTCGGGGCGCATCGCCGTGCTGGCAACGCCCGTGATGATCAATGTCATCGAGGCGGCCGCGCTCGCCGCGTGCGAGCACCTGCTGCCCGAAGGGCACCAGAGCCTCGGGATCCACCTCGACGTCCGTCACATCGCGGCGACACCGGTTGGCATGAGTGTGACGGCCGCGGCAGAGGTGGTGAAGGTCGATGGCCGAACCATCTTTTTCCGCGTCGAAGTGCACGACGAGAAGGAACTGATCGGAGACGGCACGCACGAGCGCGTCGTCGTCAACGTCGAGCGCTTCGACGCCCGCGTCCAGCGCAAGACCACGGCCAGCCAAGTCTGATCGCAAATGTCATTGCTTCTCTCGTGGCCGGCCGCACCGGCGCATATGCAACGTAGCGGGAAGTCGGCCGAGGCGAGGCATGGAAGCGAGGGCGAGCGATGCGCACGGCCGGCGGCTTCTCGGCGAAGCGCTGAATAACGGGCGAAAGGGTGCGTTGGCGGCTTTCGTTGGTGGGCGGTGAGAGGGTCGAACTCCCGACATCCTCGGTGTAAACGAGGCGCTCTACCACTGAGCTAACCGCCCGGCCGCAGACCTTGTAGTACCGCCCGCAGGCCGCTGCAAGGCACGTGCGCGGTGGGCGCCGCGGGGGTGTAGCGGTCGCGCGGGCAATGCCCGGATGTTCTTGTAATTCCGCGCTTGCGTCGAGGGGGCATCCGGCTATATTCCGCGCCTGTTTCACGAGTTCGCGGAGGGGTGGCCGAGTGGTTGAAGGCGCACGCCTGGAACGCGTGTGTGCGGGAAACCGTACCGTGGGTTCGAATCCCACTCCCTCCGCCATAACTCATTGATTTTGAAGACTTTTTTTGTGTTTTGAGGCGGGATTCGAACTCTGTCCGTAGTTCCCGCGGGTTACGTGGTCGCGAAACCGATGAGTGGTCGGCCGAGACGGTTTCGGTGCGGCTTCCGGGCGCGGTTTCGGCCCCGTGTCTCTTTGCGGCCAAATAGTAGTACGACTTGGGCGACGTGATCACGGACGATGGCGTCCGGCACACCGCAGTCCTGAGACTGTCGTTCGCTCTTGATGGAAGCACGCTTGCAGCGTGACGCGCGACCGCGCCGCCCTGAGCCGCCCCATTCTCGTGAGGTAGGCTGCCCGGTTGCTCGATCGTGCCAGCTATTCATCAAACTCGGATGATTGCCCGAGCGGAGTCGATCAAGGTCGACCGGCTGCGAGCCGCAACCGCTGTTCGCTCCAAGCCAGTGACAGCCGCGTGTCCGCCATGAGAATGTTGGCGGTGAGCGTCGGCGGATGGCGTCCGTCGAGAATATCGCGGACGAGATCGGGGGCGAGGAAGGTCAAGCGCAGAAGGCGGGTCGCATACGAGCCGGTCAGCTTTTCCCGCGCCGAGAGTTCGTCGATGCTGATGCCGTCGCCGGCCAAGAGCTTGTCGCGCAGCGCGAACGCTTTCACGACCAGTTTGATCAGCGTCCCGTCGGGCGCGCCGGCATGGGCCCCCTCGATCACCATGCGCTTGCCAATCCCCGCCCGCTTCAATCGAGCCGGAACGGAAAGGACGGTCATGTCTGTCGCCGGTCCGGGTTCAGATTGGGTAACGGGCCGGCTGCGCTGATCGCCGCGCAGGAGATCAGCCAGCCGTGCACGATCGAGATGTATGTCGATGCGGTCGGCACCGATGTCGATGCGCGCCAGCAGCGACGAAATCATGACGCGCTGTTCGACGATCGGCCGCTTCCTCCAGGTTCGGCCAAGCTCGGCGGCGCGCTCGATCAGCTGCTCCTGCTCGGCGGCGTCATGACTGTGAGCTGAGAATGCGTCATGCACGTTTCCGCGATTGGTCAAATACGTGCATAGCCGATCGACGACCAGCTGCTCGATATCGCCGGCCGGGATCCGCCGACCGCCGGGCACCTGCGAACGGCTTCCTGTCACCAGAGCCCGCGAGATGTAGTAGCGGTAGCGCTTGCCGTTCTTGACCGCATGCGTCGGCGTCATCGGGTTGCCGGCCTCGTCATGGAGCAGGTGGACGAGCAGGCTCGGGGACTCCGCGGTCGCACCGCTTTCACGCTCGTTCCGTTTCGCGGCCAATCGCTCGGCGACCGTATTCCAGAGTTCCTCGTCGATGATCGCGGCGTGCTCGCCGGG
>OEIV010001185.1_pt1 | contig 12394 bp, 12 predicted proteins | sample 1539231 | NCBI WGS metagenome assembly OEIV01 (sample SAMN03794762, study PRJEB22550) | activated sludge metagenome | feature: wastewater treatment plant; material: activated sludge; isolation source: Wastewater treatment plant of a petroleum refinery complex | place: Argentina: Buenos Aires ...
CGCGGTGTCCTGCGGCGTCGAGATGATCAGGATGCCGCGGGTGCCCGCCAGCATCAGCGTCGACAGCGGGTAGTAGATCATCGGCTTGTCGTGGATCGGCAGCAGCTGCTTCGACACGGCGATGGTGACGGGGTAAAGCCGGGTGCCGGAACCGCCGGCGAGAATGATGCCCTTGCGCGTCATGACTTCCTCGAAATCTGGTCCAGAACATGGTCGAGGCCGGCCTGCCAGTGCGGCAGCACCAGGCCGAAAGTGCGTTGCAGCTTGCCGGTGTCGAGCCGGGAATTGGCCGGGCGCCGCGCGGGCAGCGGATATTCGCTGGTCGCGATCGCGCGCACGGCATCCGGTGCCAGCCGCAAAGTCAGTCCTCGCGACACGCCGCCGGCGAGGATGGCCTGCGCGAAGCCATGCCACGAAGTCTCGCCGCCAGCGGTCAGGTGATAGACGCCGGCGGGCATCGCGCCCGCGTCGCGCCAGCGCAGCTGGCCGAGCACCTGCGCGGTGACGTCGGCGAGCAGCGCGGCCGAGGTCGGCGCGCCGATCTGGTCGGCGACCACGCTCAAGGTGTCGCGCTCGGCGCCCAGCCGCAACACCGTCTTGACGAAGTTGGCGCCATGCGCGCCGAATACCCAGCTGGTGCGGAAGACGAAATGCGCCGCGCCGCTCGCGGCCAGCGCCGCGTCGCCGTCGCGCTTGGTGGCGCCATAGACGCAGCGCGGAGCGGTGGCGTCGTCCTCGCGGTAGGCGGTGGCCTTGTCGCCGTCGTAGACGTAGTCGGTCGAATAGTGGATCACGCGGGCGCCGATCATCTTCGCCGCTGCGCCGATGACGGCGGGCGCTTCGGCGTTGATCGCCCGGGCGAGCGCCGGCTCGGCTTCGGCCTTGTCGACCGCCGTGTAGGCGGCGGCGTTGATGATGACATCCGGCCTGGCCGCGTCGATCGTCTGGCCGATCGAGTCGGTACTGGCCAGGTCGCACTCCGGGAAATCGACGGCCACGACCTCGCCGAGCGGCGCCAGCGCGCGGCGCAGCTCGAAGCCAACCTGGCCGTTCCTGCCGATCAGCAGCAGCCTCATTGGCGCGCTCCGTAGTTCTTCTCGACCCAGTCGCGGTAGGCGCCGCTTTGCACGTGCGCCACCCATTCCTGATGCTCGAGGTACCAGCGCACGGTCTTGCGGATGCCGGTCTCGAAAGTCTCCGCCGGCCGCCAACCCAGCTCGCGCTCGATCTTGCGCGCGTCGATGGCGTAGCGGCGATCGTGCCCCGGCCGGTCCTTGACGAAAGTGATCAGCCGCTCGCGCGGCCCCGCCGCATCCGGCCGCAGCTCGTCGAGCAGCGCGCAAATGGTCTTGACGATGACCAGGTTGGGCATCTCGTTCCAGCCGCCGATGTTGTAGGTTTCGCCGGTCCTGCCGCGCGCCAGCACGGCGCGGATCGCCGCGCAGTGGTCGCCGACGTGGAGCCAGTCGCGCACGTTCATGCCGTCGCCGTAGATCGGCAGCGGCTTGCCGGCCAGCGCGTTGGCGATCACCAGCGGGATCAGCTTCTCGGGAAACTGGTAGGCGCCGTAGTTGTTCGAGCAGTTGGTGGTCAGCGTCGGCAGGCCGTAGGTGTGGTGATAGGCGCGCACCAGATGGTCCGCGGCGGCTTTCGACGCCGAATAGGGACTGTTCGGCTGGTAGGCGTTGGTTTCCGCGAAGGGCGCATCCCGCGGCCCGAGCGAGCCATAGACCTCGTCGGTGGAAACGTGCAGGAAGCGGAAGTCGCGCCGCGCCGCTTCGGCTAGGCCGCCCCAATGGGCGCGCACCGCTTCCAGCAGGGTGAAGGTGCCTTCGATGTTGGTGCGGATGAATTCGCCGGGGCCGTGGATCGAGCGGTCGACGTGTGACTCGGCGGCGAAATGGACGATGGCGCGCGGCTGGTGTTGCGCCAGTAGGCCGTCGAGCAAGACGCGGTCGCCGATGTCGCCGCGCACGAAGATGTGCCGTCCGTCGTCCGCCAGCGCGGCAAGGTTTTCCATGTTGCCGGCATAGGTGAGCTTGTCGAGATTGACGACCGGCTCGCCGGCTTCCGCCAGCCAGTCCAGCACGAAATTGGCGCCGATGAAGCCGGCGCCGCCGGTGACGAGAATCATTGGCCGTGCCTTCCGTAAGTGTCTTCGAAGCGGACGATGTCGTCCTCGCCGAGATAGGCGCCCGACTGCACCTCGATCATCTCGAGCAGCAGCTTGCCGGGGTTTTCCAGGCGATGCCTGACGCCGAGCGGGATGAAAGTCGATTCGTTTTCCGAGACCAGCAGCGTCTCGTCGCCGCGCGTTACCCGGGCCGTGCCGCGCACCACCACCCAGTGCTCGGCGCGGTGATGGTGCATCTGCAAGGAGAGCGAGGCGCCCGGATTGACGACGATGCGCTTGACCTGGAAGCGCTCGCCGGCGTCGACGCCGTCGTAGCTGCCCCAGGGGCGATGCACCTTGCGGTGGAATTGCGCCTCGCTGCGGGTTTCCTGCTTGAGCCGCTCGGCGATTTTCTTGACGTCCTGGGTGCGATCCTTGTGCGTGACCAGCACGGCGTCGGGCGTCTCGACGACCACCAGGTCGCGCACGCCGACGCAGGCCACCAGGCGGCTCTCGGCAAACGCCAGCGTGTGCGTCGTGTCGTGCAGCATGACGTCGCCGCGCCAGGCGTTGCCGGCCTCGTCCTTGGGCAGCACCTGCCAGAGCGAATCCCAGGCGCCGACGTCCGACCAGCCGGCCGAAAGCGGAATGACGGCAGCCGGCGGCAGACCCGCGACGCCCGCCGCGATCTTCTCCATCACCGCGTAGTCGATGGAATCGGCGGGACAGGCGGCGCACCCCGTCTTCTCTTCGCGCACGAAATACCCCGCGACTCGCGCTTCCGCCAGCGCGCGCTCGCAGGCGGCCAGGATGTCGGGCCGGCAACGGCCGATGGCGTCACGCCAGGCCGAAGCCTTCATGACGAACAGGCCACTGTTCCACAGGTAGTCGCCGGCATCGAGGTAGCGCCGCGCGGTCTCGCGGTCCGGCTTCTCGACGAAGCGGGCCAGCGCGTGGGCGCCGGCGTCGCCGGGCAGGGCGGCACCGACCTGGATGTAGCCGTAGCCGGTTTCGGGGCAGTCGGGCGTGATGCCGAAGGTGACGATCATGTCGGTCGCGGCCAGCCGGGCGGCGCGTCCCACGGCGTCGCGGAAGGCATCGCCATCCAGGATCACGTGGTCGGCCGGCATCACCACCATGACCGTATCCCGGCCGTCGCGCAGCGCCAGCAAGGCCGCCAGCGTCACGGCCGGCGCGGTGTTGCGGCCGACCGGCTCCAGCACCACGGCGCCGTTGCGGCCGAGTTGCCGCACCTGCTCGGCGACGACGAAACGGTGTTCCTCGTTGCAGACCAGCAAGGGTTCGGCGACACCGGCCAGGCCGTCGAGACGCAGGACGGTGGCTTGCAGCATGGAGTCCTTGCCGACCAGCGGCAGCAGCTGCTTGGGATACTGCTCGCGTGAAAGCGGCCACAGGCGGGTGCCGGAGCCGCCGGAAAGGATGACGGGTAGGATCATGGCGAGAGGGAAGAAAGATGACGGTCGATTGCAAGGCGAATCATACTCGCGCCACGCCCAAGCCATTCATGGACGGCGAACTGGCTCAGCCGAAGGGCCCGGACGCCGGGCAGCCAGTCGCCGGCGAGGCCGAGCGGGCCGCCATCCGCCGGCGCGGAAAAGAACCGGGTCGGTGCCGGCACCACTTGCAGGCCGGCCTGCTCGAACAGGAAGCGCGCGCGCGGCATGTGGAAGGCGTGCGTCACCAGCGCGACGCGGCCGATGCCGTTCCGCGTCAGCATCGGCGCAAGGTAGGCGGCGTTCTCGGCGGTATCCCGCGACTGACTTTCGACCCAGCGGACCTTGACGCCGAAATCGGCGGTCAGCGCCTCGCGCATCGATTCGCCTTCCGGACGGCCGCCCGACGGGGCACCGCCGGTGACGGCGATGGGCAGGCCGCTCGCCCGCGCCAGCCGCGCGCCCAGGCGCAGGCGCTCCAGGGCCAGCTCGTTCACGGTGTCGTCGCCGTACTCCGGCGCATTGGCGTAGCTGCCGGCACCGAGAATGACGATGGCTTGGCAGCGGCGCAGCGCGTCGCCGGTGATCGGCGGCGCGTCCTCCAGCGTGCCGATCAGCTGGCCGGCGACCCACGGCGTCGACAGCAGCCATAGCGTCGCGAGGCAGGCCGCGACCAGTCCGTGGCCGAGCCGTGGCCGCCGGCGCGCCAGCCAAAGGCCGAGCATTGCCAGCAGCAACAGGCTGGTCGGCGGCAGCAGTAGCGCGGCGAGCAGTTTCTTCAGTGGAAACATGGGGGCAAAGCTGGCCTGATCATGACTTTTCACGGTAAGCGGGCCGCTATTATCAAGGTAATTTGCCTGTTTCCAGCCTTTCCCGCTCCCCGTGACGCGGCGAGCGGCCGGGGCGGGCGTGGCGGCGAATGCCGGGAAGGGGTGGATGGACTTCATCGATATCGGCTGGCGCGAGGGTCTGCTGCTGGCGGTCGTGGTCGTGGCGGTGTACCTCGTGGTGGCCCTGCTGGGTCTGGCGCGCCTGAAGCGCCGCCGCGAGGCCGTTGCCGTCGCGCCGCCGTCATTGGTCGCTGGCGAGCCGCCGGATTTTCTGGCCAGTTCGCTGTCGGTCCGGATCGATGATGATCGGCTGGATGTTCCCGGGATCGGGAAGGCCGCCGGCCCGGCGGCCGGCGACGGCCGCGAGTCCGACTTCGCCGGCCAGTTGGCCTGGCGCGAACTCGAGACGGAGGTCGGGCAACTGCGCATCGAGATGGCGGCCTTGCGCCGGGAACTGGACGAACTCAGGAACGCGCGCGTCCAGCGGCGGGTGACGCCCCATTACGCCGAGGCGGCCGCGTTGGCCGAGCGCGGCTTCGACGCCCGCGGCGTTGCCGATGAGTGCGGCATTTCGGTGGCCGAGGCCGAACTGGTGCTGGCCATGAACCGGGACGAAAGAATATTTGACGACGAGGATGATCATGACGGAACAGGATACGCAGCCGCCGAACCCGCCGGACGGTGACGAGGCGCTCAGGCGCAGCCTGCTCAAGCGCGTCGGCGTGGCCGCCGTGCTAGTCGTCGTCCTGCTGGCGGCGCTGATGCTGTTCGACGGGCAATCGGGGTGGGACGAGCAGCGCGTCGCGCCGGTGGCCCGCGTCGAGCCGCCGGTCAAGCCGATCGAGCAACCGACCGAGCCGGCCGTCGTCGACGTGGCGGAGCAAGCCGATGTCGCGGCGGTCCCCGAGGATACCGAGACGCCGATCAGCCGGCCGCGCGCCGATGAGCGTCCGCTGACCATGCCCGCCCGGGCCCAGAATGCGGCCATGCGCCCGGCCGAATCGATGGCGGCGGCGCCGAAGCCGGACGTCGCGCGCGACATCGCCCGGGTGGTGCCGCCGAAGGAAGCCGCGACCATGCCCACGGCATCGCGGCCGATCGCCCAGGCGATCGAGTCGTCGCGACACTTTCAGTTGCAGATGGGCGTGTTCAACAATCTCGCCAATGCCGAGGAGCTGAAGACACGGCTGGAGGCGGCCGGCGTGCCGGCGCACATCGAGGCGCGCGTCCAGGTCGGGCCGTTCGCCAGCCGCGGCGAAGCGGAGCAGGCGAGGGAAAAGCTCAAGTTGCTCGGCATGGCGCCGGGCCTGATCGTGGCCGCGCGCAAATAGAGGACGCAACGTGAAGAACATCATCGCCACGTCAAACGCTCCCGCCGCCATCGGCACCTATTCGCAGGCAGTTTCCGTTGCTCATGGGGCGGGCAACACCGTCTACCTGTCGGGCCAGATCGGCCTGGATCCGGCGACCATGCGGATGGTCGAGGGCATCGACGGGCAGATCGTGCGCGTGTTCGAGAACCTCCAGGCCGTCGCCGCCGCCGCCGGCGCCACGCTCGACGATGCCGTCAAGTTCAATATCTACCTCACCGACCTCGCCAACTTCGCCAAGGTGAACGAGGTGATGGCGCAGTACGTCGCCCAGCCCTATCCGGCGCGGGCCGCCGTCGGCGTCAAGGAACTGCCGCGCGGCGCGCTGGTCGAGGCGGACGCGATACTCGTTGTCGGCTGAAAAGCCCCGCATCGGCGACGTTTCCGCCACGGTGGCGGAGAAACTGGCGCGCCTCGGTCTGTTCACCGATGTCGACCTGCTGCTGCACCTGCCGCTGCGCTACGAGGACGAGACGCGGCTGACGGCAATACGCGATGTGCTGCCCGGCGTGCCGGCCCAGTTCGAAGTCGAGGTGGTGTCGAGCGAGATCGCCTACCGGCCGCGCCGGCAGCTTGTCGCCCGCGTGAAGGATGCAAGCGGGGCGATGGTCATGCGCTTCCTCAACTTCTATCCGAGCCAGCAGAAGGCGCTGGCGGCCGGTGCGCGGCTGCGGGTGTTCGGCGAACTCCGCGGCGGCTTCTTTGGCGACGAGATGATCCATCCGCGCTTTCGCGTCATCCGTGGCGATGAGCCGCTGCCCGACCGGCTGACGCCGATTTATCCAACTACGGCAGGGTTGTCGCAAGGCGTGCTGCGTAAGCTGATCCAGCACGCCCTCGATCAAGCGGATCTGGCCGACACGCTGCCCGAGCCGATTCGGCGGCGTCTCGCCATGGCTGACTTTGGCGCAAGCCTGCGCTTCCTGCATCAGCCGCCGCCGGACGTATCGCTGGCCGACATCGAGGCGCGCCATCATCCGGCTTGGCGGCGCATCGCCTTCGACGAACTGCTGGCGCAGCAACTCTCGCTGCGGCGTGCGTACACGGCGCGTCGGGCGCGTGGCGCGCCGATGCTGAAGGCGGCCGGCCGGCTGACGCAGAAGTTGTTGGCCAGCCTGCCGTTCAAGCTGACCGGTGCGCAGCAGCGTGTCTGGCACGAGATCGCCAATGATCTGGCACAGCCGCATCCGATGGCCCGGCTGCTGCAGGGTGATGTCGGTAGCGGCAAGACGGTGGTCGCGGCGCTGGCCATGCTGCAGGCGGTGGAAGCCGGCCACCAGGCGGCGCTGATGGCGCCGACCGAGATTCTCGCCGAGCAGCACTATCGCAAACTCTCCGCCTGGCTGGCGCCGCTGGGCATCGACGTGGCCTGGTTCGCCGCCAGCGTCAAGAAGAAGCAGCGCGACGAGTGGCGCGCGAAAGTCAGTCGTGGCGAGACGCCACTGGCAGTGGGCACGCACGCGCTGATCGAGGCGGGCATCGAGTTCGAGCGACTCGGCCTGGCCATCGTCGACGAGCAGCATCGCTTCGGCGTCCAGCAACGCCTGGCCCTGAAGAAGAAAGGGCAGAGCGCGCACCAGCTCACCATGTCGGCAACGCCGATTCCGCGCACGCTGGCGATGAGCTACTACGCCGACCTCGATGTGTCGGTGCTCGACGAACTGCCGCCCGGTCGTACGCCCGTGGTGACCAAGCTCGTGGACGAAGCGCGCCGCGACCAGGTGATCGCGCGGGTGCACGATGCCTGTCGCGCCGGTCGGCAGGCCTACTGGGTCTGCCCGCTGATCGAGGAGTCCGAGGCGCTGCAGCTGAAGACCGCCGAGGAAACCTACGCGCGCCTGACTGCCGAGTTGCCCGACATCAAGGTCGGCCTCGTGCATGGCCGCCTGAAGGCCGACGAGAAGGCGGCCGTGATGGCGGCGTTCGTGCGCGGCGATATGCAGGTGCTGGTGGCGACGACGGTGATCGAGGTCGGCGTGGATGTGCCGAACGCCAGCCTGATGGTGATCGAGCACGCCGAACGTTTCGGCCTCGCCCAGTTGCACCAGCTGCGCGGTCGCGTCGGCCGCGGCGCCCACGATTCGGCCTGCATCCTGCTCTACGCCCGGCCGCTGGGCGAGAATGCGCGCGCCCGGCTGAAGGCGATCTACGAGAACACGGATGGTTTCGAGATCGCCCGTCTCGACCTGCATCTGCGCGGCCCCGGCGAGTTCATCGGCAGCCGGCAGAGCGGCGTGCCGCTGCTGCGCTTTGCCGATCTCGAAGACACAAGACTGGTGGAAGAGGCGCGCACGGTGGCGGAAGAGTTGCTGCGCGATCAACCGCAGGCGGCCGACGCGCATCTCGGGCGCTGGCTGGCGGGAAGAGAGGAGTTGCTGAAGGCATGAGCGCGAAGACATTGGCGACCGGCGTGAGCAAGCGCGAGGCCTGGGCCTGGGCCATGTACGACTTCGCCAACTCGGGCTACACGACGGTCGTGATCACGGCGATCTTCAACGCCTACTTCGTTTCGGTGGTCGCCGGCAACGCGCCGTGGGCCACCTTTGCGTGGACGCTGGCGCTGTCGGCTTCCTACTTGCTCATCATGCTCACGGCACCGCTGATCGGGGCGCACGCCGACGCGCGCGCCGCCAAGAAGCGCTGGCTGCTGGCGACCACCGCCGGCTGCGTGCTCGGCACGGCGGGTCTGATGTTCGCCGGGCCGGGCGCACTGGCGCCGGCCGTGATCTTCCTCGTGTTCTCGAACTACTGCTTCGGCAGCGGCGAGAACCTGATCGCCGCCTTCCTGCCCGAACTGGCGGATGAGGAGGCGCTCGGCAAGGTGTCCGGCTACGGCTGGAGCCTCGGTTACCTCGGCGGGCTGGTCAGCCTCGGCGCCTGCCTCGCCTACGTGACCTGGGCGCAGGCGCGGGGCCAGGGCGCGAGCGAGTTCGTGCCCGTGACCCTGCTGATCACGGCGGCGCTGTTCGCCATTGCCAGCCTGCCGACTTTCCTGTTCCTGCGCGAGCGCGCCAAACCCCTGCCGGCCGATGCCGTTCCAGGATTCGGCGCGGCGGTCGCGCGCCTGCGCGAGACCTGGCGCCACGCGCGCCGCTTTCCGGACATGCGTCGCTTCATGGTCTGCATTGTCTTCTACCAGGCCGGCATCCAGGCGGTGATCGCCCTGGCGGCGATCTACGCCGAGCAGGCGATGGACTTCAAGACAGCCGACACCATCAAGCTCGTGTTCCTCGTGAATATCACGGCCGCCATCGGCGCCTTCGTGTTCGGCCACGTGCAGGATCGCATCGGCCACGTGCGCGCCATCGCCGCGACGCTGGTCGGCTGGATCGTCATGATCCTGCTGGCGTGGAAAGCGGAGGGCCCGGCACTGTTCTGGCTGTCTGCCAACATTGCCGGCCTGTGCCTGGGCGCCAGCCAGTCGGCGGCGCGGGCGCTGGTCGGCACACTGGCGCCGCCGGCGCGCCATGCGGAGTTCTTCGGCCTCTGGGGTCTGGCCGTCAAGTTCTCGTCGATCCTCGGGCCGCTCACCTACGGCGCGGTCACCTGGATATCGGGTGGCGACCACCGGCTGGCGATCCTGGTCACCGGCAGCTGGTTCGTCGTCGGTTTGCTGATCCTGCGCGGGGTCGATGCCGGGCGCGGCCGTCGGGCGGCAGTAGAATCCGACGCATGAATCTCGCGCTGGTCCGGGAAAAACTCGATCTTTACGAACGGCTGATGCGGCTGGACAAGCCCATCGGCATCCTGCTGCTGCTTTGGCCGACGTTGTGGGCATTGTGGATCGCGTCGGAAGGGCGTCCCGGATGGCTGCTGGCGTGGATATTCATCCTCGGCACGGTGCTGATGCGCTCCGCCGGCTGCGTGATCAACGACTATGCCGATCGCGATTTCGACCGGCACGTCGAGCGCACGCGTGAGCGTCCGCTGACCTCGGGGAAAGTCAGTGTCGGCGAGACGCTGCTGCTGGCCGCGACGCTCACGGTGCTGTCGGCGCTGCTGATCCTGCCGCTGTCGAAGCGGGTCTGGCTGCTGGCCTGCGTGGCCCTGTTCCTGGCCGTCTCGTACCCGTTCACCAAGCGCTTCTTCGCCATCCCGCAGGCTTACCTGGGAATCGCGTTCGGTTTCGGCATCCCCATGGCTTTCGCCGCGGTGCAGGACACCGTGCCGCCGCTCGGCTGGTGGATGTTGGCCGCCAATATCGCCTGGGCCATCGCCTACGACACCGAGTACGCCATGGTGGACCGCAACGACGACCTGAAGATCGGCATCAAGACCTCGGCGATCACTTTCGGCCGTTTCGACGTGGCGGCGGTGATGCTCTGCTACGGCATCGCCATCGCCATCCTGACCTGGATCGGCACGCAACTTCACTACGGCGCGTTCTATTTCAGCGGCCTGGCGGTCGCGACCAGCATCGCCCTCTACCACTGGACCCTGATCCGCGACCGCGAGCGCATGCGCTGCTTCAAAGCCTTCCTGCATAACAACTGGCTGGGCGGCGCGATATTCGCCGGCATCGTCGGCGAACTCAACCTGAGGCCGCTGCTGTGAAGTACAAGGATCTGCGCGATTTCATCGCGCAACTGGAGAAGCTCGGCGAGCTGAAGCGCGTCGGCGTCGAAGTCGATCCCCGGCTGGAAATGACCGAGATTTGTGATCGTGTGCTGCGCGCCGGCGGCCCGGCCATTCTGTTCGAGAAGCCGAAAGGGCATTCGATTCCCGTGCTCGGCAATCTGTTCGGTACCGCGCGGCGCGTGGCGCTGGGCATGGGCCAGGAGTCAGTCGTGGCGCTGCGCCAGGTCGGCGAACTGCTGGCCTACCTGAAGGAGCCGGAGCCGCCCAAGGGATTGCGCGATGCCTGGGAAAAGCTGCCCGTGTTGAAGCAGGTGCTCAACATGGCGCCGAAGGAACTGTCGTCGGCGCCGTGCCAGGAAATCGTCCGGGAAGGCAAGGACGTCGACCTGTCGCGCCTGCCGATCCAGACCTGCTGGCCGGGCGACGTGGCGCCGCTGATCACCTGGGGCCTGACGGTGACGCGCGGGCCGCAGGGGTTGGCGGATTCGAGGGCACGGCAGAATCTGGGCATCTATCGCCAGCAGGTGATTGCGTCGAACAAGGTGATCATGCGCTGGCTGGCCCATCGCGGCGGCGCGCTCGATTTCCGCGACCATTGCGAGAAGAACCCCGGCCAGCCGTTCCCGGTCGCCGTGGCGATCGGCGCCGATCCGGCGACCCTCCTCGGCGCGGTCACCCCGGTGCCCGATTCGCTGTCCGAATACCAGTTCGCGGGGCTGCTGCGCGGGAGCAAGACCGAACTGGTGAACTGCATCGGCTCGGACCTGCAAGTGCCGGCATCAAGCGAGATCGTGCTGGAAGGCGTGATTCATCCCAGCGAAACCGCGGTCGAGGGACCCTATGGAGATCACACCGGCTACTACAACGAGCAGGCCTCGTTTCCGGTGTTCACCATCGAGCGCATGACGATGCGCTCCAATCCGATCTACCACTCGACCTACACCGGGAAGCCGCCGGACGAGCCGGCGATGCTGGGCGTGGCGCTCAACGAAGTCTTCGTGCCGCTCCTACGCAAGCAGTTTCCCGAGATCACCGATTTCTACCTGCCGCCCGAGGGCTGCTCCTACCGGCTTGCCGTGGTGAGCATGAAGAAGCAATACCCCGGCCACGCCAGGCGCGTGATGTTCGGCATCTGGAGTTTCCTGCGCCAGTTCATGTACACCAAGTTCATCGTCGTGGTGGATGACGACATCGACATCCGCGAGTGGAAGGAAGTGGTGTGGGCGCTGACCACGCGGGTCGACCCGGCGCGCGACACCTTGATCGCCGAAGGAACGCCCATAGATTATCTGGACTTTGCCTCGCCGGTCGCGGGGCTGGGCAGCAAGATGGGCATCGATGCGACGAACAAGTGGCCGGGCGAAACCGGCCGCGAGTGGGGGCGGCCGATCGCCATGGACGAGGACGTGAAGCGGCGCGTCGATGCGATCTGGCAGAATCTGGGACTTTGAAGGAGCGGGCCATGGCCGACTATGACCACAATGGCGGGCCGATCGCGGCGGGGCAGGATCTCGGCGGCGCGAAGGCGTGGTGTCACGTGATGTATGCACTGCATGCCTTTTCCGCGTTCGGCGGACTGCTCGGTTCCACCACGATCATCGGCGGTTTCCTCTTCGGCTGGCCGTCGGTCATCGCCGTCATCATCAACTACGTGGCGCGCGGCAACCGTCGCGGGACCTGGCTCGAATCCCACTGGCGCTGGCAGTTGCGCACCTTCTGGTACGCGGCGGCGTGGGCGGGGGGAGGCATGGTGCTGTTCTTCACGTTCATTGGCATTCCGGTGGCGCTGGTCATCTGGGGCGTGCTCAGCCTCTGGCTGCTCTACCGGGTGGTCCGCGGCTGGATCGCCCTGTCCGGCCAGCGCTCCATGCCCGTTCCCGCTGCCTGACATCGAGGAGTCTCCATGAACCGTCGTTTCATCCTGCTCGCCGCCGGTATCGTTTTCCCCGCACTGGCATCGGCCGGCGAAGTGTCATGCCCCGATCTCGCCAGGGCGGTCCAGGTGGCGCCCTGCCCCAGCGGCTCAAAGGTGACGGTGACGTTCGGCTT
>OEIV010001186.1_pt1 | contig 12388 bp, 7 predicted proteins | sample 1539231 | NCBI WGS metagenome assembly OEIV01 (sample SAMN03794762, study PRJEB22550) | activated sludge metagenome | feature: wastewater treatment plant; material: activated sludge; isolation source: Wastewater treatment plant of a petroleum refinery complex | place: Argentina: Buenos Aires ...
TCCTGCGCCTGGGGGTGCGGCTGCTCCACACCCAGCAGCACGGTCAACTCGTTCATAAACAGCTGGTAATTGGCGCGCTCACTGCCGCCCGCGCCCTCCCACCGTACGATGAAATCCTCGACCGCCGTGTCGATCTGCTCCGTCATCCTGTCGCTCCGACCCCATCCGTACCGCCCGCGTAGTCTGGAGTCTTTCGCGCGGTGCGGCTAGAGTCGGCGGCCGAACGGCCCGACGCGGCCACAACCCTTGACGCTGGGTCAGCCCGTGACAGCAAGCAAACCGCACCATTCGCAAACGGATCTCTTCGATGCCTCGCCGCGGCCGGCACCCGCGCAGGAGCTGCGCATCGCGCCGCAGGGCGCGGCGCCGCTCGGCAAGGAGCAGCAGACCTTCAACCGCCTGGTGCGCAAGGTCGAGATACTGCGCGAGAAGCTCGCCGAGTGGGCCGCTTTCGAGCCACAGCACCACCGGTGCGTGGCCAAGGACCTGATGCCGGTGCTGAAGCAGTTGGGCGCGGCGCGGCGCGAGACGATCCTGACGCTGGCGCGCATCCTCGAGGGCAAGACCGCCGGCGGCAGGCCGGGCAAGGTGGAGCAGCGCAACCTCGTGCACCATCTGCTGGAGCTCGCGCGCGCCCAGCTGGAGGACGATCCGCAGGATGAGCAGATCATCGCCCTGCACGATCAGTACGCCGATATCGGCTTTGCCGAGGACCAGGAGCTCGATCGCGAGCTGGCGCGCGGGATGGCGGAGCAGATGTTCGGTGTCGAGCTGGAAGAGCACGAACTCGGTGGCTCGGTCGAGGAGGCGATGGCCGCCGCTGCGGCCAAGGCCCGGCAGGCCGCCGAGGAGGAGGCGCAAGCGGCGCGTGCCCGGCGCGCCGCGGGGGCGAAAGCGCGCACGCGTGCCACGGACAAGGCCGCGGCCGCCGAGCAGGCCGCGAAGGAAGCCAGCCAGTCCGTGCGCGAGGTCTTTCGCAAGCTCGCCAGCGCCCTGCACCCGGACCGCGCCGGCGACGAGGTCGAGCGCGCGCGCCGCCACGAGCTGATGCAGCGCGTCAACCATGCCTACGACGAGGGCGACCTGCTGACGCTGCTCACCCTGCAACTGGAGACCGAACAGATCGATGCCGCGCACCTGGCGCGGGTGTCCACGGCGCGCCTTGGCCACTACAACAAGGTGTTGCGCGAGCAGGTCAGGGAGCTCGAGCAGGAGCTGGGCGGCATCACGGGGCATTTCGCCCGGTTGACCGGGCAGTCTCCCGCGGTCGTGACGCCGGCCGCGGTGCAGCAGGGCCTGAACCGCGAGATCGTCGAACTGAAACGCGACATCAAGGCGCTGAAGGCACACCATGTCATGCTGCTGGAGCCGGCACAGCGCAAGCGCTGGCTGCAGCAGTACGCGCGCGATCTGCGCGAGGAGCAGCGACTGGACGGGCTGCTCGATGCCTTCCTGGATGCGCCGGATGCTTTCGTGGACATGGACTTCGATCCGTTCCGGGGACCGGGGAGCGCGCCGAAGCGCGGCCGCAAGCGCCGGCGCTGATTCCCGCGCCGCACACCCGCCGCGGAGCAGCCGGGCCAGGATCGGCTACCATCCGTCTGCACCAACGCAGGAATCCGCACCGCATGTCCGAACCCCAGACGCTGAGCGCCGGCAAGCCGATCGACCAGGGCGAGCTGCTGGACGCCCTGGCCGCCGACGGCCTGATCGACGCGGCCGACGCGCGCCGGCTGCGCTACGCGCCACGCACCCGCGAGGGTGTGGCGCGTCACCCGGTGAATTTCGTCGCCGACCAGCAGCTGGTCTCGCCCGCCGACGCGCGGGCGCTGGGTGTCGAGCGCCTGCTCGGCTGGCTGGCGCAGCGCACCGGGCAGGCCGTCTACCACATCGATCCGCTGCGCATCGACGCCGCCGCGGTCACGGCGGTGATGTCCTTCGCCTTCGCCAAGCGCCACCGCATCCTCGCCGTCGAGAGCACGGCCGCGGAGGTCGTGATCGCCGGCGCCGAACCGCTGGTGAGCGCCTGGGAGCCCGATCTCGCGCGCACGCTGAAGCGCCCGATCCGCCGCGTGATCGCCGACCCCGCCGACATCGACCGCTACGCCGTGGAGTTCTACAGCCTGGCGAAGTCCGTCAGCGGCGCCAGCGGCGCGCGCGGCGTGCAGACCACCGCGGGGCTGGCGAACTTCGAGCAGCTGGTGGAGCTCGGCAAGCTCAAGGACCCCGACGCCAACGACCAGCACATCGTCAGCATCGTCGACTGGCTGCTGCAGTACGCCTTCGACCAGCGCGCCAGCGACATCCACCTCGAGCCGCGCCGCGAGCTCGCCAACGTGCGCTTTCGCATCGACGGCATCCTGCACGGCGTCTACCAGCTGCCCACGCCGGTGGCGATGGCCGTGACCAGCCGGCTGAAGATCCTCGGGCGCATGGACCTCGCCGAGAAGCGCCGGCCGCAGGACGGGCGCGTGAAGTCGCGCACCCCCGCGGGCAGCGAGATCGAGCTGCGCCTCTCGACGCTGCCGACCGCCTTCGGCGAGAAGCTGGTGATGCGCATCTTCGACCCCGAGGTGCTGGTGCGCAGCTTCGCCGACCTCGGGCTGGCCGACGAGGACCATGCGCAGTGGCGCGGCATGGTCGAGCAGCCGCACGGCATCGTGCTGGTGACCGGGCCGACCGGCTCGGGCAAGACCACCACGCTGTACTCGACGCTGAAGCAGCTCGCCACGGCCGAGGTGAACGTCAGCACCATCGAGGACCCGATCGAGATGGTGGAGCCCGCGTTCAACCAGGTGCAGGTGCAGCACGGCATCGGCCTCGATTTCGCCAGCGGCGTGCGCGCCCTGCTGCGCCAGGATCCCGACATCATCATGATCGGCGAGATCCGCGACCGCGAGACCGCCGAGATGGCGGTGCAGGCCGCGCTGACCGGCCACCTCGTGCTCTCGACGCTGCACACCAACGACAGCCCCTCGGCGATCACGCGGCTGCTCGAGCTCGGCATACCCTCCTACCTGATCCGCGCCACCGTGCTCGGCGTGATGGCGCAGCGGCTGCTGCGCATCCTGTGCCCGCACTGCAAGGTGCCGGCGGCGATCGACGAGGAGGTGTGGAACCGGCTGGTCGCGCCATGGAAGGCGAAGCCGCCGGCCACGGTCTACGCCGCCAACGGCTGTCTCGAATGCCGCAATACCGGATTCTCGGGTCGCCAGGGCATCTACGAGATCCTGCGCGTCGACACCGCGGTGCAGCGCGCGGTGCGCGAGGGCTGCGACAGCGAGGAGTTGCGCCTGATCGGCATGCGCGCCGGCATGAAGACGCTGCGCCTGGCGGGCGCGCGCAAGATCGCCGCCGGGCTCACCACGCTGGAGGAGGTGCTGCGCGTGGCGCCGATGGACAACAGCAGGGATGGCGCATGAACACATTGCCGCTGGAGCACGTCCCATTGCCCCTGCATGCGGCGCTGGAGCGCGACTGGCAGGAAATCCTCGCGGCGCTGGAGCCCGCCGCGCGCGCGGCCGTGCGGGCGCGCCTCGCCGCCGATGCCGGGCTGGCCGCGGCGCTGGCGCGGGTGCTCGGCTGCAGCCAGTTCGCGGCACAGGCGTTCGCGCGCGACAGCGAGCTGCTGCCCGGGCTGCTCGAGAGCGGCGATCTCGCGCGCAGCTACGACGACTGCGAATTCCGCCAGCGCCTGGCGCTCGCGCTGCCCGCCGATGCCGACGAGGCGCGGCTCGCCACGGAGCTGCGCCGGCTGCGCCGGCGCGAGATGGTGCGCATCGTGTGGCGCGACCTGCTGCGCGCCGCGGACCTGGTCGAGACCACGCGCGATCTCACCTGGCTGGCCGAGGCCACGGTCGAGGCGGCCGTGGCGCACGGGCACGCCCAGCTCGCGGCGCGCCACGGCGAGCCGCGCGGGCGCGAGTCCGGCGCGCCGCAGCGCCTGGTGGTGCTCGGCATGGGCAAGCTCGGCGCCTGCGAGCTGAACCTCTCCTCGGACATCGACCTGATCTTCGCCTACCCCGAGCAGGGCGAGACCGACGGCGAGCGCGCGCTCAGCAACCAGGAGTTCTTCACGCGCCTCGGGCAGCGCGTGATCAAGGCCATCGACGCCAAGACCCAGGACGGCTTCGTGTTCCGCGTCGACATGCGCCTGCGCCCCTACGGCGACGCCGGCGCGCTCGCGCTGAACTTCGACGCGATGGAGGAGTACTACCAGGACCAGGGTCGCGACTGGGAGCGCTACGCGATGATCAAGGCGCGCGTGATCGCGGGCGATCGCGCCGCCGGCGAGCAGCTGCTCGCGGCGCTGCGTCCGTTCACCTACCGCCGCTACATCGACTTCAGCGCCATCGAATCCCTGCGCGGCATGAAGGCGATGATCAACCGCGAGGTGCAGCGCCGCGGCAAGACCACCGACGTGAAGCTCGGCGCCGGCGGCATCCGCGAGATCGAGTTCATCGTGCAGTCCTTCCAGCTGATCCGCGGCGGCCGCGAGACCGCGCTGCAGGAGCGCCGCCTGCTGGTGGTGCTGGAGCTGCTCGGCGCGCTCGGCCACCTGCCCCCCGCGGTGGTGGCGCAGCTCGGCGAGGCCTACGTGTTCCTGCGCAACACCGAGCACGCGATCCAGGCCCGCGCCGACCAGCAGACCCAGGCCCTGCCCGAGGACGAGCACGACAGGCTGCGGCTGGCCTTCGCGCTGGGCTTGCCCGACTGGTCCGCATTCGCGGCCGAACTGGAGCGCCACCGCGCGCACGTGCGGCGGCATTTCGCCGACGTGGTCGCCGCGCCGCAGGAGCAACACGCCGCCGAGCAGGCAGCGCCCGATGCCTGGCGCGCGCTGTGGGCGATGGAGAAGGAACCGGAGCGGCTGCTGGAGCTGCTCGGGGCGACCGGCTTCGAGGATCCGGCGAACACGCTCGAGCGCCTGGGTGCGCTGCGCAACTCCAATCGCCTGCAGGCCCTGCAGAGCGCGGGCCGCGAGCGCCTCGAGCGCTTCATGCCGCTGCTGCTGGCGGCGGCCGCGGCCACGGAGCATCCGTCCGCGGTGATCGCCCGCACCATGGCGCTGGTGGAGTCGGTGCTGCGCCGCAGCGCCTACCTGGTGCTGCTGGAGGAAAACCCCGGCGCGCTGGAGCAACTGGTGCGGCTGTGCAGCGCGAGCCCCTGGATCGCGCAGGAGCTGGCGAACCACCCCGTGCTGCTCGACGAGCTGATCGACCCGCGCGCGCTCTACACGCTGCCCGAGCGCGCGACGCTGGCCGCCGAGCTGCAGCAGCACATGCTGCGCATCCCGCTGGATGATCTCGAGGCGCAGATGGAGGCGCTGCGCTACTTCAAGCTCGCCCACCGGCTGCGCTGCGCGGCCTCCGAGGTGACCGGCGCGCTGCCGCTGATGAAGGTCAGCGATTACCTGAGCTTTCTGGCCGAGACCATCCTCGGGCACGTGCTCGCGGTGGCCTGGCATTACCTGGTCGAGCGTCACGGTACGCCGCAGAAAGCGGATGGCGTGCCCTGCGACCCCGATTTCATCGTCGTGGCCTACGGCAAGCTGGGCGGCATCGAGCTCGCGCACGGCTCGGATCTCGACCTGGTCTTCATCCACGACGCCGACCCGATGCTCGCGACCGACGGCGAGCGCGCCATCGAGAACGGCGTGTTCTTCACGCGCCTGGGGCAGCGGATCATCCACGTGCTCACGGCCTACACGCCGCTCGGCCAGCTCTACGAGGTCGACATGCGCCTGCGCCCCTCGGGCGCCGCCGGCCTGCTGGTTTCCTCGCTGACGGCCTTTCGCGAGTACCAGTACCGCCAGGCCTGGACCTGGGAGCACCAGGCGCTGGTGCGCGCGCGCCCCGTCGCGGGCTGTGCGCGGCTCGCGGCGCGCTTCGAGGAGCTGCGCCGCGAGGTGCTCGCGCAGCCGCGCGAACTGCCGCGGCTGCGTCGCGACGTGATCGAGATGCGCGACAAGATGCGCGCCCACCTGCTCGGGCCCGAAACCAGCGGCGGTAAAAGTCCGCGTTTCGATCTCAAGCAAAGTGTCGGCGGTATCGTCGATATCGAATTTCTGGTTCAATACTGCGTGCTGGCCTGGTCGGAGAACCAGGCGGCCTTGAGCGTCTATACGGACAACATCCGCATTCTCGAGGCACTGAGTGAGAGCGGCCTGATGGCGTCGCGCGACGCGCAGGTGCTCACCGAGGCCTACAAGGCCTATCGCACCGTGGTCCATCGACTCACCCTTCAGCAGCAGGACGACATCGTGCCCGCGCTCGAGTACCAGGCGCTGCGCGATGAGGTCGTGCGGGTATGGGATGCGTTGCTGGGCAGTGAACCGACCGGGGAGAACAACACATGAATTTCGACGATCGTGACGGCGTGATCTGGTTCGACGGCAAGATGGTGCCCTGGCGCGAGGCGCGCACGCACGTGATGACGCACACGCTGCACTACGGTCTGGGCGTGTTCGAGGGCGTGCGCGCCTACCACACCGCCGAGCGCGGCACCTGCATCTTCCGCCTGCAGGAGCACACCAACCGCCTGTTCGGCTCGGCGCACATCCTGCGGATGGACATGCCCTTCGACAAGGACACGATCAACGAGGCCCATCGCGCCGTGGTGCGCGAGAACGGATTGAAGGAAGCCTACCTGCGCCCGCTCGCCTATCTCGGTTCCGAGGCCATGGGCCTGCGCGCCGAGGGCCTGAAGACCCACGTGGTCGTCGCCGCGTGGGAATGGCCGTCGTACATGGACCCCGAGGCGCGCGAGCGCGGCATCAAGGTGCGCACTTCCTCGTACACGCGTCACCACGTGAACATCACGATGTGCAAGGCGAAGGCGGTCGGCAACTACACCAACTCCATGCTCGCGCTGCGCGAGGCCATCGAGAGCGGTGCCGAGGAGGCGCTGCTGCTCGACAACGAGGGCTACGTGGCCGAGGGCAGCGGGGAGAACTTCTTCATGGTGCGCGGCGGCAGGATCCACACGCCGGAGCTCACGTCCTGCCTCGAGGGCATCACGCGCGACACGATCATCCGCCTCGCGCGCGACATGGGCCTCGAGCTCGTGGAGCGGCGCATCACGCGCGACGAGGTCTACCTCGCCGACGAGGCCTTCTTCACCGGCACCGCCGCCGAAGTCGTCCCCATCCGCGAAGTCGACGGCCGCAGCGTGGGCACCGGGCGCCGCGGCCCGGTCACCACCGAGCTGCAGTCGCGCTACTTCGACCTGGTGCGCGGCAAGCGCGCCGATTACCCGGAGTGGCTGGCACCCGTCGCCGGCTGATCCTCCCCGTCCGGCGTGGCCGCCACCGCGGCCACGGCACGGCGCCCGGATCAGGGCGCCGGTGCCTGCCTGGAGATCTCGACCACGCTTCCCCTTGGGTCCGCGCAGCGGTGCAGCGGCGTGAGCAGCGGGCGGTAGTGCTCGAGCTGGCGCGCGAGCTCCTCGTTCCCGCGTTTCAGGTGAATGATCCAGTACGCGTTGCCCGCCAGCGGCACGCTGCCCTCGGCGATCAGCAGGTTGGCATCGTGGGTGGTCTGGTAGTCCCAGCGCGCGCCGCTGGTCCATGCCAGCTGCTTGTCGTTGGTGAATACCGGGCTGCCCGGGGGCAGGTTCGCGCGCAGCCACAGCGCGCACTCGTCCAGGTAGGGCTTCGGCCGGTCCAGTCCCAGCAGCAGGTCCAGGCCCGCCAGCAGCAGCGCCGCCGCGACGAAGGTGGCGCGCACCGGGGCGCCGCGCGCGAACGCGTGCGCCGCGATCTTCTGCAGGCTGCGCGCGGCCGGCGCCAGCATGAGCATGACGGCGAGCATCACGTAGCGCGTGTCGAGGAAATGGCGGTAGCCGACGAACGCGGCCGCGATCAGCACGGCTCCCACGAGCATCGTGGCGTAGGCGCGACGATGCACCGCGGCGACAGCCACGCGGGAGCGCCACAGTCCGTGCGCGAGCAACAGGCATTGCAGCGGACCGAGACCGTTCAGGATCTTCACGAGCAGGATCGTCAGCAGGCCGCCCGCCAGCGAGAGCGCGGCGACATCGCCCGAGTGCGGATCCAGCACCTCGTGCGCGTAGCGGTCGGCCGCCGCGCGGAAGTGCGTCGGGATGTCGCGCCACAGCGCCGCGGGCACGTCGTTCGCATCGCGCATGGGCTGCACGAACGTGGCGGGGTCCAGTGCGGCGACCAGCGCCAGCGCGAGCGCCATGGCACCGAACACCAGCCCCCAGGCCAGCAGCACGCGCGCGAGCGTGGCGTCGTGCGGGCGGCGCGGCGCGAGCAGCAGCATCGGCGGCAGCAGCAGGCCGAACACCAGGGCCTCCGGGCGCTGTGCGGCCGCGAGCAGCGTGGCCGGCGCCCACAGCAGCAGCCAGCGCATGCGCGCATCGTGCAGGTGGCGCAACCACGCGCAGAACGACACGAACAGCAGCGCCCAGTAGCCGATGTCGCGGATGACGAAACCGAAGTAGTTGTTCAGTTTCGGGTGAGCGAGGATCAGCAGCGCCGCCCACGGCAGCACGCCGCGATCGTCGTAGAGCAGCCGGCAGAATTCCGCGAAAGCCAGCGTCAGCAGCACGCAGAACGCCGCATCCAGGCACAGCGCGCTGTGCGTGAGCGAGAGGCCGGACACCGCGTGTATCGCGCTGATCAGCCAGGGATAGAAGGGGCGGTCGTAGAGCGCGAACGCGGAGGAGAGGCCCTCGTTGCCGATGCGCTCGGCGAGCAGCAGGTAGAGCACGCCGTCCTCGTTGACCAGCGGGCTGCGCAGGTTCGCGAACGCGAACAGCGCCAGGGTGAGCGCGGCGAGCAGCAGGTAGAAGCGCGACAGCCCCGTCGTCGACGCGCTCATTGCGGGCCGGCGCCGGCGGTGACGCGGAACACCTCGATCGTTGCTTCGCGACCGTTGTCGAAGCGTGCCAGCGGCTCGAGCCGCGGCACGTAGGCCGCGAGCGCGGCATCCAGGGCGGGGTTGCGCCCGTCGCGGCGCACGACCCAGTACTCGACACCCGCGAGCGGCGCACGTTGCGCGACGATCAGCGCATCGCCCCGCGACACCGCGTCGCGGTCGAAGCGCCCCCCGCTGTAGTACGCGAGGGTGCGGTCGTTGCTGAATACGCGCGCATCCGCGGGCAACTCGTCCTGCATCCACGCGATGGCCTGGTGGCGGTAGTCCTGGCGGGTGCCGAAGCGCACCAGCCCGTCGGCCACGAGCAGCACGATGGCGATGCCGAGCACGAGGTGGAACGCGCCCTGGCGCCGTTCGCGGCGCGCGGTCTCGGCGAAGGAGCGCAGCGCCAGCGCCGCCGGGATCAGCGCCAGCAGGCACGGCATCAGCAGGTGACGCTCGGCCACGAACTGGCGCGCCAGCACGACGGTCACCACGATCAGCAGCGCCGTGGCGCCGAGCACGCGCCATGTCCGGCGCGCGACCGACGGCAGGCCGGCGCGCCCGGCCGCCACGCCCCAGCCGAGCAGCACGCAGTAGACGGGGCCGAGCGCCGCGGCGAATTTCAGCGCCAGCACCGTCAGCAGCCCCGCGGCCAGCGCTACCGGTGCGAGAGCGCCGAGGCGAGGGTCGAGCACCGTGTCGGCGTAGCGCGCCGAGGCGCCGGCGAAGCCCTCGGCGATGGTGGCGGCCACCGACTCCAGCGTGCCCGCGAGCGCGTCAAGCGGCGCCTGCAGCATGTCGAAACGGGCCAGCACCAGCAGCGGGGGCAGTGCGAGCAGCCCCATGCAGGCGTAGAGGCGCGCGGCGTTCATGAGGCGCGTGGCCGGCGTTTCGCCCTGCAGGCAGGAAAGCGGCAGCAGCGCCATGTAGACCAGCGCCTCGGGCCGGAACGCCGCGGAGGCGGCACCGAGCAGCGCCCACCACAGGCCGTGGCGCCAGCGCAGCGTGGCCTGGTAGCGCAGCAGCGCCAGCAGCGAGCACACCAGCAGCGCCCAGAAGCCGAAGTCGCGCAGCACCTGGCTGCGGTATTCGTTCAGCAGCGGGAACAGCAGCACCAGCAGGGCGATCCACGGCGCGAGTTCACGCTCTCCGCACAGCAGAACGGCGAAACGCGTGAAGCCCAGCACCAGCAACGCGAGCAGCGCGGCGCCGAGCAGGTGGGCGCTGGCGAGCAGCGAGAGTCCGCTCAGCTGGTGCAGGCCGGCGATCAGGATCGGGTAGACCGGGCGGTCGAACAGCGCGAGCGCAGCGCCGATGCCCGCGTCCGCGGCCTCGCGCGCCAGCAGGAGGTGCAGCACGCCGACGTCGTCGAGGATCGGGTCGCGCAGTATCGCCAGCGCCGACAGCGCGCAGCTTGCCGCGATCAGCAGGAGATACAGGTGGTGTTGGTTCTCGCTCCGTGAACCCGGCATCTGGCAGGTCGAATCCGCATGTCGCAAAGGCGCGCGACAGTATGCAGCAAGGCTGCCCTCCAAGTCAGCCGCCGCGTGCACCGGGTCCCGGCCCGGCGGCGCGCCTGTGCTAACATCGCCGCCGCCTTTCGGGGGGGCGCGTCGGACGATGAAAGTGCTGGTGACCGGAGTGAACGGACAGGTGGGCTGGGAGCTCGCGCGCCGCGTGCCTGCCGGTGTCACCCTGGACGCCAGCGATCGCGCGGTGCTCGATCTCGCCTCCGACGATGTCGCCGCGCGCGTGATCGCGCGCCGCCCCGACGTGATCATCAACGCCGGGGCCTATACCGCGGTCGATCGCGCCGAGAGCGAGTCCGTGCTTGCGCATCGCGTCAACGCCGACGGGGCCGGAGCCCTCGCGCGCGCCGCGCGCGAGCTCGGCGCCCGGCTGGTGCACGTGTCGACCGATTTCGTCTTCGACGGCAGTGCCTCGCGGCCCTATGCGCCCGGATGCGCGCCCGCGCCGCTCGGGGCCTACGGCGCCAGCAAGCTCGCCGGCGAGCGCCGCGTGCTGGAAGAGAGCGCGGGCCGCAGCGTGATCGTGCGCACCGCGTGGGTCTACTCCGCGCACGGCAACAACTTCGTGAAGACGATGCTGCGCCTGATGCGCGAGCGCGAACGCGTGGCGGTGGTCGCGGACCAGGTCGGCACGCCCACCTGGGCCGGGTTGCTGGCCGGCGCCCTGTGGGAGCTCGCGCTGCGGCCGGAAGTGGAGGGCATCCTGCACTGGACCGATCTCGGCGTCGCCAGCTGGTACGACTTCGCGGTGGCGATCCAGGAGGAGGCGCTGGCACGCGGACTGCTGGAACGCGCGGTGGCGGTGGAACCGATACGCACCGAGGACTATCCCACGCCGGCGCGCCGCCCCGCCTACAGCGTGCTCGACAAGAGCGCCGCGCTGGCCGCGCTGGCCGCGCCGCGCCAGCACTGGCGCGTGGCGCTGCGCGCGATGCTCGACGATCTCGAACAGGACGGATGAAGGGAACACCATGACACGCAGATTGCTGGTCACCGGCGCGGCCGGTTTCATCGGCGCGAACTTCTGCCACTACTGGCACGCCCGCCACCCCGGCGACCGGCTGGTGGCCTACGATGCGCTCACCTACGCCGGCAACCGCGCCAACCTGCGCGCGCTGGAGGGCGCCGACACGTTCCGTTTCGTGCACGCCGACATCGCCGATACGGCCTGCGTCGCCGCGCTGCTGCGCGAGGAGGCCATCGACACGATCGTGCACTTCGCCGCCGAGAGCCATGTCGACCGTTCCATCGACGGTCCCGACGCGTTCATCGCCACCAACGTGGTGGGCACGCACAGCCTGCTGAAGGCCGCGCGCGAGGTCTGGCTGGGCGGCGCGGACCCGGTAGATCACCGCTTCCATCACGTATCCACCGACGAGGTGTTCGGCTCGCTCGAAGCCGATGCGCCGGCCTTCACCGAGACGCTCGCCTACGCGCCGAACTCGCCCTATTCGGCCAGCAAGGCGGCCTCCGACTACCTGGTGCGCGCCTACCATCACACCTACGGCCTGCGGGTGACGACCAGCAACTGCTCGAACAACTACGGGCCGTGGCACTTCCCCGAGAAGCTGATCCCGCTGTGCATCGTGAACATCCTGCAGGGCCGCAGCCTCCCGATCTACGGCGACGGGCGCAACATCCGCGACTGGCTCTATGTCACGGACCATTGCCGCGGCATCGAGCTGGTGCTGCAGAAGGGGACGGTCGGCGAGACCTACAATATCGGCGGCAACAACGAGTGGGCGAACATCGACATCGTGAACCTGCTGTGCGCGCTGGTCGACGAGGCCTTCGCCGCCGATGCGACGCTGGCCGCGCGCTTCCCTGACGCCCCGCCCGCCGGCGGGCGCCATTGCCGCGAGCTCGTCCCCTTCGTGCGCGATCGCGCCGGGCACGATCGCCGCTACGCGATCGATGCCACCAGGATCAACCGCGAACTGGGCTACGTGCCCGCCGAGAGCTTCGAGACCGGCA
>OEIV010001187.1_pt1 | contig 12382 bp, 14 predicted proteins | sample 1539231 | NCBI WGS metagenome assembly OEIV01 (sample SAMN03794762, study PRJEB22550) | activated sludge metagenome | feature: wastewater treatment plant; material: activated sludge; isolation source: Wastewater treatment plant of a petroleum refinery complex | place: Argentina: Buenos Aires ...
AGAAGCCCGCCAAGCCCCGCACCCCCCGCACCCCGAAGATGTCCAAGAGCGCCGCTCGCGCAGAGGGGGCCGCCAAGACAGACCGCCTCCGCAAGGCGGCGCTCGCGGAGATCAACGACAGGTTGGCGGACGGGAAGCAGGACCACGAGGTCCCCAGCGAGAAGGAGGTGGCCAACAACGCGAACCTCGGCGCGGCCGCAAAGGGGAGAAAGGCGAAGGGGGAGAAGGCCCCCAAGACGCCGAAGGCCCCTAAGCCCAAGCGCGTCAGCGCCCTCGACGCGGCTGCGCAGGTGCTCGCCGCGAGCGAGGTGCCGATGCGGGCCAAGGAGATGATCGCCGCGATGGAGGCGAAGGGCCTGTGGACGAGCCCCGGCGGCAAGACGCCGGAGGCCACGCTCTACGCCGCGATCATCCGCGAGATCGCCGCCAAGGGCACCGCCTCCCGATTCAAGAAGCACGAACGCGGCGTGTTCGTCGCGGGGAAAGGAGCCTGAGCCATGAACGCGACGCCCACACAAACCCAACTCGATGCCGTGCTGCAGGCCGCCCTGTACCTCCTCGGCGCACGGCAGGACCGGATGCTCACCATCGAGGAATGGACGGACCTGGCGCGGGCTGTTGCCGCCTGCCAAGGGGGCAAGACGGCCGACTACCTCACCGAGCACGACCTCGAGGACATCGCCGAGCGGTACGCCCTTGAGTGGGACGAAGCGACCGACGGGGCGCTGCCCGCCAACGACGAAGAATAACGCGACCATCATGCCCCCCCTTCGCCGCGACGCGGGTTGCGGCTTTCTCTTCGGTCGCAGCGCTTGCGGGCGCATCTTGCGGGATGTTGATGGGCAAGCTGAGCTGCGACGGTCGGTCACGCACAAATCGGCGATCCGCCTACTTCCCGATCCCCGGCAGGAACGGCAGCACGATCGACACCGCGATGAGGATGATGATGATCCACTCGAGCACCTCCATGCGGCGGTTGGCCTGCTCGTCGGCGAGCTTCTGGTACAGGCCCTCGATGGTGTGCAGTTTCCGCAGGATGCTCCGGTCCCAGTCGGCCAGGTGGAAGCGCTTGGCGGCGGCGGCGTAGAGGCGGGCCAGGTGCTGGTCGCCGACGAGTTTGAGCGCGTTGTTGACGCCCTCGAACAGGACCGCGCTCTCCATCTGCAGCGCGGCCATGCGGCGGCGCTCGGCGCGGTGCGGGTCGAAGATCAGCCCCAGCGGCGAGCGGGGAGTTCGCCCACGCGCATCGCGGCGGAGCAGCGTCGAGTACGAGCGGTCCAGGGCCGCGTCCAGCCGGTCGTCGAGGAACCGCATCTCCAGGAGTTCGACGTTGGCGAACTCCAGCACCGCGAGCGTGTCCGCTTCATCCGCGCCCACGACCAGCGCCGCGTTCCAGTCGATCGCCGCGGCGTCGGCGGCGGAGTACGACACGCGGGCCGCCAGCGCCGACGCGACGGCCTGGGGCGACAGGCCGTCGGCCCCGGACTCGGCCAGGAGCAGGCGGGCGATAGCCGGGCCATCGGCGGAGATGAGCGACGCGGCGTCGCCCAAGGTGATGTCATGCGCGGCTCCATCGGAGGGGGGGGCGGGAGGAGGGGCGGCGCTCCACCGGCGGGCGTGGTAGACGGTGTAGTCCTCGACGAGCGCCGCGACGTTGGGCCGGTCGATCGCCACGGCCAGTCGCGCGGTGAGCGCCGCCACACGCCGCGTGGCGTCGTCGCGCAACGGCCCGCACTCGAACAGGGATTGGGCGAGGGGCAGCAGGGCGTCCAGCGACAGGCCCGGCTCGCCGCCAAGAAGCGGGATGCGGTACGCCACGGACACGGCCCCGAAGTCAAAGAGCGTGCAGATGACGCGTCCCGCGACGTCGAAGCCACCGAGCGTCAGACTCGCCGGGTCCGGCAGGGGCTGGTCCACGCGCAGGGGCGCGGGCTGGAACCGGGCCGAGGAGGGTACGCGGCGACCGCCCAGGGCGTGGCCGATCTCCTCTCGGCGGACGGTTGCTCCACGGTCTGCCGCGAGCAGGTTCTGCGCCCCGTCCAGGTCGATGGCGTGCCCCACGTCGAAGGCGAAGAAGGCCCAGCAGTCCCCTTCGTGGATGCGCAAGACCGGCGCGGGAGACGCGGGGCCGGAGTTCCAACGGGATTGGGGGGTGCTGGGTGTCATGGAAACTCAGTTATAGCCGTCGAACGGTCCGCTCGCGGTCCGCGGGGTCGCCGCCGCCACGCGACGGGTCCTGCGGACGGCATTCCAAGGCAGTCGTCGCACGCGACGGATGACCTGTCGAGTCCGCCGAGCAGGCCGGAGAACGCGACGGATCGGGTATCGCACGCGACAGGCGGGTTGTCGTGTCCGCTGAGAGAGTCGTCGCGTCGTCCGCGTCTCCCGTCGCGCCCGCCAACCGGGACGGAAGGCGGCGGGATTGCGCGCCCCCCCGCCGCGCACGAACCTCTCCCCGCCGCCAGCCACCGGCGCGCCCTCGCGGACGATCGCCTACTTGGACGGAACCTTGCACGTCGAGAGTTTGAAGGGCAAGTAGAGCGGGCACACGCCCACGGCGGCGGTGCCGAGCATCACCACGCCGACGGCCGCCGCGATGATGCCGGGGACGTTGCCGTCCATGGCGTGGAACACGGTGAACGCGAGGGCGAGGGCGACGAGGCCGAGCATCGCGCGAAAAGCCCGGTCGATGGGACCGACGTTCTTGCAGTTGCACATGGGCGAGGCTCCTTGGCTGGCGCGGCGGGGTTCCGCCGCCCGGGATTGGGGAACAGTGGGGCGAGGTCAGCCTGCGGCGGACTGATTCTCGATGCGCTCCAGCGCCGCGGCGGCGCTGGCCGCGTAGGTGTACGCCGGGCCGCCGCCCATGAGCACCGCCACGCCCGCGGCCTCCATGATCTCCGCGCCGCTGGCCCCGGCTTTGAGGCACTTCTCCACGTGCGCGTCGATGCACCCCTCGCAGCGGACCGCAACGGCGATGCCCACGGCGATGAGTTCCTTCTGCTTGATGGGGAGCGCCCCGTCCTTCATCATCGCGTGAAAGAAGGGGCCGAAGGCCTTGGCGATTTCCGGCGCGCGCGACTTCAGGGCGTTCATCGCGGCGTCGCGGGGGTCTTTGCACGATCCGTTGCAGTTGCTCATAGCGTCGAACTCCAAGGGAGAGGGTTGAAGGGAAACGGCCCGGGTCCCGCGGCCGCGCGGGAACTAATCAATGTCCATCGCGAACTCGGCGGGCTTGACGGTGAGCGCGGAACACGGCAGTTCGCTGAGCACGCGCTCGGCGGTGCTGCCCAGCAGGGCGTAACGCAGGTTGGTCTTCCCCTGCGTGCCCAGCACCAAGAGGTCGGCGGAGTGCTCCTTGGCGTAGGCCGCGATGCCCCGCCCGTAGTGGTCGTGCTCGGCGATGTCGAGCGTGACGTTGAGCGCGACCATCTCGTGGCGGAGCGGCTCCACGAACTTCTCCAGCCGCGGGTCCAGCGCGGCGCGGTAGGTGTTCCACATCTCCATGACCTTGAGGGGCTGGCCGGGCCAGAAGCCCAGCGGATGGCCCGCGTAGGCCATGTCGAGTCTGGGCGGGATGGCCACGTGCACGATGCGCAGGGCCGACTTGTCCTGCTGGGCCACGCGCACGGCCATCTGCAGGGCGCGGAAGGACGTGTCGGAGAAGTCCACGCAGGCGACGATGGTGTTGTACGGCCCGTTATGGGCTTCATGGGCCAGGAGGACCTTGGTGCGGGTGCGGCGCAGGCACGCCGTGGCCACCGGGCCGGGGCCGTGCCCCGAACTCACCGGGCTGCGGACACCCAGCACGAGCAGGTCCGCGGCGTGTGTCTTGACGGTGCGCATGAGCATGTCCGCCGTCGAACCCACGGCCACATCCACGCGAGCGCCGACCGCCAGTTCGCCCTGCGCGGCGACGTCCTCGGCCATCTTGTGGCTGCGCTCCTCGACCTCGCGCGCAAAGCGGTCGCGGTCGATGCCCAGCACCCCGGCCAGATCGTCGATCCAGGACGACTCGACGACGTGGACGGCGTGCAGCGCCGCCTCGTTCCACGCGGCCATCCGCGCCGCCTGCCGCAGCGCCGCCCGCGAGGCGGGGGTGAAGTCCAATCCGACGACGATGTTGCGAAGGGCGTTCATGCGGGTCTTCTCCGAGGTGGTGCGTCGGGCCGGTTCGGTCCGCGGCGGTTTCAGGCGGGATCAGTCGATGTCGATCGAAAACTCGTCGGGCTTGACGGCCAGGATCGAGCACGGGGCTTCGCGGACGATCCGCTCGGCGGTGCTCCCCAGCAGGACGTAACGGAGGTTCGTGCGGCCGCGCGTGCCCATGACGATCAAGTCTGCATCGTGCTCGCGGGCGTAGTCGGCCAAGACGTCGCCGTGACTCTGACCGTCCACCACGGCAAAGGTGGTGTTCACGCCTGCCACTTCCACCCCGATGTCACCGGCGAAAGCTTCGAGGCGGCGTTGCAGGCCGTCGGTGTACTGGCGGATGGCGTCGGGGCGGGCTTCGGGCGCGGCGCCGCGATAAGGCCATTGCTGCCACGGCCCGCTAAAAGCGTGGAGGACGTGGACCACCGATCCGTCCTGTCGGGCGACGCGGAAGGCCTGCACCAAGGCCCTTCGAGAGGTGTCGGAGAAGTCGACGCCGACAACGATGGTCCTGAACGATCCGGTGTGGCCGGGGCGGGCCAGCAGCACCTTGGTCGGCGCTTTGCGGAGGCAGGCCGAGGCGAGCGTGCCCGCGCCGTGCAGACCGGTGCGTTCGGAGAGACCCATGACGAGCAAGTCCGCGTGTGAGGACTTGACCGCCCGCAGGATCTCGCGGAGGGGCGAGCCGACCGTGATGTCGGCGTGAACCTTGCCACAGCCCGTTGCCACCGCGCTCCCTCCACCCTCGTTGCTCCGGCGCTCGGTGGGCAGCACCTCGGAGACGAGTGTCACCAGGAGCGTGCGGGCCCGGGAGGCCAATGCCGCCTCCGCATCGCAGTCGGCGGTCGGCCAGTCCATGATGTGACACTCGGCGGCCTCGCTGGGAACCACATGCAGCACGCGCAGGTCCGTTTCGCCCATCTCTGCGGTCGTGCCCCCTGTGCCGACACCCGCCAGGCGAGCGGCCTGGATCATTGCATCGCGCGAGGCGGCTGAGAAGCCGACAGCGGCGAGGATTGTGCGGAGAGGAGGTGGAGTAGGAGTGGCGTTCATGGTGCGTGGCTCGGGCGAGACGGTGATCGAAGGATCATCCGGCTCCGGCCATGCACCTGCTACGCGGAAAAGTCCCTGATGCTCGGGCCACGCGCCGGGCCCGGTGCCAGCGTGCTATGCCTCCGCGAAGCCCTCGCGGATGGCCAGTCGCATGAGGTCGGCGCGGGACTCGACGCCGAGCTTCTCAATGATGCGGTCCTGGTGGCCGTCGATGGTCTTGACAGCGCGGGCGAGTTCGGCGGCGATCTGCGTCCGCGACAGCCCCTTGCCGATCAGGCGCAGCACCTCGACCTCGCGAACGCTCAGCGCGTCCAGACGAGTCGTTGGCGCACCGGGACGAGCGTGGTCGGTTGGTGTGCGAGGTGCGCGGCGCGTCCCACCTGTCCCCTTATTCCCCATCGAGAATCGATCGCCGGCACCCGGACCCGCGGTGTTCGCCGGGATGGGGGGAGCGCAGTGCGACTTGACCTTCGGCCCGAGGACGACCGTTCCGCCCCCCTCGGAACTTCTCGCGACCTCGCGGATGCCCGCCACGATCGCGTTCAGGTCGTCGGACTTGGCGAAGTACCCCCACGCCCCGCACTTGAAGGCCGCGTTGATGTATCCGTCGCGGATGTGGGCGCTGAGGATGATGACCCGCGTCCGCGGATGCATGTGTCGGAGCCGGTCGGCCATCTCAAAGGCGTCGGGACCGGGCATCTCGATGTCCAGCAGCACGACGTCGGGCTTGAGCCGCGCGACTTCCTCAAGCAGCCGCTCCGCCGTCGGGAGCGAGCCGATGCAGCGGATGGACGGATCGAGCGTGAACTGGGCCTTGAGCCCTTCAACCAGCACGGCGTGGTCGTCCACGCACAACACGCGGATGCCCGCACCCCCCGCACCCCCCGAGCCGTCCACCTCCGTACCGCCGCTCACGTTGCGACGAGGGCCACCAACCGCCGCGGTCGCCTTTGCGGGGCGAGGTGAAGGCGGAGTGGGTCGGGTGGTCTTGGACTTCGGTTTGGGCATTGTGGACACGGACCAAGAGGCAGGCTACTTCTTACTCACCGGATAAGGCCCGCGCGACCGCCGCGCGGATGGAATCGAAGTCGGAACCAGCGTCAATGGTAACCGTGCCGTGCCCGCCCCGTTTGGCGCAGGCCCCCCGCGTCCCTGCCACCCGTCCGCTCTTGCGACGGGCGGCGGCCTCGGCGCGCTTCGCCGCGCCCGCATCCGCTATCCACACCTGAGCATCGCCCGGTTGGGGGGACGCGTCGGCGGTGACGACTTCGCACCCGGCGGCTTCCAACACATGGCGTGCCATCGCCGCGGTTCGTCCGTCGGCGATCGTGACCACGGCGCGGATCGGCGCGGGCTTGCCACTCCCCTTGGATGTGCCGGGCGCGGCAGCCGCGGGGAGCGTCATCGTGACGGTCGTGCCCTTGTCCACCGCCGAGTCGATCTCGACGGTGCCGCCGACGCGCGTGGCCACCTTGTAGACCAGCGGCAGGCCTAGCCCCGTTCCCCGACCGCGGGACTTGGTCGTGAAGAACAGCTCGAAGGCGCGACGCTTGACCTCCGGCGTCATGCCCGCGCCGTTGTCGGTCACACCCAGCAACACCCATCGCCTCCCGTCCGCATCCTGATCGGCCCGCGCCCACACGCGCACGCGACCCTGGCGGCGTTTGCCGTGGGGATCGGCGGACAGCGGCGGGATCGCCTCGCCCGCGTTGACCACCAGGTTGAGTACCGCCTGCGTGAGGCGGTGCGGCGCGATTGAGACGGGCGGCAGGCCGGGAGGCAGTGACGCCGTGAGCCTGACGTGCCGCGGCACCGCCTTGGCGATGATGACACCCGTCTGCGACCACCACTTCCGCAGGTCTGTTGCAGCATCATCCGGCTGCGTGTTCTCCGGGTCCTGCGCGAGGTAGTGCAGGCCGTCGGCGAGTTGCTGCAAGTACTCGACGCTCTTGGCGATGCCCTCGACGTGCGGGCGCAGGCTGGAGGGGTCGGTCGGTCGCGTGGGGGACGCGGGGGCCGCATCCTTCTTCTTTCCTGCCCGTGGCGAGCGCTCGCCACGTGCATTCTCCGCGCACGCGGCCCGCAGCACGTTGAGCCGCGCCCGCACGGGCAGGAGCACGTTGTTCATGTCGTGCCCGAGCCCCGCCGCGAGCGTGCCGATGGACGCCAGGCGGTCGGCCAGGTGCAGCTGGAGGTGAGCCGCCTCCAACTCCTCGGTTCGTTCCTTGACCACATCCTCGAGTCTCGTGCGATGGCGGGCCAGTTCTTCCGTGGCCCGCGTGCGCTGGGTGTCATCGAACAGATACCCCTGCACCTCCATCAGTTCGCCCCGTTGGTCGAACTTGCCCACCAAGGTCTGGACGATGTGCAGGGGCGTCCCGTCAAGGCGCACCCAGTCACAGGCGTGCCGCGTCACACACTTGTGCCGCTTGAGTAGCCGGAGGAGGTTGGGCCAGGAGGCGGGATTGGGAAGAAGCCGGGCCAGATTGCAGGCGCGGGGGGCGATCGCCTCCTTGGGGCTGGCAAACCCGAAGATCTCGGCGAAGGCGGGGTTGCAGACCAGGAGCGTTCCGTCCGGCCGGGCGATGAGGTCTCCGGTCAGGTCATGCTCAAAGATCGATTTGTAGCGTTCCTCGCTAGCGCGCAGCGCCGTGGCAAGGGCGGCATCCGCGCTGGCGGGTCCGCGGGCTGCGGTGGGTGGGGGGAGTGAGGGCGCGGACTTTGCGCGGCGGGAGGGCATCGGCAGAAGTCCATCGGACGTGACCGCGCGAGCGCACGCTCGTCTTTGCGCCCCGATCAGGCCGGCAACGATCGGCGTGGGACCTTCGATGCGCCGAGTCGCCCCGCCGACGGTCGTCGTAGACCATTCGACGCAGTCCGTGCAGGCGTCTACGCGACCCGTAGACGCTGCCACTCGCGGCGTAGGCCGGGCGACGGGTACTGTCGATTGCGGCACGCCCACCCCCCGGTCTCCGCGTTGAAGGTGGGGACGCCGCCCTCGGTGCGGTCAGGAAGCGCGGGGATGGGTGGGGGGCGTAGGGGAGCATCAGGGAATTGTCCGTGTCGCTGCGTACCGGAGCCGCGTCCAGCCTTGTGCTGATTCATTCACACGAGGAGCACCCCCATGCAAGTTCGCCTGATCGACGGCCGCATCCCCACCACGCCCGGCATGCTGGAGTTCGTCCACTCCCGAATCGCCGCCGCGGTGGGGCGGTTTGCCTCGCGCCTCCGAGAGGTCCGCATCCACATCACGGACGTGAACGGGCCGAAGGGAGGGCTGGACAAGCGGTGCGTGATCCTCGCCACGGTGAACGGGCGTGGCAGAGGCGGCGGAGGCGTCGTCATCGCCCGCGAGTGCGAGGGCGACTTCTACGCGGCCATCGCCGGCGCAGCGCACACGCTCAAACGACTGGTCACCCGGTACATGGAGTCTCACGCAGGATCAAGGACTTTTCCGCGTAGCAGGCGCGGTCGAAGAAAACGACGATGATCGTGCTAGAGAACACGATCGCATCGACAGGGAGGCCCGCCATGAGACTTGTCATCCGACCCGTTCAGGATCCGCAGCGAGAGATCGACTTGACCCACCGCCTGACGGCGGCGATCGCCGAGGAACTCTGGTCGCTCTACGGCGGCAACGAGCAACTCAACTGGGTGGAGGCCGAGTTGCACCTCCAGCGCCTCGTCGAGTCGGTGCGCGGGCAGGTGAACGGTGAGGCGATCGAGAAGGCGCGAGCCGAAGCGCTCGACGAGGCTCGCCGCGAGTCTGAGGTGGCCCGCGAGCGGTTGTTCATCATGGTGACGCGGATGGACGGCCAGGACGACGCGAACGGCTTGCCTTCGGACGAGAGGGGCGGGGGGATCGAGCCGCGGACCGCGACGGCTCGCAACGGCGACAGGAGAGACCCGTCGCAGGGTAATCGCACAAGGCCGCAGCGCGGCTCCGAGGCAAGCAAGGGCTTGAGGCAACGAAGTCGCGGCAAGGACAGGGTCGGCGCGGCATAGAAAAACGTGAAGTCTGTCGCTGGCATGGACGCGACGTGAGAATCCAGGTGTACCAGACCGTGTTGATGTTGTACGGCGTCTATAGCGAGGAGGCCCGCGAAGCCGTGTCCCGGACGCTGGATGCGGTGTCGGGTGTCAAGGAGGTTCAGGTGAACATGTACCGAGCCGAGGCCGTGATCGTGCATGACGGGCGCTGCTCGCCGAGAGACCTGGTCGCGGCGTTGAGCGCGGCGGGGGTCCACTCACAAGAGGTCGAGCCGCCTCTACCGCCCCCCACCCCCCCCACGTACGAGATGGAAACGCGATGAGCAAGGTCACAGACAAGTCAACCCCGCCAACCGCTCAAGACATCATGACTCGCGAGCCGGTCTGCGCCGAGCCTTCCACGACAATCCGGCAGTTGGCGCGGCTGTTCGAGGAGAACGACATCTCCGGTTGCCCGGTGGTGGATGAGGAGGGCAAGGTGATCGGCGTGGTCAGGAAGACCGACCTGATCCGCCGCTGCTCCGAGGGCACCGCCGACATCCCGCCCGCGTACCTCTTCGAAGTTGTGTGCGAGCAGGGCGGGGGAAGCGGAGAGGGCGTGGGCGATGCCACCGGCCCGATTCCCGAGCCGCTGATCTGCGTGCAGGACTTCATGACCGAGAGCGCCCTGACGGTGCGCCCGGGTGCCCTTGTGCATGAGGTTGCCGCGCTGATGGCGGACAAGCACATCCACCGCGTGGTGGTCGTGGACGAAGAGGCCTTCCCCCTCGGCATGATCACGACACTCGACGTTCTGAGAGTCTTCCCGCGTCCCCAGCGATAGGGCTGGGTGCGTATCGCCGTGGAGAAGAAGGTCAACATCAATCTGTCCGAGAACAAGAAGGAGCATCGCATGAACTCGCAGAAGACCATCGTGAAGCAGACCGTGAACAGGGACATCGACCTCCGCCGCAACGGTGTGGCTTCCCCGACCACCAGCGCCCCGGGTCGCAAGGTGGGTGAGGAGACGCACGTCGAGATCACGCCCGACCGCATTCGCATCCGGGCCTACGAGATCTACCAGGCCCGCAACGGCGGCCCCGGGGATGAGTCGTCGGACTGGTGCCAGGCCGAGCGGGAACTCAACGGCCAATCGAGTTCGGGGGCGGTGGCCCAGGAACCTGCCTGCGATGAGCCCACGCTGGAGATCAAGACCCGCCCTGAAGCCTCGCGCCAGCCGGCGATGTCCAGTCGCGGCGGGCTGTGACGCCCCACAAAGGGGCTTCAAGTTCGTTCCCGCCGCGTTCACGCGGCGCGACCGCAGCACGGCGCGCCGCGGTTCTTTCATTCCTCCACCCGGCCCACCCCCAGCCAGGAGTCCGCCATGCCCGAGACCTCAACGATGATGAAATGCTTCGTGATGCGCGGCATCGGCAAGGTCGGCGTGATGGACAAGCCCATCCCCCGACCCGGCCCCCATGACGCGATCATCCGCGCCACCGCCGCGCTCATATGCACCAGCGACACGCACACCGTGGCGGGCGCGTTCGGCGAGCGCCACGACCTCACGCTCGGGCATGAGTCCGTCGGCGTCATCCACGAACTCGGCGAGGCCGTGAAGGAAGCGGGACTCTTCAAGGTCGAGCAGCGCGTCGCAGTCAACGCCATCACGCCCTGCTACTGCTGCGACAACTGCCAGCGCGGCTACCCGTCGCAATGCGGCGGGATGCTCGGCGGGTGGAAGTTCGCCAACATCAAGGACGGCGCGATGGCCGAGTACTTCCACGTCAACAACGCGATTGCCAACCTTGCGCCGATCCCCGACGGCCTCACAGACGAGCAGGCCGCGTACTGCTGCGACATGCTCTCGACAGGATTCATCGGGGCCGAGTTTGCCAACATCCCCATCGGCGGCTCGGTCGCGGTCTTCGCGCAGGGGCCGGTGGGACTCATGGCGACCGTCGGCGCCCGCCTGCGCGGCGCGGGGCTGATCATCGGCGTCGAGTCCATGCCCAACCGCATCGCATTGGCCAAGAAGTACGGCTGCGACATGGTCATCGATTACAGCAAGGAGGACCCGGTCGAGGCGATCATGAAGATCACCGGTGGCAAGGGCGTCGATTCGGCGATCGAGGCCCTCGGCTCGCCGCAGACCTTCGCCGCGTGCGTGAGCGCGACGCGCCCGGGCGGGACGATCTCCAACGTCGGCTACCACGGCGACGGGGACAGCGTGCCGATACCGCGTCTGGCCTGGGGCGTGGGAATGAGCGACAAGACCATCCGCACCGCCCTTTGCCCGGGCGGCAGCGAGCGCATGGGCCGGCTGCTGCGGCTGATCGAATCGGGCCGCGTGGACCCGCTCGCCCTGACCACGCACCGCTTCCCGTTCAAGGACATCGAGCGAGCGTTCACGATGATGCAGAACAAGCAAGATGGGATGGTCAAGCCGCTGATTGTGTTCGGGTGATCTGCCGACGGCGCAGTCCGCGAGCCAATGATGGAGGGTGTTCACCAGCGGATCAGGGGGCTTTGCTGGGTCGTCATCTGATCGAGTCCGCCGCTGCTGACTCTACGGTGGTGCGCGGCGAGTTCTAATCGGAGACGACTTGACAGTGAAGATCGCGACGGTCAATCTCGGGAGTTCATCGATCCGGCTCGACATCTTCGCAATCAGCGGAGGCAAGTCGAAGCGCGAAGCGTCGCTCCGGCAGGAGATCGGTCTGCGCCGACCTGAAGAGGTGTGTGCCGAGTTTTTTGAGGCCCATCGTTCGGGCAACGGGTGCGTGGCGCACCGCGTAGTGCATGGCGGCCGCATGTTCACCACGTCGGTGGTGATCGATGCGGGCGTCGAACAGGAGATCATGCGGCTTTCGCCCCTGGCACCGCTCCACAACCCGGCGGCTCTGGCGTGCATCCGGTCGTGCCGCGAAGCGCTCGAAGGGCGTGTTCCGCAGATCGCGGTGTTCGACACGGCGTTCTTCGCGGCCCTGCCGGCGGTCGCCTCGACGTACGCGCTGCCGCCGGACCTGTGCGCAGCGCACGGCATTCATCGGTACGGCTTCCACGGGCTGGCGCACCGGGCGATGTGGCGGCGGTGGTCTGAACTTCGCCCCGACCTGCCCGGCGGCAGCCGGTTGGTGACGTTTCAGCTCGGCTCGGGGTGCTCGGCCGCAGCGATCGGGCAGGGGCGCCCGCCCGATACATCGAT
>OEIV010001189.1_pt1 | contig 12349 bp, 10 predicted proteins | sample 1539231 | NCBI WGS metagenome assembly OEIV01 (sample SAMN03794762, study PRJEB22550) | activated sludge metagenome | feature: wastewater treatment plant; material: activated sludge; isolation source: Wastewater treatment plant of a petroleum refinery complex | place: Argentina: Buenos Aires ...
GTTCTATTTCAACTATAGTAATGATTACGGAACCATTGCCATTGACAGCTACTGTATTAAATATTCAAAATATATTGTGCAGCGGTGGTAATAACGGGCAAATAGATATTGGCGCAAATGGTGGAACTACACCATACTTATTTACCATTTTACCTTTAAATATCAATAACGGTACAGGTGTATTTACAGGGCTTACTGTTGGGACATATACAGTAAATGTGACTGATTCAAATCAATGTAGCACATCAATACAGCCTATTGTGATAACAGAACCTACCCCTGTGAAATTTGATATTGTAACGAAGGAAGATGTAAAATGTTTTGGAGATTCTACAGGAACCATTACGGTAACAGCAAGTGGTGGTACTGGAGTTATTGTATATAATATACAACCTAATATGGGATTGCAAAATCCATTGGGGAATTTTACTTTATTGCAAGCAGGTACTTATACTATCATAGCTACAGATGCCAATAACTGTACAGTTTCAACAACAGTTGTGCTTTTGCAAAATAATAAAATTGTTTTTGATGAAATTACTTTTGTAAGTCCAAAATGCTGGGGCGAATCAAATGGTATTATACAACTAACTGCTAGTGGTGGTGTGGGACAATTGACCTATTACTTAAATAATCAAAATCCAAATACGAATGGATTTTTTAATCAGTTATTGGGCGGTAACTATGTAGCTACAGTTATGGATGCTTTAGGTTGTACTATAGATTCAAATATTGTATTAACACAGCCAGAAAGACTGGCTTTTGAAAAATTACAAATCGACCCTGTGTATTGTAAGGGCTATAGTAATGGTAAAATTATATCAATTGCAACAGGTGGTCATGGTGGATATACGTACTATTTAAGACCAGGATTGCAGGTAAATAAAACAGGTATTTTTACGGGTTTGCATGAAGGCGTTTATAGTTTAAGTATTAAAGATTCAATGGGATGCGAATTTGATACAATCATAGCAGTCTCACCTCCATTATTTCCAATGGATATCATCTTATCGAAAAAAGATTTAAGTTGCTATGGCAAAGGAACAGAAGGATGGGCATTAGCAAATGTAATTGGTGGAGAAGCTCCATATACCTATTTGTGGAATACTTCACCTGCTCAGTATGATGAAAAAGCAATCAATTTATTTTATGGATACTATGTGGTAGAGGTAACTGATGCCAGGGGTTGTAAAGAGATTGATTCAGTGTATATAGAGCCTGGCCCATGCTGCGAAGAGGTATTTGTACCGAATGCATTTTCGCCCAATGGTGATGGCAATAACGATATTTTTAGGGTCACCACAAGCAGTGGAATTGAACTGATTCAATTTGAAGTATTTGATCGATGGGGAAAAAGAATATGGAGTACCAATGACTTTAGGAGTGGATGGGATGGCAATGACAGAGGCGAAGCTTGTGATATGAATACTTATTATTACATATTTAGATACACTTGTCTCACCGATGGTGAAAATTATATCAAAAAAGGAGATATTAATCTTATTAGATAAATATTAAAAAGTAGTAACATTCCATTTATATTTGTACCCATTTACTAAATAAATCACATGCCAACTATATCACATCGTGGGGAGATGATGCCATCTTCACCCATCAGAAAATTAGTACCATTTGCAGAGCAAGCAAAAAAAAGAGGTACCAAAGTGTATCACCTGAACATTGGACAGCCCGATATTATTACGCCAAAACTGATAATGGATGCTGTTAAAAATACCAAAATTGAAATACTTGAATATAGTCATAGTGCAGGTTTTGAAAGCTACAGAAGTAGACTTACGGAATATTATAAAAGGTTGAATATTCATGTCACTAAAGATGAAATTATTGTAACGACAGGTGGTAGTGAAGCAATACAATTTGCGATGATGAGTTGCTTAGACCCTCATGATGAAGTCATTGTGCCAGAACCTTTTTATGCAAATTATAACGGATTTGCGGTAGCTGCACAAATTAAAATAGTACCGATTACATCACATATTGAAGATGGATTTAAATTACCTCCTATTGAAGATTTTGAAAAAAATATTACAGGAAAGACAAAAGCCATCATGATTTGTAATCCGAATAACCCTACAGGATATTTATACTCAGCAGATGAAATGAATGTTCTTAAAGAAATTTGTTTAAAGCATAACCTGTTTTTGTTTTCTGATGAAGCCTATAAAGAATTTTGTTATGATGATCAAATCCATGTTTCTGCGATGCATTTACAAGGAATGGAAAGTAATGTAATACTTATGGACACCATTTCAAAAAGATACAGTGCTTGTGGAGGAAGGATAGGTGCATTTATAACAAAAAACAAAGAGGTATATAATACAGCAATGAAATTTGCACAAGCAAGGTTGAGCCCACCCACTTTTGCCCAAATTGCAGGGGAAGCAGCCATTGATTTACCAGCCGATTATTTTGAAGAAGTAAAGCAAGAATATGTAAAAAGAAGAGATTTATTAGTTAAACGTTTGAATGCTATTCCAGGAGTATTTTGTCCAAATCCAGGAGGCGCATTTTATGCAATGGCAAAGTTGCCAGTAGCAGATGCAGAAACTTTTTGTCAATGGTTGTTAGAAAAATTTTCATACAATAATCAAACATTGATGATGGCACCCGCTGCAGGGTTTTATGCAACTCCAGGTTTGGGTAAACAGGAAGTGAGATTTGCGTATGTATTGAATTGCGATGATATAAACAATGCTATGGATTGTTTAGAAATAGCTTTGCAGCAATATGATGAACTTGCAACAAATAATTAATTAAAATTTGTAGCAATTAGTCTTATCATGAATGATTTAAAAATGGTAAAAGGCTAAGCAAATTTTTATAAAAAAAAGACAAACAAACTTATGAGTCAAGGAATCGTTACATACATTATTATAGGTATCACAGCCATTACTTCATTTTCGGCTTTTTCGAATGTAGATATGCTAAATCGTTTGATATTTTATCCTGTAGATATCAAAAATAAAAATGAATGGTGGCGTTTTATTACACATGGATTTATACATGCAGATATTCAACATTTAATTTTTAATATGTTGACTTTGTATTTTTTTGGTAGGCAAATTGAAATAACCTTTGAATACCTTTTTGGAAATCCGTTTGTGTATCCAGTATTCTATTTGTCAGCATTAATGTTTGCAAGCGCACCAAGTTATGGCAAACATAAAGACGATAATTATTATCGTTCTTTAGGGGCTAGTGGTGCTATAGCTGCAGTGTTATTTGCTACCATTCTTTTTGATCCATGGCAAACTTTAATGCTTAACTTTTTTATCCCAATACCTGCATTGCTTTTTGCAGTAGGTTATGTTGTGTATTCAACATACATGAGTAAAAAAGGGGGAGATAATATTGGGCATGATGCTCATTTATGGGGAGCTGTATATGGTTTAGTGTTTCCTATCGTTTTTAAACCTCATTTAATCTCATATTTCTTAGAACAACTAAAACATCCTAGATTTTTTAATTAATTTTAACCGTATGAAATATTTTATCTATGCCCTAGGGCTGTTTTTTACGATACTTTTTTTTAGTGCATGTGAAGGCAATAAAGTAAAAGACCACAAAGCAAAACTTCGAACAATCAATGCATCGTATAATGCAGGAGACGTCAACTTATTTGTAGATTATGAACCTGTTTACGCTTCAAATATTCAATATTTAAATTTTAGTTTATTTAGAGAATTTATTGAAGGCCCGCATAAAATACAAATAAAAAATGCAATGGGTAATGTGATAGTAGACACTGCATTATTAATGACCGAAAATAAACATTATTCTCTTTTTGTGTACGACTCTGTCAACACGTTAAGGTATAAGGTGATTGATGAAAATTACGTTACTGCACCTGGTTCAAATTGCAAAATACGATTTCTTCATTTTTCTAACAATGCACCAAGTGTAGATATTCATCGTGATGAAGATACAGTGCCATTATTTACAAATTATACCAATGGCCTTAACAGCGAATATATTCAAATGAATGATGGCATTCATCAATTTAAAGCAAAAGGTACAGGTGGAATGAATACACTCACTAAACAGAATCCTTATAATTATAAAGCAGGTGCATTCTATACCTTGTTTTTAAGAGGAAATGTAGGGGCTACAGGGCTTGATAGTTTGAGCTTTTTTGTCATAGAAAGTACCCTTGATTATCTATAAATGATGCCATAGTCTATGGACAATTGCTTCATGCTCATCGACCTAAAGTTTGCTTAATAGTGTTCCATATAATCTAAATCTTTATGATAACTTTCTTTGAGAAGGGTTGCTGCAATAAAGGCCACACTGCAACAAATAAGACCGGTAATCAGTGCGCTGTTTAATTTGGTAGTGCCTGCCTGTTGCAAAAAAGTATAAAAAAATGAGATGGGCACTAAGGCTGCTCTAATAAAATTAGGAACTGAAGTTGTTACCGTAGCCCTGATATTGGTGCCAAACTGTTCCGAAGCTGTGGTGATAAGAACTGCCCAATAACCTGCTGCAAATCCTAGTACAGCAAAAAGTATATAGAAATACTGTACAGAAGTGCCGTGCATAAAGAAATAGGCAATGACCATTAGTAAAGTGCCAAAGACAAATAACTGTAATACTATCTTTCTGCTTTTTAATAACTGACTTAATACACCTGAAATAAGATCGCCTATAGTAACACCTGCATAGCAATACATGATTGATTTTGCCGGCATGATTTCACCTTTTATACCCAATTCTTTGCCCAGTTCAGGACTTAACGTAATTAAAATACCAATGACATACCAGATAGGTAAGCCAATGAGTATGCATTTGAGGTAAGTAAATAAACGTGTTTTATTGAAAAAAATAAGAGAAAGTGATCCTAACTGTTTGCCCGTTTTTTTAGTGGTGTGGTACATTCCTGATTCAAACATACTGACACGCATAAGAAGTAATAATAATCCCAAAATGCCCCCAATGATATAACAAGTAGTCCAGGGAACATGCATGACTGCTAATAAACCTGCTAACATGGCACCTGAAACCCCCACTGTAGCAACGATAGTAGTGCCCCAGCCACGTTTGTCTTTATGTAAAATTTCTGAAACTAAAGTAATACCAGCACCTAATTCGCCTGCGAGCCCTACACCAGCCATAAAACGTAAAAAACCATATTGGGTTATGTTAACAACATACGCATTTAAAATATTTGCAATCGAATACAAAACAATAGATCCAAACAAAACCGATAAACGCCCTTTCTTATCACCAATAATGCCCCACATAAGTCCACCTACTAGCATGCCAATCATTTGAATGTTTAACAGAAAAAGGCCACTTTTTTCAAGGTCATCTTGCAATATGCCAATGGCTGTTAAACTGGGTTTGCGTACTACGCTAAAAAGCACTAAATCATAGATATCAACAAAATAGCCCAGGGCAGCAACCAATACTGGTATACTGAAAATCTTTGTAGATGATTTCATTGTATCATGATTTGAAAGAAGAAATAAATTTAAAAATCATGGATAAAAATAATTCAACGAATTGGATATTTAACTATTATCCTCAGCTTGTTTTTTGCCACTAAGCGCAAATTTTATAATAACGGGCAAAGTGGTTACTAAAATTATCACTACAACGATGATTTCTAACCTGGTTTTAATCCATGGAAACTGCTTGCTTAAAAATAATCCAGCTAACATCATTGAAAATACCCAGGCAAAAGAACCAATGATATTATACAAGGTAAATTTCTTATAATCCATTTTAACCACACCCGCAACGATAGGAACAAAAGTTCTGATGATAGGTAAAAAACGAGCAGCAATGATGGTTAATGCACCATTTTTTTCATAAAAATGTTGGGCAGAAATCAAATGTTTTTTCTTGAAAAAGAAGGTGTCTTTTCTAGAATAAATAAATGGGCCTGATTTTTTACCAAACCAATATCCAACAAAATTTCCAATAACACCCGCGATTGCAATCATCAACATAATTATGATATAATGAACATCAAAAAATTCTGCGGCTAACTCTTCAACGTAAATGCCTGCCACAAACAACAATGAATCGCCGGGTAAGAAAAATCCGACAAATAATCCTGTTTCTGCAAAGATGACAAACAGTAGCAAATACAATCCCCCCATTTGAATATACCATTCAGGATTTAAGAGGGTTTCTTTTAAAGTATGAAACATAAAATATTGTTGAGGTGGCAAATATAGTTTTAAATATTAATTATATTCATTGTAAAAATTGTTGATGAAGTCTTTGTGAAAAAGAAAATGTACATCCCTCTTTTTTTATATATTTAACCTTTTAAAAATAAATATATGGAAAAACAATCATCCGCGGCTAATCAATCTGCTTTAGCTACCATTATCTCTGTTTTTTTCTTTTGGGGTTTTGTAGCAGCCAGTAACGGGGTGCTTATTCCCATGCTGAAAAATCATTTTAACTTAAGTCAGTTTCAATCGCAACTTGTTGATTATGCTTTTTATTTCGCTTATTTTGTAGGGTCGTTAATTTATTTTTTTTGGAGCAAAGCCTTAGGCGATCCTTTCAACAAATATGGTATGAAGAAAGGACTTGTACTCGGTTTGGTGATTTCAGCAATTGGTGCAATGTTATTTGTGCCTGCTGTAACCTATGACCAATATCTTTTTTTTCTCATCGGTTTGTTTGTCATAGCTTTTGGATTTTCATTGTTGCAAATTGTGGCAAATCCATTTGTTATTAATCTTGGTGATCCTTCAAAAGGTTCATTCAGACTCAATTTAGCAGGAAGTATCAACTCCCTGGGCACTTCCTTAGGGCCTGTTATATTTGGATTCGCCTTGTTTGGTTCGCCCAAATCAGCTGCAGTCAAAGACATTGGTATGGAAGCCATTAAAATGCCCTTTATTATCTTGAGTATTGTATTATTGATGGTGGCTTTATTTCTTGCATTTTCAAAACTGCCAAGTCCTAAAAACGAAGAAGTGGGGGAGTCAAGTCTGGGGGCTTTGAAGTATCCACAACTAACCTTAGGGATGCTGGCTATATTTATTTATGTAGGGGTCGAAGTGACCATTGGAAGCAATATGGGAGCACTCCTTGAAACAAAAGAAATCAAGGGGATAGATCATACACAGATTGCAAAATATATTTCTTTATATTGGGGAAGCTTAATGATAGGCAGATGGACAGGTGCTTTAAATGTTTTTAAAATGAGTAAACAACTCAAAATTGTTTTAAACATACTCGTTCCATTTATTGCTTTTGGTATTGTATTGTTTTTTAATAATTTACGTGAAGGCGATGTGTCCGACTTGTATATGTACGCTATTTGGATTGTCATTTTTATTATTGCGAATTTTATGGCACAAGAAAAACCAGCAAGAACATTGATGCTGTTTGGATTGGCTGCAAGCATCATGATGATTGTAGGTTTGTTTACAACAGGCGATATCGCCCTTTATTCATTTATGAGTGGTGGTTTATTCTGCAGTGTGATGTGGCCTTGTATTTTTAATTTAGCGATTGCTGGTTTGGGTAAATATACCACTCAAGGTTCTTCATTGTTAATCATGATGATATTGGGAGGCGCCATCATTCCTCCTTTACAGGGTAAATTATCTGATATTTCTTCCATTGGTATTCACCAGTCTTATTGGGTAGCCGTTATCTGCTTTTTATTTTTAGCCTGGTACGGATTTTATGTAAGAAAATTGCTTTTAAAACAAGGTATAGACTATGATACAAACACTTCGACTGGGCATTGATATTGGGGGCACTAAAGCTGCATATGGTGTTGTAAATCATGAAGGAAACATATTGGCACAAGGAAATGTTTCTACACGGGGTTATGCAAATGTGGACTTATTTGTAGAAACATTATACAATGCAATCAAACAAAATATACCGGCTATTTTGTATGAACAAATTCTATCTATAGGTGTAGGAGCACCCAATGGGAATTATTATACAGGCAATATTGAATTTGCACCAAACCTTGAATGGAAAGGGGTGATACCATTAGCCGCCATGATGAAAGAAAAATTTTCTTTAGCAGTAAAGGTTACCAACGATGCAAATGCAGCTGCCATGGGCGAAATGATGTATGGGGCTGCAAAGGGGATGAAAGATTTCATCATGGTTACATTGGGTACTGGGGTAGGAAGTGGTTTTGTTGCCAATGGACAACTGATTTATGGTCATGATGGTTTTGCTGGTGAATTGGGACATGTCATCGCAGTGCGTGATGGCAGATTATGTGGTTGTGGTAGAAAGGGTTGTTTAGAAACCTATACATCCTCAACAGGTATCGTAAAAACAGCCAATGATTTTATTGCAAAATATGAAAAGGCAAGCGTATTGAATCATCAGGTGATTTCAGATTCTAAGCAACTTTTTGAACCTGCAAAACAAGGAGATTTACTTGCATTGGAAATATTTGAATTTACAGGAAAAATTCTGGGGCAAACCTTAGCTGATGCAGTAGCCATTACAAGTCCAGAAGCCATTATTTTATTTGGTGGTTTAGCCCAAGCAGGCGATTTTATATTAAACCCTACCCAAAAATATTTTGAAGAAAATCTATTAAAAATATATCATGGTAAAGTAAAAATGCTTCAATCGAAATTGCACGAAAATGATGCGGCTATTTTAGGTGCGGCTGCTTTAGAATGAGTTCATTTGTACATTTTCAAATGAATCCTTTTTTTAGTCTCTAACAGTTGTGCTATATTTGCATCCTAAATTTTACAATAATGAGTAATGGATATTTCTATTTTCCACAACCACAAAATGAAACTGTACTTCAATTTGAACCCAAATCTTCAACAAAAGCCGCTTTGAAAGCAGCACTCGCTCGTGCAAAAAAAACAAAGCTTGATATACCTATGTATATTGGCGGAGAAGAAATCAGAACTGGTAAAAAACAAGAAATAAGACCCCCACACGAAACAAAACATATATTAGGTCACTTTCATGTAGGTGATGCAAGTCATATGAAAGATGCAATAAAAGCATCTTTAAATGCCCGTGAATCATGGGCACATACCCCATGGGTTCAACGCGCCAGTATTTTTTTAAAAGCCGCTGATTTACTCGCTACCAAATATCGATATGATATGTTGGCAGCTACCATGTTAGGCCAAAGTAAAAATGCTTTTCAGGCTGAGATTGACAGTACCTGTGAATTAATAGATTTTTTACGTTTTAACGTACACTTTTTAAGTGATATTTATACACAACAACCTATATCTGGTGCAGGGATGTACAATAGAGTAGAATATCGTGCTTTAGAAGGATTTGTGTTAGCCGTTACTCCTTTCAACTTTACAGCAATAGGGGGCAATTTGCCTACTTCAGCAGCCATGTGTGGCAATGTAGTGGTTTGGAAACCAGCCAATACCCAAATCTATTCAGCACAATTGTTTATGAAAATACTAAAAGAAGCTGGGCTTCCTGATGGGGTGATTAACTTAGTATATGTTAGCGGACCTGTTGTAGGTGAAGTTTGTTTTTCACATCGTGATTTCGCAGGGGTTCACTTTACAGGAAGTACTGGAGTATTTCAAGGGATGTGGAAAAGCATTGGTGAAAATATAGCCAAGTATAAAACCTATCCTCGTATTGTGGGTGAAACTGGTGGCAAAGATTTTGTGTTGGTGCATCCATCTGCGCATGAAGATGCTGTAGTGACAGCCCTTGCTCGTGGTGCTTTTGAATACCAGGGTCAAAAATGTAGTGCGGCTTCACGTGCCTATTTACCAGATAACTTAGCTACTTCAATAAAAAAGAAATTAGTAGCCGCTGTAAAATCGATGAAAATGGGTACTACTGAAGATTTTACCAATTTTGTAAACGCTGTGATCGACGAAAAATCATTTAATAGTATCAAAGGATATATAGATGCCGCTAAAAAAGATAAATCTTGTAAAATATTAGTGGGTGGCAAATGCGATAGTTCTAAAGGCTGGTTTGTAGAGCCAACTGTCATCGAAACCTCAGATCCTAAGTATAAAACCATGTGCGAAGAAATATTCGGACCTGTTCTTACTATTTATACCTACAAAGCAGCTGATTTTGATAAAGTATGTGATTTGGTAGATAGCACATCAGAGTATGCATTGACCGGTGCCGTATTTAGTCAGGACCGTTATGCCTTAGAAAAAGCAATGAAAAAGCTTACACATAGTGCAGGAAATTTTTATATCAATGATAAACCTTCTGGTGCAGTGGTAGGTCAACAACCTTTTGGTGGTGGACGTGCAAGTGGTACAAATGATAAAGCGGGTTCAATGTTAAATTTATATAGGTGGTTAAGTGCTCGAACAATCAAAGAAACTTACAACCCACCTGTTGATTACAAATATCCCTTTATGTTAGAAAAATAATGAAGTAATACTTAAGACAGTTGGTCGTTCGTTTATTTTTCGTTGTAATTAACGGTGTGCAGGCATAACATGCTTGCTTTTCAGACAATTGACTCATTAGGTATAATTCAATATTATCATTTGATTACTTAGGTAATTTTGCCTAGCAATTAATTTCTTTCATTGACAAATTTGGCAGTATAGAAATAGGTAGATGGCGTAAAGCAAAAGAAGTGATACATTTACGGTTATGTTACTGAAATTATTTTTACAATTTATCATTGGTATAGGGGTAGGCGTTTATGGATACTTAACACCAGGCTATATCAATTTAAGCATTTTGCAATTAAGTAGTAGTAAGCAACAGTCTACATTAATGAAAGCAATGATTTTGATTGCAATCATTGAAATTCCTTATTGTATCGTATGTATGTCAGGTATGCAATGGCTGATGCAACAATTGGTATTGATGAAAATTATTAGTTGGCTCATTGTAATTGTTTTGCTTATGATGGCGGTATTAACGATTTTAGAAGCTTCCAAAGTAAGTAAAGTGAATCAAGTGCAGGAAGCTGAGATTGATAAGAATAAGTATAAAAAATTATTTTTTTTCGTCATTTTCAACCCATTTCAATTATCGGCCTGGGCTATATGGGGAGCCTATTTCATTGAAAAGCAATGGTTTAATTGGTCATTATTTTCTATTTCTATTTTTAGTCTTGGTGCTGCAATAGGAGTGTTTGTGATCTTAAAGATATATGCTTTTATGGGGCAAAAGTTAGTGACGTTTTTTTCGTTGCAAAAAAAGTATATTAACTATGGTGTTGCATCCATTTTGATTTTGTTGGCATTGGTCCAATTTATTAAAAATATATCAGCCTAGCGGAAAGTTGATTACCCGATTTTATATTTCACCAAATGATTTGATAGTAATCGGTAAGATCATATGATTTAATTTCAAAAGGAGGATAAACACAATGAATGGATATTTTTTTTTGGTTATAAAATGAGAAGGCTATTTTTTTTAATCCACCTTTTGAATGCAGAATAATGTAAATTTTTCTTAGAAATAAAAAAAAACCACTACTTTTGTGAAACCTTAAATTTATTAATGTACCCAAGAAATAATAACCGTCGTCCTTTTAAAAAACAAAGAGAACATCGTCTAAACGAAGAAATTGATACCCCACAAGTTAGATTAGTGGGTGAAAATTTAGAACCCGGGGTTTACACTACCTCCAAAGCCCTAGAGTTATGCAAAGAACTTGAAGTGGATTTAGTAGAGATATCACCAAATGCTGATCCACCCGTATGCAGGGCCGTTGACTACAATAAATTTCTATACGAAAAAAAGAAAAAAGAAAAAGAGTTAAAAGCAAAGTCATCCAAAAGTGAAGTGAAAGAAATACGCTTTACACCTAATACAGATGATCATGATTTTGATTTTAAAGCCAAACATGCCGAAAAGTTTTTACAAGATGGAAATAAAGTAAAAGCTTATGTTCAGTTTAAAGGTCGTGCCATCATTTTTAAAGATCGGGGTGAACTCATTTTGCTCAAATTTGCTGAGCGTTTGTCAGAATTTGGGACCCTTGAAGGGATGCCAAAAATTGAAGGCAAACGAATGCATGCAATATTTTCTTCTAAAACGAAGAAAAAAGTATAAAAATTAGATTTTGTATTAAAAATACATATATCTTTACGTCCTTATACTTTTTAAAATGAATATTTACGTATCAAACATCCCATTTAAAATGACGGATGACCAATTAGGAGAACTTTTCGCAGTACATGGAGAAGTAATCTCAGCAAAAATTATTATGGACAAATTTACCAAACGTAGTCGTGGTTTTGGCTTTGTTGAAATGTCTGACGAAGCTGGACAAGCTGCTATTGCAGATTTGAATGGTAAAGAGGTAATGGGATTAGAACTTCGTGTAAACGAAGCGCGTCCTCGTACTGAAGACTCAAGCGGCGGCGGCTATGGCGGCGGCGGTGGTAACAGA
>OEIV010001190.1_pt1 | contig 12336 bp, 6 predicted proteins | sample 1539231 | NCBI WGS metagenome assembly OEIV01 (sample SAMN03794762, study PRJEB22550) | activated sludge metagenome | feature: wastewater treatment plant; material: activated sludge; isolation source: Wastewater treatment plant of a petroleum refinery complex | place: Argentina: Buenos Aires ...
GGGTCCGGGGGGGGGGGGACCCGCGACCCCGGGGGGCGCGGGCGGAGGAGGGCGTGGACCGCCCCCCCCGGGGTTGGGGGGGGGAAGCGCCCGCGCGGGCGCAACCGCGCCAAGACCCCGAGCCGTAAACGAACAGGGCCGCGTCGGAACGACGCGGCCCTTGAAGCTCCGGGAGCGGGGCACAAAAGAGGATCGCGTAAAGGCGCGACTTTCGTTCGGGTCGCGGTTGGGCTCTCCGCTTTGGCCCTAGTTTTCTCGGCACTTTTGGAGAGCTTTGAACGGGACCGACCGTCTCTCACCGCCGCGGCGGTCGTGTTTTGCTACATGAAAGAGCAGTGGTCCCCTGCCCTGGTGCCGCTCCCCCGCAATCCGGTTTTCTCGATGTTTGTTTAGGAAGCAATGAGAGCCATGAAGTGCGGTGTCTCGCCTTGATTCTGGGATCGACTCCGATCGCCGCGATCGGCCAATACGATGGGCCGGACCGCCCGTATGAGAAACCTCTTTGATCAATACAGCCAGCCCGAGAATCGTCTCAGCCATGCACTCGCCGTGTGCCTGGATGAGGACCGCGCCCTGCTGCAGGGGTTTCTTGCTTGGGTCGGGGTGCGGTCGCCCGTGCGGGCGAAGGACCTATTGATCGTTGAACAGAGCCTGCCCGGCGATCCCCCCGAGTCCGAAACCGAGACGGAGCGAAGGGGGCTGCCCGACATCGTCGTTCACGACGACAACCGCTGGTGCCTATTGGTAGAGAGCAAGGTGCAGGCCTCTCTCACCGAAGACCAACTCCGTCGGCACGAGCGCACGCTGCGCCGGCGCGGGTTTGAGCAGATCCACCGAGTGGCGTTGACGAAGTCCGGGGTGCGAGCGCCGAAGGGCACCATCGCCGTTACATGGTCTGGCCTGTATGAGTGGCTCGGCATGGCTGGCCAGCGGGGCGAATGGTCGGATCGATTGCGGGCGTACCTCCGTGCGGCCGAGGTCCGTCTGGCTCAGGAGGAATACCTCACGGAAGGAACGCTGACCATGTTCGACGGATTCCCGTTCTCAGACGACAACCCGTACACCTACGGCGAGGCAAAGCGCCTGCTAAATCTCGCACTCGAAGAACTCCGCAAAGACCCCACACTTCGAGCCCTTGGCATGGACCCGAAGGCACCGGGACGCACGGCGATCACCGGTCGCGGCGGTCGTGCCGTGTGGGACTTCCTTCCGTTGAAGGACCGCCCAAAGCGCGGCGCGTTCACCGGATACCCGCACCTGACCCTCGCCGTTCATGCCGACCACTTGGAGGCGGCGATCACCATCCCGAACGGCGTGATACGCCCGGTCCGTCAGCGGCTCATTGATCTTGGCTCCGATCGCCTGACCGCCATCAACGCGAAGATTCTGCGCCGAGCGCGACGGCTGATTTCTCGCGGCGCTTGGGTCCAGGCCTACGCGCTCCAGCGCCACTATCTGGGTCAGCGTTCGCCAGCCATCACCGACGCCATGTTGACGTTCCGACTGGAGACTTCCCAGCCTCGGAACAGCGGGCGCGTGAAGCGTCAGCCCGAGTGGGTCGAATTGTTCGCGGCGCTCCCCGGTCGAAAGCGGTCCAACATTCAGTTCCAGTACCGCGTGCATCTTCCGTGGGGCACGAAGGGGATCGACACTCGGGACTCACTCCGGCTCATCGTTGAGAGCTGGAGCGCGATGAAACCGCTGCTGGATGCGCTCCGAGGCGACTCCTGATTCCACACTTGGTTTCACATGCCTGAACCCGTTCCTCTATCTCCGCATCTGGTTCGAGCCGCGTGCGACCTGCACGCGACCCTAGTGCCGTGGCATCGGTCGGATGAAGCCCTTCTGGCCATCAAGGCGGGCGTGCAGGGCTTCTCGCCGGCCGCGACGTTGGCCAAGGTCGCCGCCGTCAACGCGCTCTACTACACGAACGTGTTCGCGCTCGTGCGTGTGGCGGAGCATTTCTCCGGCGTCCTCGCGCTGGCTGATCTTGGGACGGCGGGTCCAGACTTGGTCGATGCGCTGGCGGACGTGCCACAGGGCGGCACCGAGAGCAGGAAGGTCCGGCGACTCAGCCTCGCCGCCAAGTTCGCCCACTTCTTCATCGATGAGGATCGCTTCCCAATCTACGACCGCTACGCTGTCCGCATGGTGGCCAAGCACGCCGGGATATCGGTGGCGAGCCTGGACGGCAACTTCGCCGCGTTCACGGCCGCATTCAACGAACTGGCTATTGGCACTGCACTCGTCACACAGCGCCGGCGTCTGGACCGCTATTTGTGGATTCAGGGGCAGTACGAAGAATGGAAGAAGCACAGCAAGGCCAGCAGCGGTGATCTCGCGGCTGCATTCAAACGGGGTGCTTGGCCGCCCCGTGATGCAAATTGCTAAGTCGTGATTTTTCCGTGCCTTACGCGCTAGCCGATGGGTTCTGAAACTAACGGGGCTCTCATCCGTATATACGGGTGCTCAGTTCGTCCCCGCCCGGGGACGTTGGCGAGAAAGCCGGTTGCGTGGGTATGACGATGACCTCCCACCGCCGGCCTCGGGTCGATTGACCCGCCCGCCGCGTCCTGATTCCGGGAGTGGGCGGTGGTCACAGCCCCGGCAGCCCCAATGCAAATCTGGGCTGCCCCGACCATACGGAGTCGGCGTGTTGCCGTCCTCCCGAGCTCGAACCCCGCAAGGGTGACCCGGCATCGCGGCAAGGGCGTCAAGTGATTTCCACATCTCGTTCGGATGGGCGCACCATCGTTGCGCTCGTGGCCACCCGTGATCGCCGGGAACTACTCCTCTCCCGCGCCATCCCGTCGGTCCTCCGGCAGACCAGACTTCCCGATCGGCTCGTCGTGGTGGTCGATCATTCCAAGGAGGAGATGTCGGGCGCAGAGATGGCGGCGCTCGCGCGGCAGATTCAGTCGGTCGGTGACAAGTCTGTCAGCGTGACCGTGCTGCGCAACGTGCGCACGGCCCGTCGTGCGGCGGGCGCTTGGAACACCGGCATTGATCAACTCCACCGTGATGCCCGGCTCCTCGCGCGGCCAGAGTTGTGCTTTGTTGCCATCCTCGACGATGACGATGCATGGGAGCCCGATCATCTTGAGATGTGCCTCGAAGAGGCGGTGGCGGGTGACTGCGGCATGGTGGCGTCGGGACTCATTCGCCACGAATCTCCGGACGACCAGGGACACCGTCACGCGATCCCCCAGGTGCTTGACGCGCGCGAGCAGTTCATACGTGGCCAACACATCCAAGGGTCGAACCTTTTCGTCCGCCTGGATGCCATTCTGAAGGCCGGGTGCTTTGACGAGCATCTGCCCAGCTGTACCGATCGGGATCTGTGCATCAGGCTTGCCGCGCTGCCGGACCTGCGTTTTGGTCGCACCGAGAAACACACGGTGCATCACTTCGCGGATGTTCGGTCCGACCGACTCTCTGCGCCATCCTCGGCGGCGAAGCTTGACGGTCTGACTCGATTCTGGAGAAAGTACGCTGATCACTTCGACGAAGATGCCCGAGGTGAGGCCGCGAAGCGAGCGCACGAGCGGTTCGGTTGGAGTCTGCAACCGCCAGAAGTCCGCGTGACGGACATTCCGCCACTCCTGTCGCCGCCGCGGCGAGTCGGTATGGTGATCGGGTTCGTCACCGACGCAAAGCCCCGCGACCACGTTCATGGCCTGCTCGACGATTTACACCGACTCGCGTCGGACCCTGGTATCTCGAGGGTCCGCGTTGTCGTCATCGAGAACGGTCCCCTTCCGTCGGGCGACGAGCGCCCGCTCCGCGCCCTCGTTGATCGATTCAGAGCCGACGGTCTCGACATCCATCTAGTGACGATCGAGCAACAGCGAGAGGACTGGGCCCAGGGACGCCTGATCGACACCCCCGATCCGACACGCAAACGCCTTCCAATCGCTGTCACCCGCACCGTTCTCAACACCTATGTCGCTCGAGCGATGGCAGACATCCCCAACGTCTGGGCATGGATTCTCGACGACGACAAACGTCTGGCCATCCACGTTGACCGCGGGGACGGCATTGCGGTTTCCCGGCCGTCACCCGACCTAGCGACGTTGTGCGCTCTCCAGGACGCCGGTGTCGACATTGTCATCGGGCCTGATACCGACGCCGCTCCGCTTCCATTCACCGCGACCCTTCGCGTTCAGTTGGTGGACCTCAACAATCATCTTCGATTGCTTGGCAGTTCGGCCCCGAATGCAGAGCTGCCCGACCGTTCTTGTGCGGACTTCGTAGCACGGGCGATTCTGCGCGACACCTACTACGACCTCTCCAAGTACACGGAGCATCTGGAGACCCCGTTCTCGCTGCCCCGCGAGACGAACCGCCGCAACGCTGCCGAGACGCTCGCATTTGTCGCTTCCAAGATCGATCGCCTTCTGGCCGGCGAGGCCATCTTCCGCCCACTTAGGGTTAGTTCTCTTGAGTTGTCTCCATCGAGCGGTGTGACGTCCGCACAGCGGGGCGGCTCCACCATCTTCTTCAACCCGCGCGTCCTCCTGGAGTACCCGCAGACCCTGGCACGGTTCGGTGACCGGTATGTCCGCCGCTCGGACATGCTGATCTCTCAGTTGATGCGAGACCAACTTGGCCTGAACATCGTCATGCACCCTGCAGCCGGTGTGCGCCACGATCGCTCCTCCACCAAGCGGGCCAAGCTCGAGAACGAAACGCTGTGGGAAGACGTTCTCGGCTACGCGCTTTACCGCGCTGCCAACGAGGTCAGGCAACATCGGCTCGTCAACAGGCGCCGCGTACCGTTGTTGGCGTGGACCTCCACTGAACTCGACACGGCCGTAGGGCTGGTCAAGAAGTACATCTCTGAGCGGCTCGCCGCGCTCACGCTCAACGGGTGGCGCATCGTCGGACTGGCGGAAAGCGTCCGCCACCTGGCCGCGCGGCTGGCACAGGCGGGCTCACGATGGGCCGTCGGGGAGCACACGGTCCACCTCGCACGTATTCGAGAGGAGATGGATCGCATCTGCGGGAACTTCAAGCCATCAGCGGTGGCTGAGTTCGCGGACCGGATTCGGAACAGTGTACCTGACGCCGACATTCGAGCCGCGTTCACCTCAATGGACGGCCTGATCAGTGAGTACCGAGCAACGCTCGGAGACCTCGGCCACATCGATCAGGGATTGGCGGCCTCCCGTGAACGCCGTGCCAGGGCACTCCTGAAAGCGGTGTACCGCGTGAAGTCCGCTCGCCTCCTGGGGGCGGGCGGGGAGGGCATCGTGTTCACCGACGAGGATCGGGTCTATAAGGTCTTCGATCTGCTCAAGCGTCGTCCGAACCACGACACGCTCGCCACGCTGACACACTTTCGCGATCAGTTCGAGCATGCAAAACATCTGTATCCGCTTGCGCGAGTTGAGGTCAAGGACGGCACGCTGTTGGTGGTGTACCCGTTCGAGCCGAGCGAGCCGTACGCTGGCGGGCGTGGGACAGAGATCATCGGGCTGCTGCGAGAGTGCAAGGCCAACGGCATCGTTTTCAGAAACATGCACCCTAAGAACCTGCGGGTGTCGGCGACCGGTCTCAAGCTCATTGACTACGGCTCGGACGTCCGTTCGTTTACGGACGCGGGCTATCGCTCGATGGCCGAGCGAGCGTGGCTGACCTGGCGATGGCCCCACCGCGCCGACCTCGAAGAGCTGATGCGACGCGCACTCACAGACAAGGCACTTCCCGAGCTCGATGGATTCAGCCGGTTCTGGATGGCGCTGAACGAGGATAAGCCCTCCGCGACGCGGATCGTTGCTGCAGCGGTTGACGACATCCTCCTCAAGTCCCCGGCGAAGCGAGTCCTTGACTACGGATGCGGCAAGAAGGCACGAAGCGCACGCCGCCTTGCCGAAGCGGGTCTGCAGACGGTCGGGTTCGATCCCGGCGAAAGGATGCCCGCGAAGTGGGCGGAACAGGGCCCTGTCCCGAAGAACCTGATCCTCACCACCGACAGGATAACGGCGCTGTCTCACGCCCCATTCGACGCGGCCGTGTGCTCGCTCGTGATCTGCGAGCTTGACGACGGGTCGGAATACGAGCAGGTCCTTGCGGATCTCCGCGCATCGGTACGCGACGATGGCCTGCTAGTAATTTCGTTCTGCAATCCGTTCGGCACATTCGGCGGCCCCACTTCGCTCCATCGGCGTCGGGATCTGCCGGCAGGCATGACCTACGAGGACACATTCTGGTACACCGAGAACGCCGAGACCGGTGCGGGCCGCCGCGAGTTCCACAGACCGCTGGCCAGAGTGGAGCGAGACCTCCTTCGCCACGGCATCCAAGTGGATCGTCGCGTTGAAAGCCGCACCGTAGACACTGAGCGTTTCGAGCCGGCGTCGGACTTTATCACGCTCGTGTGCCGACCCATTCCGGCTCCCCAACCGCCCCGGAAGGTGTCGCTCGTCATCAAGACATGCGCGATGGAGGCCGCGACCATCGAGCGGCAGGTCGCCCACCTGGTCGCACAGCTTGAGGGTCCCCGCACATTCGACGAGCGAGTGCTTGCCATCGATTCACTCCGCGATGGATTTGTGCGACAGCACGCGGGGTCGGATTGGAATGCTCTCCAGGAGGCTGGCGAGCGGCTCTTGCGGCGCGGCATCATCGATCGCATCGTCCAAGGGCCCGGCGTCGGCGGCGAATCACGCCGGATCGTCAAAGAGTGGTTTGGCATCGACTCGGACAAGACGCACACGAGCCAGGGTGCTCCCCTGGCAACTCCGCTGTTGGCGATGGAGACCTGCACGGGCGACTACATCCTCCAGATTGACTCGGACCTGCTGATCAGCCGTGGCAACCGAGTTCACGATTATCTCGGCGAGATGATCGCGGCGATTGAGGCGACACCGCTTGCGGTCACCGTGTCGCTGAACATCCCGCAACCCTCGTCGCAACCCTTCACACCCGGCAACGGCGTCGGTCCGTGGCGCGTCGAGGCTCGCGGATGTCTCCTCCACAAGGCCAGGTTGATGGCGGCACGCCCATTTCCCAACCAACTGGATGCAGACGCTCCACAGCACTCATGGCATCGCTCGATAGACATCGCCGCCGCAGCAGGGCACATCGTGTCAATGCGAGGGGGCGACGCTCAGACCGCGTTCATCCATCCGCCGAACGAGTTCAAGCGGTCGGTAATGGACTGGATGCTCCTGATGGACCTAGTGGAACAGGGGCACATGCCTGCAGAGCAGATGGGGCGGGTGGAGCTCGTCGGCGGCCCGCTCCTTTGGGTGCTCCGGAACCGATCCGAACCATTCGTCTTCGTGATCACCGGACGCAACGTACCGCCGGGGCGTGCCGCCCGGTGCCTCGAGTCGCTCGCGTCCCAGCACCGGCACGACTGGGGTGCTGTCATCATCGACGATGGCTCTTCCGGGCTCGCTCGTCACTCCCTGCGGTTGGCGATCGAGCCCTGGCGTGAGCGGGTCACGCTCATCCAGCCCCGCGAGCGGCGTGGACAGCTGGCGAACATGACGCTGGCGATCCGTCACATCTGCACAAACCCAGACAGCGTGATCATCACCCTCGACCTCGATGACGCTCTCATCGGGAGCTCCGTTCTGGATCGCTTGGGGACCGAGTACCTCAAGGGCGCGGACGTGACGGTCGGCTCGATGCTCCGCACCGACAAGCACGCAGAGTATCCCGTGGCGTTCGATGCCCCTCGACGGTCACGCGGGGGCAACGTGTGGCAACACCTTCGCACATTCCGCAAGCGTCTGTTCGACGCCATCCCCGACCACGATTTGAAATTGGGCACTCGCTATATCGACATCGCCGTCGACTGGGCCTTCATGCTTCCGATCGTCGAGATGGCGGAACGGCCCGCTTGGATTCGTGAGCGCCTCTACTTGTACGAACCATCCGGGCTCGGAAAGGGGACCGAGCGAATCGACCGCGAACAGCAGATTGCAGCCATAGTCGCCAAGTCGCCACGCCGACCGCAAACCGGCGCGTCGAAAGAGACCGTCCTGGACCCGCGGCAAATGTCCGCCGACGTGTGGCCACAAGACGGCGGAGTCCTGTTCCTTCGCCACGGAGAACGTCCATCGTTTGCGGGTCTGAACGCCGCGGAGAAAGACGCGGTCAGGCTGACAGATCAGGGGCGGAAGGCAGCGCTGCGCTTGGGCAAGGCCCTCGGTAGCGAAGTGCTGTTGGCATCAAGCCCAGTGCTCCGCGCCGTGGAAACGGCGGCCGCGATTGCGGAGGCGATGGGAGTGAGCGAAGCCGAAGTCCGCCAGATCGACGCACTGGTGAACTTCCGGATTGCTGACACGGATGCCTATGAGTTGGTGAAGCGACGGCTGGGTTGGACCGGCCTGATGACCGCGTGGATGGATGGCTCGCTTGACCGGGACATCCTCATCCCGTGCCACGACGTTGCCCGTTCCGCAATCGATGCTGCCCTGACGGCGGCCGAGGCGGCAGGACGCTCGCGCGTGGTCGCCATTACCCACGATTTCATGATCATGGCGTTGCTGGCGTCGCTCCGGGGCGTCCGGGTGACGGCGGTGCCGTACCTTGGCGGAGTGTTTGTTCGCCTCGACGAGGCCCAGATCATGCGCAAGATGGAGGTCATCCAATGAGTCAATCCAGCCAAACTGCTCACCCTTCGACACGGCGGCCGCTCATCGCGGTGATCGGCGATGCCAAGCTGGAGCCGGGTTCCGTCAAGGACAAGCTCGCGGAGGACATTGGTCGAGCCCTGGTTGATGCGGGCTATCGCGTGCTCACGGGAGGGCTTGGTGGCGTGATGGAGGCGGCCTCTCGGGGTGCCCGCTCGTCTTCGAAGTACCGGTCTGGCGATACGGTGGGCGTCGTACCCGGCCACGATCCCGGCGAGGCAAACGCATTCGTTGATGTCGTGCTCGCCTCAGGCCTCGACCATGTCCGCAACTCCGTCGTTGCGCACGCCGATGCGGTTATTGCCGTTGGCGGAGGCGCGGGCACGATGTCGGAGATCTGTTTCGCCTGGATATACAAGCGGATGATCATCGGCATGCGCGTCGAGGGCTGGAGCGGACGAATGGCCGACCAGCGGGTAGACGAGCGAACACGTTACCCGAACGAAACGGACGATCGAGTCTTCGGTGCGGACTCGGTGGACGACGTCGTTCGCATTCTTGCGGATCGGCTTGCTCGCTTCGCCGATCACCATCGCGGCGTGCGTCGCCGCGACTGATTCATGGAGCGGTGGGGATCGTGTCCACCGAGGGTCCAGTTGCGCCGGCGAGGTACTCATGTACCAGGGGATTTGCGCGGAAAAACAGACAAAGCGCTGATGACCACTGTTCTATCGTGATCGAGCCGTCGATCCGGAACAGCTTCGGCTTGACTTTGGCTCGCGGAGTATTCGGTAGCACACAGTCCAGCCTCATGCGTTTCTGAGCATCAGACTCGGAGTACACCATCACCGCCCCGTCCAGATGCCGGAAGCACTTCGCCTCCAGGTCGTACTCGGCGTGCAGATATCGACCTCGTTCGGTCCGCTCCGGCGTCATCACCTCTTCGGCTTCGAACGTCTTGATCCCCTCCTTGTGCTTCCAGAAGAACTCTGTGCGCTGGATTCCGGCGATCATGCATGCCGCGGCGGTCCGGCCGGCAGTCTTCAGGTCTGGGGCGGTGTGAACCGTCACGCCTGTCTTGTAGGGGTCGTCGAGGTCATCACGGTCGAATGGGCGTCCGCGCCAGAAGTCACGAAGTTCCATGCGGCGGTACGTTGAGATCGGTGTGAAACACCGGCCGTCAATTGCGATGCCAACTGTGTTGTCCGTCGTAGTGGCATGATGACAGAGCATGGCGTGCAGATCGGAATCTGGCGAATCGGAACGGCTCATGCCCAGCCACGGGTGGTAGTGGATCACGTGATCATCGAAGTGGACACCGTAGGGATAGAACTTCAGCGAAGGGTCCAGGCGGAGCAGCCCTTCCTCGGTGAGGAACTCACGCAGCTTGGGAAAGCGGTTCCAGACACGACCATTCTCTATTGGGGCTAAGGGGCTCAAGTTGCCCTGCCGCGTGCGCTCAGTAACCAGGTGAGACAGCCAGTGCGTCGCCATGCGCTCCACCGCGTCGGCTTCGTGTCGTTTGGCTGCGTCAAGATCGAAGAACATCCGGTGGTTGGGATGCATTGACAGCGCCACGGCGTCAATCTCTTCGTCGCTGGCGGCCATCAAGTATCTGATTGCGCGTGTCCCGGCTTGAACGAAGTCGTCTCCGAGAACACTGGAACCATCGAGGTGCTCTCCGGGCAGAAACGTCGGGAAGACCTGGCAGTCGAGCATCCGCAGCGCGAGGGAATCGAGCGTCGCGGGTTGAACGATCTGAATGGCTTCCGCAGTGTCCATGTCCAAGGGATCGTTGGAGCTCAGGGCGCACGCCGCCCGCGAGAGTGCAATTGGTAGTCGTGAAATCGAGACATCGCCGGCGAGATGCCTGGTAGAGGCCCACAGCCCCCCAATCCATAAGCCGGAGCACTCCCCTTGATTCGTCCATCCGTACCCCAGCCTTGCGCCCGCGAGGCGGCGATGTCGTCCGCCGAACGCCAAGAACGGGCCGCTGAGCTGCTCGCCCGAGCCGTGCGACGGCACTTCGGACGCCCCGGCTCTCGCGCCGCCGAGCATCGATCTTCTCCGTTGTCTCCGCTTGACTCTCGCGTTGATGATTGCCTCAGTGGTCCGCTTGGATCGGGGTCGTCCCCCGGCGGGCAGAAACGAGGTGACGCATGAACGGACGATTGTCGGCACAGATCCGGTCGCTGGTGAACCTGCGGACCAGCGAGCTCAAGGAGAAGTACATCGAGGTCTACGGCGAAGAACCGTCGACGAACAACCGCGAGAACCTGCTGAAGCGCGTGGCGTGGCGTATGCAGGCCAACGCAGAGGGCGGCCTGACGGAGCGCGCCCGCCTCCGCGCCGACGCGCTCGCCAACGACGCGGATGTTCGTGTGAGGGCCCCGTCGGTGCGAAACGCCGAGCCCGCTCCGCTCGCGCCCGAGGTCGCGGCGCTGGGAACCTTCCGGCAGCCGGCGAAGTTTGCCCGCCCCGCGGTCGGCACCATTATCACCAAGGACTACAAGGGAACGCGGATCGTGGTACTCGTCCGAGCCGACGGATTCGAATGGGATGGACGTGTCTACAGGTCCCTCTCTGCGGTGGCCAACGCCGCGACTGGGAACCACTGGAACGGCAACCGGTTCTTTGGGATTGACCGGGGCAACCGTCTGGCTTCCAGCGAACCTACGGCCGGGGAGGTGTCGGCATGAGCGGGCGCACCTCCACGCCAGCAACGCCCCGCGTCCGCTGCGCGATCTACACCCGCAAGAGCAGCGACGAGGGGCTTGACCAAGAGTTCAACTCGCTGGATGCCCAACGTGAGAGCGGCGAGGCGTACATCGCGAGCCAGAAGAACGAGGGCTGGGTCTGCCTCCCGACCAAGTACGACGACGGCGGATTCACGGGCGGCAACATGGAGCGCCCCGCGCTACGCCGCCTCATGAACGACATCGCCGCCGGCGTGGTTGACTGCGTGGTGGTCTACAAGGTGGACCGTCTCTCGCGGTCCCTTACAGACTTCGTGAAGATGATGGAGGTGTACGAACGGCACAAGGTGTCGTTTGTCTCCGTCACCCAGCAGTTCAACACAACCCATTCGATGGGGCGGCTGACGTTGAACATCTCGCTCTCGTTCGCGCAGTTCGAGCGGGAGATCATCTCGGAGCGCACGCGGGACAAGATCGCCGCCGCCCGCAAGCGGGGCAAGTACGCGGGCGGCCGGCCCGTGCTCGGTTACGACAACGTGGGCAGCAAGCTCGTCGTGAACGAGGCAGAGGCCTGCCAGGTGCGGGAGGTTTTCCGCACGTACCTGCGGTGCGAAACCATCCGCCGCGTCGTCCACGACCTGGAGAAGCGCGGCTGGACGACGAAGAAGTGGACCACCAAGGACGGTCGCGCAATCGGCGGGCTAGCGATCAACCGCTCCCTGCTCTACACCATGCTCACCAACGTTCTCTACATCGGGAAGGTCGCGCACCACAAGGACGTGTACGACGGGGAGCACCAGGCGATCGTCGACAAGGAGACGTGGGACCTCGTGCAGGCCAAGCTCCGCTTCAACGCCGTGACCGGCGGGTCGGAGGTCAACAACATGCACGGTGCCCTGCTCAAGGGGCTGCTGTGGTGCAAGGGCTGCAACCGCCTAATGCTGCACTCGTTCTCGACGCAGAACACCAAGCGTTACCTACTACGTCTGCTCGAACGCGCAAGACCGCGGGTACGACCGGTGCGACAGCAAGTCGATTCCCGCCGATCAGCT
>OEIV010001192.1_pt1 | contig 12333 bp, 13 predicted proteins | sample 1539231 | NCBI WGS metagenome assembly OEIV01 (sample SAMN03794762, study PRJEB22550) | activated sludge metagenome | feature: wastewater treatment plant; material: activated sludge; isolation source: Wastewater treatment plant of a petroleum refinery complex | place: Argentina: Buenos Aires ...
GATCTAGTGGATATTTCGGTCAGGCCGCTGCGGCTCGAGCCCGGCGATTACGTGATCCTAGCGAGTGACGGGCTCAATACGCTCGACAATGGTGAAATCGCGCGGGTGGTCTCGGCCTACGGTGACGATGGGCCGGACGCGGTCGTCGCGGCGCTGATCCGCGCCGTCGAGAACATGCGGGAGCCGCACCAGGACAACGTCACGGTCATCGCGGTGAGGCTGGCGCCAGACTCCAAGTGAACGTCTCCAAGTGAACGGCGCCGAGTGAATGGCTCCTGTCGAACCTGCCGAACAACAATTCGGTCCGAGCTGCAAAAGGTCCTGAAACGGCCGGGTGGCACAAATGAAAAGGCCCGGCGATTTCTCGCCGGGCCTTTCACGTTCTATTATTCGATCGCTTCGCCGCGGTCCGGATGGGCGGTCCGGAAACGCGATCGAAAGCGGATCAAACGGCTTCCTTCAGCTCCTTGGCGGCGCGGAAGGCGATCTTCTTGCTGGCCTTGATCTTGATCTGCTCGCCGGTCGCCGGATTGCGGCCCATGCGCGCCGGGCGATTGCGGACCTGCAGAATGCCGAGGCCGCCGATGCGGATGCGGGCGCCCTTCTTCAGATGCGTGGCAATCATGCCCACCATCTCGCTGAGCATGGCGTTGGCCTGCTTCTTCGGCAACTCGTGCGTCTCGGCGATCGCGTCGCTGAGCTGGCGCAGGGTAATGGTGGCCTGCGGCTTGGCGGCCTTCTTTGCCACCTTCGCCGGCTTCTTCACGGCTTTCGCCGGGGCTTTCTTCGCTGCTGCTTTGGTCTTTGCTGCCATTTGAAAACTCCCATCTCTCGGTTCGAGTGTTTTTTGTTCCGAAAAGCGCGCCGCTTCCGGTGGTGTGAAGATTGGATATGTTAATTCCAATGTTCCAAAAAGCGTTTTCCTAGCTTTGCTTGGCGGAAAACGAAAAAAGCGTGACGTGAATGCAACGAAACCGCCTATTTCAGCGGGTTTTTCGCACTTTCGTAGCCTCGAGCGTGGGGGCGCATCGTCGCCGGCCCTGGCGTCGGGAGCGCCCGCGCAGCGATACAGCGCGAGTGATTCGCGTCGCCGCCGCGTCGCTCGGGAGACGTCCGAGTGGCCGGAAGTGCCCGAAAATAGCGTGTTTCCGAGCCAGGTTGAAGTGCGGAGGTTGTTGCCGGGAGAGACGGCGTATGCGGCAAAGTGCCGAGTGCGCTTCCACTGGGGAGCGCAGAAGTGCCCGATCCATGGGGCTTACTGAGCGCGCGGGGCTTGAAGCGCGCGTCGCGCTGGCCTTGTTCGCGGTGCGGTTGCTGGCGCTCTTGTGCGAACACTCGCGTGAGAACGCACCGCTTTTCCGTCGTGGTGAGATGGCTTACGGGCGGCGCGCCCGGAGCTTTCCCCGGGCGCCCGCCATCGCGTCAGAGCCAGGGGTGCTCCGACTTCATGCGGTCCTCATAGGCCGTGATGGATGGCGTCTTCTCGAGTGTCAGGCCGATGTTGTCGAGGCCGTTGAGCAGGCAGTGCTTGCGGAACGGGTCGATGTCGAACTTGATGACGCCGCCGTCGGGGCCGCGGATCTCCTGGTTGTCGAGATCGATGGTAAGAGTGGCGTTGGAGCCGCGGCTCGCGTCGTCGAGCAGCTTGGCGACTTCGGCCGGCGGCAGCTTGATCGGCAGGATGCCGTTCTGGAAGCAGTTGTTGTAGAAGATGTCGGCGAAGTCCGGAGCGATCACGCAGCGGATGCCGAAGTCGAGAAGCGCCCAGGGCGCGTGTTCGCGGCTCGAGCCGCAGCCGAAGTTCTCGCCCGTCACCAGGATCTGTGCCTTCCGGTAGGCGGGCTGGTTGAGGACGAAATCAGCCACCTCTTTGCCGCTCTGATCGTAGCGCATCTCGAAGAAGAGCGATTTGCCGAGCCCGGTCCGCCGGATCGTCTTCAGGAACTGTTTCGGGATGATCATGTCGGTGTCGATGTTGCGCAGCGGCAGCGGCGCGGCGATGCCGGTCAACGTCGTGAACTTGTCCATCGGGGCGTATCTCCAACGCTTTCGAGATGCTGGTCGGCGGAGGCGCCACACTAGAGCATGCGTCCCCCGCTTAGAATGTGGTCTTTGGCCGGGAGGCTCACGCCCCTAGACCGTCGGCAAGCGCGCGGAAATAGCCTTCCGCTGCTGCGAGCCGGTCGATACGCCGGGCACTCGCCGTCTGGATCGGATCGATCCGCGGCGCATGGGCCTCGAGGCGTTCGAGGCGCCTTTTAACGCCAGCGAGCTTGCGCCCGTCAAGATGCTGGTCCAGCACGCCCACCATGGTCTCGATATAACCGGCGATGCGGCCGAACTCCCGCGCAGCGCGGCGAGCAGCGCTGCGGTTGCCCGGATCGGCCTCGATCTCGCCGAGTGCATCCGCGGCACGGGCGAGCGTATCGGCGATGTCGCCGGCGTAGCGGGCGACACGGCGGCGGCGCGCGCGGTCGAGCGGTGCGATGGCAGCCATCCAGCGATGAACGGTTGCGGCGAGGTCGGCGAGGATCCTGGCGTAGTCGGCGAGCGGCAGCGACGTCATGACCGGCACGGGCTCCGGAGTTGCGTGGCACCCATGCTAGGTGGCGCGGGCCGGGCGGGGACAATTGAGACCTTGCGACCATTGGCGGAGCGAATAGGCGAGCTCCCGCATCACGCCATGCCCGAGGGCCTGCTGTTGCGGGGGGCGCAAGGTGAACGAAGCGTTGCCGGAACCGTTCGAATTTGCGGGCCCGCCGCAACTGGATGTTCAGCGGTGTGGAGCACATTCGAAACCAATTCACTCGGAGGTTACCAAAAAATGCTCGGTGTACTGGACGGAAGCGATCATTGGCGCCTTGCCTCGCCGCAGCATTTCGAAGGCGAGGGATACAAGGGCCTGCACGCATTCGTTCCAGCGATGGTCGGCGTGCTGGTTCCGCTGCTCGTGCCGGTGGTGTTCGCCCCTGCGATGGTCGGCAAGGCCTTGCCGCTGCTTATCGCTTTGCTGCTTGCGATGCTCGCTTTCGCGGCTTTCGCCGCTGCCTATTCGATGCTGGTCAAGGGCGATGTCGTTTCCGTTACGATCCTCCCGGAGGTGGGCCGCCTCGAGCTCGTGCACTCCGGTCTATTCGCCAACGCCAGGACGCAAGTCCCGCTGGCCGAGGTCGCATCCGTGGACATGAGCCCGACGCAGGCCGGGCGCCGCTTTCAGCAATCGTTTCCGCGTATCGTCTTGACGGACGGCAGGATGATGAGATTGCCGGAGGAGATCACGCGCGGCGAGGTGATCGCGTTCCGTGGCCGCATCGAGGAAGCGCGCCGCAAGCACGCGAAGTAAGCTCGATGAGCAACGCCAGCCGGGATAACTTGCCCCCGCGCCTTTGACTTCGCACATCCTTCTCCCTATGCACCACCACAGCGGGTGGTTCGTCAGCGATGCCGCAACCGAAGCGCAATCGGCCTCGGGCCAATGCCGCTCGCGTGGACGACAAGCAGGGAGATGCGCGGCTTGGCTCCGGCCCATCCAGTCGAACATGCCGCTTCCGCCGGCCGCTCGGTCTGGCCGGAGGGCGTTTCGCCGACGGCCGAGTACGAGGCGGCGCTGGACTTCGCGCGGACGGGTGCTGGGAACCTGTTCGTTACCGGGCGGGCGGGAACCGGTAAATCGACGCTGCTGCGCGTGCTGCGCGATTCACTCACCGCCGAGCTTGCCGTCCTCGCCCCGACAGGCCTGGCGGCCGTCAACGTCGGCGGCCAGACGATCCATTCGTTCTTCGGCCTTCCTCCGCGGCTGATTGGCCCTGGCGACATCAAGCGCAGTCGCAACGGTCGCGTCATGCGACGCCTCGAGCTTCTCATCATCGATGAGGTCTCGATGGTCCGTTCGGACCTGATGGCCGCCATCGATCAGTCGTTGCGCGTCAACCGGGGGCGCCCGCGCGAGCCGTTCGGTGGCGTCCGCCTGCTGCTGTTCGGCGATCTCCACCAGTTGCCCCCCGTGGTGCAGGAGAACGAGGTCGCGGCCCATCTGGAAGGCGAGTTCGGGGGCCCGTTCTTCTTTTCGGTCAGCGCACTGCGTGAGGGGTTCGGTACGCAACTGCTGGAGCTCGAGGAGGTGTTCCGCCAGCGCGACGAGACCCTGCTCCACGTTCTGAACCGCATTCGCGACGGAGAGGCCGACGAAAACGACCTCAGCATTCTCAACGAGCGGGTGCACCCGGTCCGCACGCTCGGCGAGGGCGACCCTTACGTCATTCTTACGCCGACCAACGCCGCGGCTCAGCGCATCAACATGGCCTACCTCGACGCTCTGCCGGCGCGCCCGATCGCCTACGACGCTGGCGTCACGGGCGAGTTCAATCCGGCCGCCCAGCCGACAGACCAGAAGCTGGTGCTCAAGGAGGGGGCCAAGGTCATCATGCTGCGCAACGACCCGGACCGCCGCTGGGTCAATGGCAGCATCGCCCGCGTCTCGCGCCTCAGCGAGCGGCAGGTGTGGATCGAGATCGGCGGGCGGGAGTACGAGATCGAGCAGGTATCGTGGGAGCAGCGGCGCTACCAGTACGACCAGACGGCCGAGAAGGTGGTCGAGCAGGTTGCGGGCACCTTCAAGCAGTTCCCGCTGCGGCTCGCGTGGGCCCTGACGATCCACAAATCCCAAGGGCTGACTCTCGACCGCGTCTATGTCGACCTGGGGCGCGGCACTTTCGCGCATGGGCAGGCTTACGTGGCGCTTTCGCGTTGCCGCTCGATGGAAGGACTGGCGCTGGCCCGCCCGCTGCGGCCTTCGGACGTACTGTTCGACGCCAGTGCGATGGGCTATCGGGAGATATTCCCGCGCTTGGTCTAGGCCACAACCGTCTGTTAGCTCACTGCTTTTTCATCCCCAACTTATTGCATCGCACAATCCTGTGCGCGCCTCTCGGAATAAGTGATGCAAGGCCCATTTTACGGGCTTTTTCTCCTGTTCATCTCTGATATGAAACCGTCTCATAAGGCGACCTGGGCCAAAGTATTGTTGCAATGCACAATGGGTCCCGCTATATCTGAATCACCGTCGCGGCGAAAGCGGCGGAACTGGTTTGAGCGATGCCGGCGACGCGCCAGAGCTTTCGCGCATCATCCAGCATCGAGTTCGCGTGAGACTATAAAACCCGACGACGAGGAGTTGAGACCATGAACGAGCAGTTCACCCGCACCGCCCAGGATATGTTCGCCGCCGCCAAGGACGCTCGCATCCCCGAGAACATCCAGGCCATCGCCGAGGACGGCGTGCAGAAGTCGCGCGAGGCCTACTACAAGATGAATTCCGTCGCCAAGGACGGCGCCAAGGTCGTCGAGGAGGTCATGCTCGCGACGCAGGCTGGCGCCAAGGCTATCGGCGAGAAGATCATGCACAACACGTCGGTGAACACCGAGGCCGCTTTCGACGCCGCCCAGGCTCTCGCCCGCGCCAAGACGCTCCCGGAGCTCGTCCGTCTCCAGGCCGACTTCGTGCAGCAGCAGATGGCTGTCGCTGGCGCCCAGAGCAAGGAGCTCTTCGAGCTCTCCGCGAAGGTCGCAAAGCAGACGCTCGACACCGTGAACGCCGCTGCGGCGAAGAGCTTCGAGCAGCTCAAGAAGGTCGGCTAATTGCCGGTTCCAGCAGACGGTCCGTATAGGTCGACCTCTGCTTGAAACGATCGAGAAAAGGCCGCCCGGTGCGTATGCGCCGGGCGGCTTTTTCATGTTGAGCCAGCAACGAAAAAAATAGATCACTCGGCGCCTGGTTCGACCGCGACAAGCGCGGAATTCGCGCTATACTTCTTTTCATGCTGAGTTCGAGTTCTCATGTATGCGTTCGCCCCGGCCGGCTTTCCGACGCGAAAGCTCTCGCCGATGTGTTCGAGCAATCCTGGCGGCATGCCTACGTTGGCATCGTGCCCCCGTTGCAGCTCGATTCGCTGATCCTGCGGCGTGGTCGCCGATGGTGGAGCAGCGCCATACGTTCCGGTGACATGATCCTCGTGCTCGAGGTCAGCGGCAAAATCTGCGGATACGCCTCCTGCGGTCCCGCGCGCCATCGCTCGCGCTATCAGGGCGAAATCTACGAAATCTATCTGGCGCCCGATCACCAGGGTCTCGGCTTCGGCGAGCTGCTGTTCGAAGCCTGTCGCAACGAGCTCGACCGGCGGCGCCTCAACGGCCTGATCGTTTGGGCACTCGCCGACAACGACACCGCCAACGCGTTCTATTGGCGTCGCGGTGGCCGCCCCGTGGGCGAAATGGTCGAGCGGATGGGCAGCGCCGATCTCGCGAAGGTCGCGTTCGGCTGGCCCTGAAGTCTCTGATTTGGGCTGCTCTCGATCGAGATGATAACGCTCCGCGCTTTCGCCGAGAGCGCAGGTCACACCCTAGCGTGCGATCCAATGTCCTGATGCACCCCCGGTTGTCGTCGGGGGAATCGGGTGCGTGAGGGTGCTCCCGGCAATGCGGGACCGCGCACAATAAGAGCCATTGCTGCCCTCGGCTCGCCGTCTATCCTTGGTGGCGACGCCCGTCTTACGTCTCGGCCAGAACTTCGGAGGCCCGGATCGACGGGCTCTGTCCCGTCCGAACCCCGCGCATTAAACCAAAAACCCCATTGCGCGGTGGGTTTCTGTCGTGCAGCAAGAGTGCGAACGCGGCTCGTCGCGATCGCCGGGCGAAATTTTCAAGGCCCGCCCTTCGCCATGAACGCGCGTGCGGCCACTCAAGGAGAAACATAAATGCGCATCGACGCCATTCCCGTCGGCAACAAGACGCCCCACGACGTCAACGTCATCGTCGAGGTGCCGCTCGGCGGCGAGCCGATCAAGTACGAGATGGACAAGGCATCCGGCACGCTGTTCGTCGACCGCTTCCTCTACACGCCGATGCACTACCCGGGTAACTACGGGTTCGTGCCGCATACGCTTTCCACGGACGGCGACCCGATCGACGTTCTCATCTGCAACACGCGCGCGATCGTCCCCGGCGCCGTCATGAACTGCCGCCCGGTCGGCGTGCTGGTGATGGAAGACGATGGCGGCGGCGACGAGAAAATCATCGCCGTTCCGAGCACGAAGCTGACGCGCCGCTACGAGAAGATCCAGAACTACTTCGACCTGCCCGAGATCACCATCAAGCAGATCGAGCACTTCTTCGCCCACTACAAGGATCTCGAGCCCGGCAAGTGGGTCAAGATCAAGGAGTGGGGCGATGCCGAGCATGCCAAGCGGTTGATCATGGAAGCGATCGACCGCGCCAAGGCGCCGGCAGCGAAGGCCGCCAAGGGCTGACGTGCCGCACCCGCCGGGTAAGGCATTTGACGCAATACTCTTCCGGCGCGCGTGAGGCGTTGCTAAAAGCCGCATCACGGGCGCCGGGCATCGCACGCCGCCCTCACGAGAAGCGGGCACCGCACGAACATGCGGAAGCCCGCTCCGTCAGGTTTTCCGTTTCGGCGGGGCCTGGGAACAACCGCGTGCGAGCAGTCATGGGCGAACAGTCATGGGCGACATGAAGATTGCAGTCATGGGGGCCGGTGGTCGCATGGGGCGAGAGCTCGTGCGTGCCGTCCACGCCACGCCGGGCTGCATCGTTGCTGGGGGAATCGAGCGGGCGGGATCGCCGATGATCGGTGCCGATGTGGGCGCCGTTGCCGGTATCGGCGATGTTGGCGCGCCTATAAGCGAGGACGCTCTCGAGGTCTGCGCCGCCGTCGACGCGATTCTCGACTTCACCTCCCCCGCGGCGACGGTCGAATTTGCGGGACTCGCCGCCAACGCGCGCATCGTCCACGTCATCGGCACCACCGGGTTTTCGGCCGCGGACGAAGCTGCCATCGCTGCGGCGGCGCGACACGCCACGATCGTCAAGGCCGGCAACATGAGCCTCGGCGTCAACCTGCTCGTCGCGCTGACCCGCAAGGTCGCCGCGGCGCTCGACGCCGATTTCGACATCGAGCTGGTCGAGATGCACCACCGGCACAAGGTCGACGCGCCATCCGGAACCGCGCTGATGCTGGCGCGAGCGGCGGCGGAGGGGCGCGCGGTCGATCTCGAGAAGGTTGCTGTGCGCACCCGCGACGGGCACACCGGCGAGCGCCGACCCGGCGATATCGGCATGCAGAGCCTGCGCGGCGGCAGCGTCGTCGGCGATCATACCGTCATCTTCGCCGGCGAAGGCGAGCGCATCGAGCTTACGCACATCGCCAGCGATAGGGGCGTTTTCGCGCGCGGCGCGGTCAAGGCGGCGCTGTGGGGACGTGGACGTGGCCCCGGGCTCTTCTCCATGGCCGATGTGCTCGGCGTCTGATGTGCGATCGGCCGAGATGAATATGGCAGCGCTTTGGATCAAAGCGTGATTTCAATTCCGCGCCACAATGATCGGTATACCGCGTGCGGCGTGTGCTCCAGGGGCGCCAGCGATTTCGAGCGATCCTTCGGGCACCATTGAGGCAGCATGGCTCATTTGAGCGAGGCAGTGAGATGAACAACGTACTGGTTCTGGTCCGGCATGGCCAAAGCGAGTGGAACAAGCTCAACCTGTTCACCGGCTGGCGCGATCCCGGCCTCACCCCCCTCGGCGTGGACGAGGCCAAGCGCGCCGGCGAATTGCTGAAGTCGGAAGGACTGCACTTCGACATCGCCTTCACAAGTGTTCTGACGCGCGCCAATCACACGCTCGAACTGATCCTCGACAAGCTCGGCCAGCAGAAGCTGGAGACGATCCGCAACCAGGCGCTCAACGAGCGCGACTACGGCGAGCTTTCGGGCCTCAACAAGGACGATGCGCGCAAACGCTGGGGCGACGAGCAGGTGCTGATCTGGCGGCGCAGTTACGACGTGCAGCCGCCCGGTGGCGAAAGCCTCAAGGATACCGCCGCGCGCGTGCTTCCTTTCTACAAGTCGCGCATCTGGCCCGAGGTCAAGGCTGGCCGTAATGTCATCGTCGCCGCCCACGGCAACTCGATCCGTGCCCTCATCATGTATCTCGAGGAGCTGTCGGCGAAGGAGATCCTGGAGCGCGAGGTTGCGACCGGCGTTCCGATCATCTATCGCCTGACAGAGGTCGGCCAGGTCGCCGAGTGCCGGGAGCTTGCGCACAAGGCTGCGTGACGGCCCAGTTGGCACCGCGCCTCCGGTTTGTGTGTCGAGCGTGTAGTGTTGGTGGGGGATGGCGATGGCATTCGACGATCTCTTGGGGGGACGCGACGACGACCGCACGACGTCCCGCGAGCGCGATCGCTGGATCGGTGTCTACATCGGCGTGCTGGCGGTGCTGCTGGCGCTCTGCTCCATGGGCGGTGGCAATGCTGCCAAGGACGCGACCCAGAGCAACATCGAGGCGTCCAACATCTGGGCCTTCTTCCAGGCCAAGAACATCCGTCGGCAGGTGATCCGGTCGCAGATCGAGGATCTCGAGGTTCTGCTCGCCACCGCTCCGTCGCTCGCCGATACGCAGAAGGCGATGATCGCGGAAAAGATCGCGGCCCATCGCTCCTTCGAGGCCAAGCTGACCACGGATGCCCAGAGCGGCGAGGGGTTGGACGAGCTGTTCAAGAAGGGCAAGGCGGTCGAGGCGCGGCGTGATGCGGCCATGGCCAAGGACCCGTATTTCGATTACGGGCAGGCACTCCTGCAGATCGCCATCGTTCTGGCTTCCGTGGCGATCATCTCGGGCGGGTCGTCGCTGCTCGGTTTGAGCTTCGTGCTCGGGGTGCTCGGCACCGTGACGACGCTCAACGGGTTTCTGATGGTTGTGCGGTTCCCGTTCATCGGCTGATGCCGGGAGAGCGGCTATCTCGGCCGATGACACCTTGTGGCTCGGGCGCCGCCGCGGAGGGCTGCCCGATCGGGGCATCAAAAAACAGAAAGCGGCGGTCCGTGGGACCGCCGCTCCGCCGCGCGCACGCCTTTAGCGGCGCGCTGAAATCCGTCTCGATCGACTTAGATGATGTCGATCTCGGCCGGCAGGTAGCTCGTGACCTCGAGGCCGACTTCCTGCTCGGAAACCTGGGGCTTCGTCCAAACCTTCATGGGAATTCTCCTTCCTTTTGCCTGGTGCTCTACGACACCTGCGACTTTAGATACCGCCTCGCCAGAATAAGTTCAAATACGATCTCCTGTTGGTGCCCATAAGTACAACTTAGAGGGGCGCCGTCGGAGCGTCGCGGTCGGAGCCCGAGGGAGCCATCGGTCGGGAGGCAAACCGCTCTGCGTTTCCCGTAGGGTGAGGCGTCACTCTGGAGTGCTATCGACGACGATTGAATCGGATTCGGGCTTCCAACTCGACCGATCGCACCCTAGCGCCGCACCTTCACCGGCATCATGAGCGCCATGCCGACGAGCAGGAACGCCAGAACCGCGCCCATGCCGATCCGCTGATCGCCGCTCGCCGCCGTGACCGTCGCGATCATGAACGGCGCGAGGAACGCCGTCACCTTGCCGGAAAAGGCGAACAGGCCGAAGAACTGGGTCACCTTGTCGGGGGGGGCGAGCCGCGCCAGCAGCGAACGGCTGGCTGCCTGGACCGGTGCTGACACAATGCCGATCACCAGCGCGAAGGCGAGGAAGACCCGCTCGCCGGCCGACGAGAACGGCGCCGACCCGGCTTGCTTCGCCGCCACCTCGATGCCGTAGAGCACGTGCGTCTTGTCGACCGAGAGAATGCCGAGCGCACCAACGATGAGGATAAGCAGGGCCGTCACGATCACCGACTTGGGCCCGATCCGGTCGTCGAGAACGCCACCGATGACGGCACCGAAAATGCCCGTGAGCGTCAGGATGATGCCGAACAGGCCGAGCTCCATCGCCTGCCACCCGAACACCGCCGCGCCGTAGATGCCGCCGAACGCGAAGATCGCCGAAAGGCCGTCGGTGTAGAGCATGCGCGCGATCAGGAAGAACAGCATGTCGCGGTGCTTCGGCAGGCCTGAGATCGTGTCCCACAGCTCGGCGAGCGGAGTGCGCCGCGCGGCCTCTCCCGTTCGCGGCGCCGGGCGAACGTCGGGCACGAACAGGAAGAACGGGATCATGAACAGGGCGAACCAGATGGCGGTGAGTGGGCCGACGAGCCTGTCTCCCTCGCGCGTCGCGGTGTCGAAGCGAACGATGGGGTCGAAGCCGAGGATGGTCTTGCCGGTCGCCGGGTCGGTTACGATGAGGCCGGCGACGAGCGCGAGGCTGACGAGGCCGCCGGTGTATCCGACCGCCCAGCCCGTGCCAGAGAGGCGGCCGAGCTTCTCCGGCGGCACCAGCCCCGGCATGATGGCGTTGGTGAATACCTGGGTGAACTCGGCGGCGACGGTTGCCAGAACGAAGCCGAGCAGAATCAGCATGATGGTCGGGTTGGAGGCCCCGGGTGCCGCGAACCAGAGCAGCGCGAGGCCGGCGACCAGTTGCGCCGAGAACAATGCGATCCAGGGTTTGCGCCGGCCGCGTCCGTCAGCGAGCGCGCCGAGCATGGGGCTGCCGATGGCGACCAGGATGCCGGCCGTTGCCGCCGCGTATCCCCAGAGCGTCTGGCCATGGGCAGCGTCGCCGACGACGACGGTCGCGAAATAGGGCGCGAACAGGAACGTCAGCACCAGCGTGTAATAGGGCTGCGCCGCCCAGTCGAAGAGAACCCAGGAGACGAGCGCGCGCATCGGCGCCTGTCGCACGGGCGCCGCACGGGTACCATCCGGCGCTGGGCCCGGTGACGACGGCGAGTGGGGCGCGGCGGCGGTCGTGGTGCTCATGCGTCGATGCTCCTGCGAAGCGGTCCCGATTGGGGGCCGGGAATCGGCGCACTCCATAGACCGCAGCATTTCTGCAGGATTTGGGCTGGCGAGGGAAGCAACCCCACGGGCGTCATCAACCGCCGCGAAGGCTCCGGCGCTGACGTCGGCACGGAATGCCCTCGCCCCGCGCGCAAGGATCGACGAGTGGCAGGACGGGAGGGCGGGGCTCGCCCCCGCCGCCCAACTCAGTTCCGGTAATGGGCGAACTGGCCGCGTGCGCGGAAGCGCTCGAGGTAGCCCGGAACGATCATCGCGACGCTGGCCGGTTGCGTCACGCCGAGCGCGGCGATCGAACGTCCCTCGTCCTTCGCCTGCGGGCTCTGGACGTTGTCGTGCTGAAGCATGCGCACCTGATCGAGCGTCACCGGGCGCAAGCTGTTCGGCAGGAGGGCGGTGCTGATCGCCTGCAGTTTGGCCAGGAAGAACGGCATCGGCAGGTAGCTCCGGTCGCGGCCGCTCCACGCTTGCGTCTTGTACAGCAATACGCGGAAATAGAAGATATTCGGGCTCGCCACCTCGGATAAAGAGTCAGGCAGCCCCAG
>OEIV010001193.1_pt1 | contig 12332 bp, 10 predicted proteins | sample 1539231 | NCBI WGS metagenome assembly OEIV01 (sample SAMN03794762, study PRJEB22550) | activated sludge metagenome | feature: wastewater treatment plant; material: activated sludge; isolation source: Wastewater treatment plant of a petroleum refinery complex | place: Argentina: Buenos Aires ...
AGGTCGGAGAAACGCACGGGGCGTGAAAGCTGGCGCGAGACGGCGATGATATCGCCCTGCTTCAATGCAGTTCGAGGGGCGACCGGATCGACCACCGGCTCGCCAGAATAGACGACGAGATGCTGAAGTTGCGCCAACACGCCGGTGCCGACATCAGGGAAACGGTCGCCCGGTACGCCGCCGCCGGTCGCGCCGATGCCGGCGAAGTTGTTCTGGCGCGGGCCAACGTCGCCGGGACGTCCGTCCGGTCGGCGGAAGGTCAGATAGTTCGTCTCGATGAGCATCTGGAAGAAGGCATAGTCCCAGCGGACGCGCAGCCGTTCGCCGTGATGTCGATACCACTTTGCGATGTCGCGATGGCGCGCTTCGAGGCTTGGATTGCGCGCGACGAGAAAGCTCATCAATCGCTCGGGCGTCGCACATGCGGGCACGCGATTGGCGCGATGCAGGCGGATCTCGGGTGGTGCCGCGAGCGCCGGGATCGTCGATGCGACGAGCACCATTACGGTGGCTGCCGCGCGACGCTCGTTCTGTTGCCAGGTCTTGGCGAATGTTCGCGCGCGAACCGACGTCACGGCATGGCGCGGCGCATCGCGATCAAGCGGCGCTATAGCGCCACGAGGACGGGCCAATATTCGGGTCAGGAAACGGGGAAGTGCCATCGCGAGTCCCTAAAATGAAGGGCCTTTCTTCGCGTTGCCGGCTTCCCCCGAAGCTCGGGCGCTCGGTAGATTTCGGCGTGCGGCTCCCTGTCACCGCACGCGCTGGTATCAACCTTCCGGGCAGATTTCGAACGCCTTGGTCAGCGCTTTGCCCTGCGTCGGGAACTCGCCGACAGTGACGCCGTCCTTGGCATAAGCGGCGATGTAGGCGGCAACTTCCCGCTGCTCGCGGCCCTCGTTCACATCGAGAACCGTGTAGTTCACGAGCCCGTCGGCGACAGCTTTGATGATGACGGCCTTGGCGCCCCCGTAGCTCGCCTGCCAGACGCGGCATGCACTCTTTGCCGCCGCCTTCGCGGTTTCGGCGGGAGCCTTGACGCCAGCGGCGGCGGAGCTTGCGGCCGAGGCGAGCTTGAACTCGGCTTTGGCGGGTTCGCTCTTGCCCGTCTCGGTGTCGGGCTTGGCCTCGACCTTCGCGACAGCCTTCTGGGCCTCACCCGCGCCGCTCTCTGTCGGCGGCGTGCCGGCACTGTTGAGCACCGTGAAAGCGGCAGGTGGTGCGCTCGATTTCGCGGGGGCCGCCTGCGGTTGCGTCTGCGCGAGCACGCCGGCGCCAAGTCCGTTGATCTCGGCCGGCCCGGTCTTGCGGGCTTCGGCAATGGCCTGCTTACCCGTTTCCGTCGCTGCTATCGTGCCCGCCTTGTCGACACTCACTCCGGTGCCGCGCGCTTCCGCGACGAGTTCGGGGCGCGGGTCCTTGATGTTGCAGAACTTGTCGTAGAACGTGTCGCCGACCGAGGCGATGTCACGCGAGTAGCCGCGGTCGCCCGGCGACCATTTGCGCGTGAGTTGCGTGAAGGTCATCGGGCCGGAGATGCTCTTCTGCCATTTGGTGAGAACGCCCCATTCCTGAACCTTGCGGGTGCGCTCCGCGACTGGATCGGTGACGGTCTCGCCCGAATACATCAGGACGTGCTGGAGGTGCGCTTTCACGCCGAGCGAGACGTTCTCGAAGCTCTCTCCCGGTTCACCCCCGCCGGTGGCGCCGAGGCCCGCGAAATTGTTCTGCTTGGCGTTGACGTCGCCGGGGAACTTCAGATTGGCCGTCTCGACCAGCATCTGGAAGAAGGCGTAGTCCCATCGCAGCCCGAGCGCCTCGCCGTGGCGCATGTACTCGGTGGCCACGCCGTTGAATTTGTCGGCGAGGGAACCATTGCGGGAGGCGACGAATTCCATCAACCGCCCGGGTGTTGTGCAGGCCGGGACCTTGTTGGCGGACGAGGCCTTCAACGCAGGAAGCTCGGCCGCCGCGGCGCTGGTGGCCCCGGCCGCGAGAACGGCGCCGACGACGAGAAAGTGCACGCGAAACGTCATGATATCACCCATCAACCGTCGAGGCCGGAAACAGCCCTAACAAACGGTTACGATCGTTGCACAGTTAGCGTTAACGGCGGGTAAACTCGTACTCGAATGGCACCCCCGTGCCGAGGTGCCATTGGTCCATGTGTTTGCGGCACGAGTGGGGTGTGTGGTCCGTCAATTGTGGCAATCACGGGTCAATTGCGGGACTATTGTGCGGTCGGTGCTGACGTAGACCGTGAGCGAGGTGACACCTCGCGAAGCACAGGCCGCAAGCGGCCCGGCGCATTTCGCCGCCCCCGCGGAGGCCCTGACGGGCCGTGAGCGAAATGCCGTGAGCGCGATCACCTCTCCCGAAGGGCAGGCCGCAAGCGGCCCGGCGCATTGCGCCGCCCCCGCGGAGGCCCTGACGGGCCGTGAGCGAAATGCCGTGAGCGCGATCACCTCTCCCGAAGGGCAGGCCGCAAGCGGCCCGGCGCATTGCGCCGCCCCCGCGGAGGCCCTGACGGGCCGTGAGCGAAATCACGTCAGATGCTGGCCACCGTCGAGCACGATCATCTGCCCGGTCATTGCGGGGGCTTCGAGGATGAACCGAACGGCCTGGGCGATCTCGGCGGTACTCGCACCGCGCTGCATCAGCGTCGAGGCCTGCTCGGCGGCGAAGTCGTCGTCCGTCTGGTGGATGCTCTTGAGCACCGGACCGGGGCCGATGGCGTTGACGCGAATGCGCGGAGCGAGAGCCTGGGCGAGCATTCGGGTCGCTGTCCAGAGGCCGGCCTTGGAAATTGTGTAGGAGAAGAAGTCCGGCTTCAGGTTCCAAACGCGCTGGTCGATAACGTTGATGATGTTGCCTTCGCACCCGTGGGGAAGGTGAGCCGCGAGCGCCTGCGCGAGGAACACCGGGGTCTTGAGGTTCGTGTCGAGGTGGAGGTGCCACGTCTCGCGCGTCAGTGTCTGTAGGGTATCGAGCTGGAACTCGGAGGCGTTGTTGACGAGGCAGCACGGTGGGCCGAGCAGCGAAACGCAAGCCGGCACCAGGGCATCGACGTCGTCGGCGACCGAGAGGTCGGCCTTGAGCGTTGCGGCCTTCACGCCGAGGTTGCGAATTTCACGCGCCAACGCCTCGGCTTCATCGGCAGAATTGCGGTAGTGAACGGCGATCTGCCAGCCGCGGCTCGCCATGTCGAGGGCGATGGCGCGCCCGATGCGGCGGGCGGCCCCAGTGATCAGGGCGGTGCGCTGTTTCGGCGGCGCGGACGACGAAGCTCCCCTGCCGTCGTTGGTCTCCGCGCTCGGCGGTCTCGGCACCCGGGTCATGATGCGTCAGCTCTCGGGTTCGGTCGAAGGCGGCGGAGCCCTGCGAACGGCGGGCGAATCAAGTTGTGGATAATCGCGGTTAGCACACGCCGGCCCCGGCCTCCAGCGATCGACAAGGCCCTGGGCGAGGTCGCCAGCATGCTGGAGGCACCGGCAACACACCGGTGTGGCGCCCGTGCCGTTGGAGGGGCCTGCGACAGGTTGTAACCACTCAGACTGCCTCCCAAATTCCAGCCCAAAAACCGGGCATTTTGCTAGGCTTGCGACCAAAGCGCCGTTTGTGACGGCCTGTTATTTAGGCAGCCGCGACCGGTCGTTTGCCCAATAGTAAGGATTCGTTGCTGATGCGCTACAGCGCGGTGTCAAGCCCTTGTTGCACGGTCGAATCCACTTGTCCGCAGCGTGTGTTTCCCGTTTTCTAGCAACAGCAAGCGGCTGATTCCGATCTCAGCACTGCGGTGAGCCGTGACCTCGTGTGGGGGTGGCGCGGCATGAAACTGGGGGTTTAGATAGTCATGGCAACTAAGAAGTTCTCTCTCATCTGCACGGCTGCGGTCGCCGCCTCGGCGCTCTTCGCGGCTGTTGCTCCGGCCTCCGCAGGCGATCTGTTCGGCCGCCGTGACGGCGGTTCCATCAAGGACGCTCCGGCCGAGGAGCCGCGTCGTTGCTCGTTCTCGTTCAACGTCGGTGGCACCACGGACTACGTGTTCCGCGGTATCTCGCAGACGCAAGAGGATCCGACTGTGCAGGGCGGTGCTGACGCTACCTGCGGCATGTTCTACGCAGGCGTCTGGGCTTCCGGCGTCGATTTCGTGAAGGGCAAGGGTGGTCCCGGCTCTGGCGACGCATCCATCGAAGTCGATCTCTACGCCGGCATCAAGCCGACCTGGGGTCCGCTGACCTTCGATCTCGGCGTCATCTACTACGCCTATCCGAGCGCGAATGACGCTCCCGGCGCCGAACTCGACTACGTCGAGCTCAAGGGCGGCGTGAGTGGCACTTGGAACAACTTCTCGCTCGGTGCGACGTTGTTCTGGTCGCCCGAGTACACCGGCGAGACCGGCGACGTGCTGACGGCTGAAGGCACGATTGGGTACACCTTCGCTGCGATTGGTCCGGTCACCCCGACCATCAACGGCTTGGTTGGTACCGTACAGTCGCTCGATTCGGGCAGCCTTCAGGCTGACTACACCTACTGGAACGCCGGCCTGGCGCTCGCTGTCGACAAGTTCACCTTCGATTTCCGGTACTGGGACACGGACCTGTCGAACAACGGCCTTGCTGACGAGCGCTTCGTCTTCACCGCGAAGGTCACGCTGCCCTGATGAAGGGCGAGACGGGGGCAGCTCGGCTGCCCTCGCCTAGTGGCACGAAATCACTATCGGTGTGGACCCGATCTCCACACTTGGTCCGTCCCCCAATCGGATCGAAAAGCCGGAGCCCCAAGCTCCGGCTTTTTCATTTCCGGGCCCCGCTTGAATTGCAGCGGTGTCTGGGTGCGCGATGGGTTCACGCGATCGGTTGAGGTGAAAGCACTCGACCTCGTTATCGCGAGTGTGAACCGCGAGCCCGCGGAACGATCATGTCGATGGCGCGGTCGACCGTCTCGATGCTGAGCGGGCCGCGGCCGAGGACATCGCCGTCGATCTCGAGCGGTAGCGCAATCGGAGGCTCGATCACCACGGTGCGGCAAGGCACGATCTCGACCGTGCGGCAGCGCGCGGGGTCCCGGGCGGCGATAGCGAGTAGCTCGGCGATACGGCCGGTTCTCGTCGTTGCGGTCATCACCGCCGCGTGCAGGCCGGGCGTCGAGACGTCGGCGCCGGGTGCGATGATGAAGCGGCCGCCGTAGTGGCGCACGTTGCTGACGACGAGCCAGGTCGCCCGCTTCAGTACGCCGTCGATCGTCGCCGTGAACGGTATCGGCCGTGCCTTCAGCGCGTGCAGGACCGGAGCCGTGTAGGCGGCCCGGCCGATCCGCTCCTTGAGGCGGGACGCGAGATGGGCGACGACCTCGCCGTCAAAGCCCGCACCGCACATCGAAAGGAACAGCTCGCCGTTCGCACGGCCGCCGGCTATGGGCCGAACGGGGCCGTGCAGCAACATATCGGCGATACCGGGCGCATCCCGCGGGATGTCGAGCTCGCAGGCCATCACGTTGCCGGTGCCCGATGGGATCAGAGCCAGCGGGCGTGCCGCTGCTGCCGTGCCGGTGATGGCCTTGGCCAGCGCGCGCAATGTGCCGTCGCCTCCGGCAGCGCAAATCGCATCGAAATCGGCGGCGCCCGCCAACGCATCGTCGAGCTCGCCGGCGCGCTCCGTCTCGATCAGCCGAGCCGCTCCGCCGCGTGCGGCAAGCTCCGTTGCGACGGCGCGAACCAGCCGCCTGTTGGCAAGCCCGGCATGGCGATTGCGGATGATGAGAAACCGGCGGCGCGGTCCTCCGGCGGTCACGACTTGGCGCCGCTTTCGGACGCGTCGGGCGTGCCGGCGCGGCAATGCCCCACCTGACCTCGATGGCGCAAGAGCTGGTCCGCCAGCACGATCGCCATCATGGCTTCACCCACCGGGACCGCGCGGATGCCGACACAGGGATCGTGCCGCCCCTTGGTCGAGACGTCGGTCTCGTTACCGGCGGCGTCGATGGTCCGGCGCGGCGTCAGGATCGAGGATGTCGGCTTCACCGCGAAGCGGCAGACGATCGGCTGTCCCGAAGAGATTCCGCCGAGGATGCCGCCGGCATTATTGGAGAGGAACAGTGGGCGGCCATCGTTGCCGATGCGGATCTCATCGGCGTTCTCCTCGCCGGACAGCTCGGCGGACGTCATGCCGGCACCGATCTCGACGCCCTTCACGGCGTTGATCGTCATCATCGCCGCGGCGAGCTCGGAATCGAGCTTTCCATAGATCGGCGCACCGAGGCCCGCGGGGATGCCTTCGGCGACGACCTCGACGACGGCGCCGATCGAGGAGCCGGCCTTGCGAATGGCGTCGAGGTAGTCCTCCCAGGCGGCAGCGACGACTGGATCGGGGCAGAAGAACGGGTTGCCGGAAACGGCCTGCCAGTCCCACCGCGTGCGGTCGACGCGATGCGGCCCCATCTGTACCAGCGCGCCACGGATGGTCACGTTCCCGAGCAGGTGGGAGAGCACTTTGCGGGCGACGGCGCCGGCGGCGACGCGCGCGGCCGTCTCGCGGGCCGAGGAGCGACCGCCGCCGCGATAGTCGCGAATGCCGTATTTGGCGATGTAGGTGAAGTCGGCGTGGCCCGGCCGGAACTTCTCTTTGATGTCGCCGTAGTCCTTCGAGCGCTGGTCCTCGTTGCGGATGACGAGCGAGATCGGCGTGCCGGTGGTGACCTGTCTGCCGGCGCTATCCGGAAAGACGCCGGAGAGAATCTCGACCGTATCGGACTCGCGGCGTTGCGTGACGAAGCGGGAACCGCCGGGCTTTCTGCGATCGAGATCGGCCTGAATCTCCGCCGCCTCGATTGGGATGCCGGGTGGGCAACCGTCGACGACGACGCCGAGCGCTGGTCCATGGCTTTCGCCCCAGGTGGTGATCCGGAAGAGATGCCCGAAGCTGTTGTGCGACATGCAAGTCTCGGCGATGTATTGCGCAGGCAGGTTGCGCGTACAGCCAGCTTGCGGGCAGGTATTGCCGCAAGAAAGCAAGCTTCGGCGCCTCGGAGTGTGGTGGAAATCACTCTTAGGGGGGGATCAACATGACCGCAAGGTGCGATTGTTCAGCGCGGTGGGTGACACGCGCGCCTCACCGGATTATCAGTCCATAGCCCTGCTGCGATTCGTCCGCGAGAAATCCCGTGTTTTGATCGGCACGCCACCTCGCGGCTCGAACCCGTTGCGTCGTCACCGGCCTAGCCCGCCTCAAGTCGGGAGGGCCACGGCGCAGCGGCAGCGTCATGGGGCCGGTTCCCTGTTGCGTCGGCGTCCGTTCGCTTTAAGGATGCTCTCGAACGGTCTGAGCAACCGGTCTCGAGCTTTCTCATGATGTGTGAGAGGGAGCCGGGTGCCGCTACCCCGGCTCCCCTTTTATCCGGGTGCCAGATGCGTGCGCATCGGCCCCCATAGGCGCTCCCGCAAACTCTCCAGAGATTGGACCGCAACCGGCCTTTGGGCCCTGCGATAAGGCGTGCCGTGCCGCCTAGAGCGCTATCGACTTCGATTGAATTGCGTTCGCGCTTCCTCGAGGTCGTCAACAGTGCGCCAAAACAAGATCTCAAGGTGCGATTCACGCGTCCGAAGGAAGTGCCCGGCCCGTCCTTCTCAACCGACCGCATCCTCGATCGCCCCTGGCGCGGTAAGCATGATCCGTATCCGTCATTGCCGCCCCGTCTCAGCCCCGCCATTTTCATCGGCGACAACCTGCCCGGCATGTCGGGGGGCGTGTTTGACTGCGGCCTCGACAGGGATCGATCGTGAGAACCAGCGCTTTCCGCCTCGCGTTATTCCTCACCCTCGCATTGCTCGCCGTGTTCTTCGTCGAGCGGTGGCATCACGCAGACACGCCTCGTCCGGCTACGGAGCCGAAGCTCGCCACACCGCAATCATCGCCCGCTCCAGCGCCACAACCCACGGTGGCGCAAGTGCCCGGCCGTGCGGTGTTCGCCCCGGTTCGCCGGGTTATGCCGAAAACCCCGCCGCTGCCCGAAGCGATCCTGCTTGCCGGTGACGTCGAGGAGCCGAACCGCGCGCCGGATCAAGCGCCGGCCCCTGGCCGCCGCGACTCCGCTCTTGCCTTGATGTACCTGGCCGGCGACGCCGTCGCCGTCGCAAAGACCGAGGCCGCCGACGTGCCGGCGCCTGTCGCCGCCATGACGCCGCCGCGGACGGTCAGTGGTGCGCCGTCGGGCAAGAGCAGCCGTCACATCGATTTCGATGAAGGCCGCATGGCGCTGAAGGGCCCGATTCGGGTGCCGGCGCCGCGACCGGCCGAGCGACCCGCTCCGCCGAAGTGAAGCTTCGCGCGGTCAGAGCCAGTCTGCCGTTCCGCCGCTTATCACCAGCACGCGGTCCTGCGGCACGGGCAGGGCTTGGATCTCCGCCTCATCGACGCCGACCAGCAGCCAGCGCAGGGCCCGGCTGACGCCACCGTGCGAAACCACCACGCAATCGCGATCGACCGTCGAAAGCCAGTGGGAGAGCCGCCCGGCGAGGTCAGCGTAGTTCTCGCCGCCGCGTGGCCGCCAGTTGAACGGATCGGCGGCGCGGCCCGCAACGCCGGCCGGGTCGAGGTTCGGCAGATCGGCAAGAAGCTGGCCCTGCCAATGGCCGTAATTTAGCTCGATCAGGCGCTCGTCGATGGCGAACCCGTCAGCGGCCATGCCGAGAGCGCCGCGCAAGATGCGCATGGTCTCGATGGTGCGACCGAGCGGGCTTGCGACGAAGTCGAAACCGGCCACCGCCGGTAGCAAAGCGCGCAGCGCTCGTCCGTTGCGCGCGGCCTGCTCGCGGCCCTTGTCGTTGAGCGGGATGTCGGCTTGCCCCTGGTAGCGGCGGGTGGCGTTCCAATCTGTCTCGCCGTGACGGACGAAATAGATCGTAACGCCGGCCGGCAGACGTTGCCTCACCCCGCGTCGCCCTTGACGACCGTGATGTCGGGCGCGTCCTCGTTCTTCATGCCCTGCACGTGATAGCCGGAGTCGACGTGGTGCACCTCGCCGGTGACGCCGCGCGAGAGATCCGACAGCAGGTAGACGCCGGCGCCGCCGACATCCTCGATGGTGACCGTGCGGCGCAGCGGCGAGTTGTACTCGTTCCAGCGCAGGATGTAGCGGAAGTCCGAGATACCCGAAGCCGCAAGCGTCTTGATCGGCCCCGCCGAGATGGCGTTGACGCGGATGCCGCCCTTGCCGAGGTCGGCCGCGAGATAGCGCACGCTCGCCTCGAGAGCCGCCTTGGCGACGCCCATGACGTTGTAATGCGGCATGACCTTCTCGGCGCCGTAGTAGGTGAGCGTGATCAGCGAGCCGCCGTCGGTCATCAGCCGCTCGGCGCGCTTGGCGAGCGCGGTCAGCGAGTAGCACGAGACCAGCATGGTCTGCGTGAAGTTGGCTTCGCTCGTGTCGACGTAACGGCCGTCGAGCTCGTTCTTGTCGGAGAAGGCGATGGCGTGGACCAGGAAGTCCAGCCGGCCCCATTCCGCCTCGAGACGGTTGAACACCTCGTCCATCGATTGGGCGTTGGTGACGTCGCACGGCAGCACCAGCTTGGAGCCGAGATCGGCGGCAAGCGGTTCGACCCGCTTCTTCAGCGCGTCGCCCTGATAGGTGAGTGCGATCTCGGCGCCCTGCTGGACACACGCCTTGGCGATGCCCCAGGCGATCGATCTGTTGTTGGCCACGCCCATGACGAGGCCACGCTTGCCCGCCATCAACGTGCCCGTTGCGACCTGGGCTCCGCCCTCGGCTGCAGTCATTGGCTGTCGACCCTTGTTCAATATCTGTCTGACTTCGGCCGGCATCCTACACAAAAGCCACCCCGGGTCCAGATGGGCCTGGGGTGGCGTGTTGTCGTTAGACTATCGGCGGAATTCCGAGCCCGGAGAGGAACCGAACCGCCGGCCACGGCCGGCCGCCGTATTGCCCCGGTCAGCCCTGCAACTGCCAGCGGCCGATGCCGAGCCGGCAGGCAACGCCTTCGGTCCGCTTAGAACGGGTGCCAGCGGAGAGTATCACGATGAGATGCCGGCAGACGTTACCATCGCTATCGCGAAAGGAGGCGGTCGGCGTCACCACGCCGGAGAGGCGGCCGTCGTAACGATGCCAGACATAGTTCGACCCGTCGCCGACCTCGGCAAGGGCGAGTTGGACGCTTTCCAGGGCGGCGATCTCGTCGCGCGCATCGAGCGGGCGGCGCATTTCGGCGAATTTCGGCCGCGGCCAGACCTTGCTCCGGTCCATCGCGTCGGGGCACGTGCAGCTCGTGGCCTGGTCCTCGTCCCTGGCTGCGGCGGGCGGCGCAGGGTTGCGGGCTCCGGGGGCGGGGAGCGGGGGCTGCTCGGCGGCGATAGCAAAATCAGGGACGATGAGAATTGCGGCGATCAAAAAGAACGCGACCATGACAGTCGCTGTGAACGCGAACAACGGATGACTTTCACGCATGACGCACCACTCGTACTAAGGGACACGAACCGGGCCGGGCGAGCCCGACTGCACCCAGAATGGACGAACAGGGTTAAGAGGTACTGAAGGAGTGTCCCCCGGCGAGAGCGGGCCCGTGCCGGGAGAGGCCCGGCTAAGACCAAGGGCGGGCCGCCAGACCATGCAGAGGAATTCGACGTGACGGATCTTGAGAGCACGACGGCGGCGGCTTCCACCGAGCCGGATTTCACGACGGCGGGCCAGCCGTTCGCGCTGTTCGCCACGTGGCTCGGCGAAGCGGAGAAAAGCGAGATCAACGATCCCAACGCCCTCGCGCTGGCGACGGCCGACGCCAACGGCCTGCCGAACGTGCGGATGGTGCTGCTCAAGGGGCTCGACCCGGCGGATGCCGATCTCCGCGGGTTCGTGTTCTACACGAACCTCGAGAGTGCCAAGGGCCGCGAGCTTGGCGCCAACATGCAGGCGGCGCTGCTGTTCCACTGGAAGTCGCTGCGGCGGCAGGTGCGTGTGCGCGGGAGGGTCACGCGCGTGTCTGATGCAGAGGCCGATGCCTACTATCAGTCGCGCCCGCGTGGGAGCCGCATCGGCGCCTGGGCGTCCGACCAGTCGCGCCCGCTCGAAAGCCGCTTCGCGTTGGAGAAGAGAGTGGCGATGGTGGCGGCGCGCCATCCCGTGGGCGAAATTCCGCGACCGCCGCGCTGGGCAGGCTTTCGCGTCGTGCCGCTCGAAATCGAGGTCTGGCAGGATCGTCCCTTCCGCCTGCACGACCGCCTCGTGTTCCGCCGTGCCGACGAGCATGCGGCCTGGACGAAGCAACGGCTCTACCCTTGAGCAAGCTTCGTCACCGCCGCGCCTGCGAGGTCATGGCCAGTCGAGACGGGCCATGCAGCCGAGGCCCGGCTCGTCACGGGCCTCGATGTCTGTCCTCTGATCCGAGCTGACGATGGCCTGCGGGCCGCATGCGCTGCTCGAGTCGGTGCGGCCACCGCGGACGTTGCGTCCTCCGAGCGCCACGGCGAGCCCCGCGGCTCGCTCGTCCCGCCAACGTGCGAGGGCGTCGAGTGACGGGCAGGGAGCGTCTCCGGCACCCGTGTGAGAGGTGGCGGAGCAGGTCTCCGGCAGATCGGCGGAAACAACCCACACGGGGCGTCCGTCCGCGAGCAGGCGAACGGCAAGCGCGGCAGCCGTCTCCGACGGGCCAGTCGCTTCGCTGCGGGGAACCACGACCTCGGCGATATGCTCCCGTCCGGTGATCCGCAGCCGGCGCTGCATACGGATCGCAACCGCCGTCGTCGGCGCTGGGCGCGGCGGGCCGGCCTCACCGGCCTCGGAGGTGCGTTTCAGGACTGGCGACAGGGCCTGGCGCGAGACGATCAGGCGCCAGGGCCGTGCCGGGGACAGCAGGGGCGCGGCCGCCGCCCGCCGCAAGCCCCGGGTCAATACGACATCGGCCGTGAATGTGGCGGGGTCGAAGGTGGACGTCGGCGGGGTATATCGCTCCGCGCCGAACGTATGCCGCCAAGCCCGGTCCGGTTCCGGCAGCATGGCGAGAGCGCCGGCGGTCTTGGCGTCGTCGAGGTGCCAGGAGACGATCCGCAGCGGCTCGGGCGGCAGCAGCGGACGCCGGTAGGGGGAGTCGCCCGCCGCGCCGGTATCGTCGTCGGAATCGAGGGGCGCGGCGCCGAGTGGCGCCGTCAGCGGCTCGGGCTCGGGCCGCGGAATGGGAGCTGGCGCCGTGCCCGGAACAGGCGCTGCGAACAGCATACGGTCCTCGGACGCGGCGGGCGGCACCCGCACGTTCACGAACGTGATCGCCACCGCGCATGCCGTCACCCACCCCGGTCCCCAATGGCGCCCGGCCTCTTTCGACC
>OEIV010001194.1_pt1 | contig 12331 bp, 7 predicted proteins | sample 1539231 | NCBI WGS metagenome assembly OEIV01 (sample SAMN03794762, study PRJEB22550) | activated sludge metagenome | feature: wastewater treatment plant; material: activated sludge; isolation source: Wastewater treatment plant of a petroleum refinery complex | place: Argentina: Buenos Aires ...
TCTTACTAGAAATCACTTCAAGAAGCTTGTAGTTGCTTGGAATAAACAGTTCTACAGCTACTTGTTCTCAGGCAAGATCAGTCGAAAAACTTCCTACGATATCTACCTTGGCACCTATATTTGCGGTAGGATCTGAAATAGACCACATCATATCTGACACGTGACTAGCTGCTCAAAGAGTCTTTTCAAGATCTTTTGGCAAAAACGAGACAGCAACATCTGCCAATAATGGACTGTCACATGACCAGTCTACCTTGACCGTTGTTCACGAGAAAACAAGATCTATTCACTCACTTCCCGTCATGATACTCACTGGATATTCCTTTCCATCGACCTGAATAGTACAAGCAATAACCTTTTTTGGTATTCGGAATTCAGCTAGTTTGCTGAGCGTAAGCAGTACTTGTACATTGGATTGTGTACTTCGTCCTCGAAGTCCACTTTCTTCTCTCTGCTTCAATAACGACAAAAGCAAATCACTACGTTCTTGCTGCGTCGCCTCTGGATCATCTATAAGTGCACGCAGTTTCATCGCTGTTGCGCTTACAGGATTCCAGAATATATTGGTATCTGTTCGTTCATCAGTATTAGTAGGTATCTTTGCTACCAATCTCCGTGTTTTGATCGCGTCAGTATCTTGCTGAGCGACAGCGATAAGGTAGCGAAGCAAAGGAAGATAGCTTGTTTCATTGAGTTGTATTTGTTCAAGAGACTGCATTTCTTCTTGCGTAAGGGTGATTCCATGAGTCGCTTTGGTAAGTAGGTATCGATACCATCATTCTGGAGCAGTAGTACGATAGGACGACTAAGTGGACCTGCCAACGACAGTGTATTTCAATCGATTGATTCAAGCATCTTTAATGCATGGTAGACATATGCAGAAAGCAGATAGTTCGATCTTGTCACTTCTTCTGTTTCGGTAAATACTCGATACCCAAATCAGCCATCTGGACGTTGATGTGCAAGCAATTTTGCAATACCATCACGCAACGCAGAACGAATTTCTACTGGTCATGCATCAGTAATCACTGTAGATCAAGACAAGAGTGGTGAAGTAAAGACTCATTTTTCACGAAGTTGTTCGACAGCAATAAGTGGTAACAATGAGCTCAGTAATTGTTCTGTGCAGCCATATGGATAACGGATCAGATACGATGCTATCGGATCGATGAAATTGGTCGGTAACTGTGCCAGACGAACAGATAATGATTGAGTAAGACTTTCAGGAAGAGTAAAGGTATGAGTTCATACTTTATTTATGGTTCAGACACTATCTCTACTGATCTACCCTTCAGCTCTCAAGGGAATAATTTGTTTGATCCCATCTTGTGCAGCACCATACGTTCATGCTACCATAAGCTCTACATATGCACTTGTCCATCGCGTCTTGGGAATCGTAACGTCTAGTGCTAGTGTTTTATTTGGTTCTACTGCAAATGTACCAAGATCCAAACGCTCTCCTTGGTGATTTTGTATCCATGCAGATCAAGTTACTTTACCTCCTCTAGCAGCATCTGCAGGAACGACTACCTTTACCGGAATAGTTAGTTGATCTCAGATAGTGACAAATAACGGTGCATTTGGTTCTATGATCAGATCTTTTTTGACGACAAATCAGGTAGATGCTGTGCCAAGTCTCGTATCTGCACTAATTGCTATCGTATCGACAAGCCAAGTTGTTAGGTTTTCTGGTGCAGTAAACGTTACTGTCGCTTTTCATCCCTTAGTATAGACCGCTCCTGATCGGAATGCTGCATCTTTCAAATCGTCTCTGATATAGCTAAACATCGCTTTTCACCCATTACCCGCTCATCATTTTGCACCTCACGTAGCAAATGCTTTCAATGATTGATACAACAACTTCATATTGGTATACGTAAAGATACTTGTCCCTACCGTGTTGAAGAAATACGGCAACGGTTCTTTCAAGATAGTATACAAACTTGCCAATGCTTGATCTACTACAGCTACAGAAACACGTGCATCTATTGGTTTCCCTGCATCATCTGTTGTAATTATATCCAGAGAAACTTGTTCTCAAGGAAGGTAGTTCATCTTTTTAGGAACTATACTGATATTGAGCTCATGCATTGAGGTATCTACCTTCGCTTCTGCATACCCAGCGAAAAATCTTGGCTCTTTTCTTACAGATCCATTCATTTCAGTTCATTGCAACATCATTACATTGATGATAACATTTGGCGCATACCCTTTCTTGACCGGTATTTTCAGTTGGGTACCATCAAGTTTTTTCAAAAATGAATCAATAATATACTGTCCTCTTTCTATAGTCACGACTACTCGTGCATCACGTTGATATGGAACGATATTGAGTGGAATTTCTTCACCTTCCTTATATGTTTTCTTGGGAATATCTACCGTAAGGGTATAGTTATTTGGGACAGCGCCGAGCAAATCACTTTCTTCATCTGCAGATCACGCATACCAAGAAAGTCTCTTTCGTACTTCACCTACCACATTTCACGTCGCATCCTCTGCAAGTACACGCACAAAATACTCACCAGGTTCAGTAATCCAACTACCAGTAAGTATGAAGCTATCTTTTACTGCTAAAGAACCAGAAGTCACCGGAAGATAAGTCTGTCCATTGACGTAGTACGCATTCCCATCTATTCATTGTTGCAGTTGTTGATCATAACTCCATCGGTAGACCTCATAACGTAGGTTTGTAACCAATCACTTTCCTTCTTGGAGAACGCCATCTATTTTTCGATTACTGCGCGGATCTGTAGTTTTTTTATCTCGATATAACCACTCATACGGTTGTCCAGATACTCATACCATGACTTCAGGTTTGAAGTCGATATGTTTGGTGATAAATTGCGTTTCATCAGATAAGCGATCCTTCACGATCGCATCGACTTTCAAGGTATACTGATATCCTTTTTGTGCTTGCAAAGAAGCAGGATATAAAGATTTCACTAAACGTTCACTGGTTTGATTATATAAGGTAAAAGTTCCTCCTGTCGAGAGAGAGTCATTAAAGACATGATTAAAATAGTAGTCATTTTCGTTCCACCATCGACAATATCGACAGATATCCTTACCTACCAACGACCAGGTCACTTGGACATCATACTTCTGTAGTGGCGAACCAAAAAAATAGGAAGGTTGCATCACCAACGAGACATTCTCATCACCTATTTCATGACTCATGTCTACGAAAAACGTAGGTTTTTGATATTCTTCAACTTTCACATTATGCGAATAGGCGACACGATCATCCAAGCGGTATTCGATAAAATACTCACCTAGTGGTAAGGTAGAAGGCAACGTATATGACCCATCAAATCAACCAAATGTATCCAACATAAGACCCGTCAGGACAACTGGATCTCCACCCATCGGATTAGTAAGAGTAACAGCTACCTGCATATTTTTGAGATAATCAAGATCATCGAAACGAAGGATATTTCTTACCCATCATGCAAAATATATGGTATCACCTGCTTTGTATAATCATCTATCGGTATACCCATATATTTTAACTGGATCTACCATACCTCGTTGATTGATTTGATTTGAAGAAGAACTTATTTCACTGATATCTAGCTTACTATTTATCTTCAGGTAACGTTCGCTCCCATTTGGAGAGTCTGCTGGAACCGAAAGGTCTCCCCATCCTGATCTATGAGCAACTACAAACGCACGTTCTGTAGCAGTACTAACATCTACAAGATAACTATCCTTTTTCCATTGTGTCGCATAATCATACGTATCAAATTGTTTTGGCAGACTGATTTTCGCTAGACCATCTTTAATTGTCGCCGTACCCAGTGTCGCTCATTCTAGTGTCGTTACTTTTACCTCTCCATTCTTCAATGGTTGTCCATCACCAAACGTAAATCACCACACCCAGAGCTGATCATCAGCAATCTTTGTCCAGAGGCCAAGGTCTGACTTCAGCATATAGTGCGCCTGTTCCTGACCACGTTGATCCTTGAAAAACACCTTAAACGCATCTGCACCACTCAACGCTTCAGGTATTTCTAACGGTGTTCTATATGCTTTTCGATACATAAACTCTTCATCTATTGGTTTTACTTCTTGCGTAACCGTCTTTCCTGTACAGGTAAATAAATAATTTTCTATACCCACTCCCTTATACGTACTAAGAAGATCAGGTGCTGATCACACGGTACATGCTTGAAACTGAACACTAAACGAAGGAATATTTTTATACTGAATAAGCACATCCTTAAATATTCCCGAGCGAGGTAAGATACTGATCGTATTATTTGACACAATATCTTGCGTGATAGCTTTTGGACTCATGCTTTCTATACGGTAATTCGTTTTTACCTCAGCAACTTGACCATAGATATTTGTAACAGCTAGTGTTCACGTATAGTCTTGTTGTGGTTGTATCTCATACGAAAATCATTTTTCTCGGTTCTGGTAATGGACGTTTTTTTTACCAAACAACCCTTCAAGTTCTTTTACAACTGCTGTCTCATCAAGTAGATAGGTAGTAAGCAGGCGTGAATAGTAGGGACGATACTCATCACTTGCATCTTGTTGTAGTTCAACGACAAACGGATAATTGTGTAACGGAAACAGGTAGCTATATGAAGGTTCTACTACAAAGAGTGCTTGTTCTTTTGCATCAGTAAGCGTTATATTTCGATCACCACTTGCTGTTATCGTAAGTTCATCAAACGCGCTCACGCCAAATCATTTTTGCTCTGCATACGACGCAAGATGATCCTTTGCTACAGGAGAAATATTCTGAACTCATGGAACCAGTGTTTTGGCTGTTTGATCAAATACCACGTGGTAGAGTTTTACTTGAGAAGAAGGTAGTCAACTTGTAATATGGAGTTTTGTTTTTCCAGGTACAAGCACCTCTTCACTCAAGGTATAGATACCTGCCCATCTATCTTCATACCCATTCGCGAGTGATCGCGAAGAGTCGCCACTTGCATAAAATATGTTTACTGATTGCACATCACTTCATCGCATAAACTTAAGGAGTGAAGGAGTTTTTTGTGGAATCATATAGATTGCATTTCAGAACCAGTCTTGTGGATTGGTAATGAGATAATTTTGTGAAAGCGATCCATCGATTAGGAGGTAACTCTCGTAAGGAGCTATTGTTTTATGTGCCTGCAGGACAAGATCATTCCCTGACGTCGTTATAGTGACATTATATCAACTAAGATGAGGTGCAAGTTCTGCCCCATCAGGAATAGTTACTATACTACCTCCTACGCTCACCGTTGCTTGTTTCAAGGAAACTTGTGTTTTTTCTGCTGGGTCGCCTGGAGTAGTAAGTCGGGCAAATACTTCAGTAGCAAGTGCTCCTGTATTTGTGACAAACACGTCACGCATCCCATCGTCTGATACAGAAATATTAGTTCCTGCAAATGAAATGTTTTTCGTTCCTGCTAGCTTAGAAGGTAAGAGATTTTCTTCAGTAAGCTCACTAATTGTTCATTTCGGTTCTACAGGTTGTATAACTGTCACGTCACTATTTATATCAGTGGTAGTTTTATTCCATGAACATCCAGAAATCAGCAAACACAATCAAAGCAATATACTCAAGACAGAAAAACGACGAAACATCAGTACAGGAAAACTAAAAAGACAAGCATCGACATCACTAGTCTAGTAGATAGAGGATTACAAATAAATTGCAAGAGATGAAGTTATAAAAACAAAAAAATGAATTGACTTGACATAAAAAAAAAGTATGTTTCATATGTGTGGTTCATTACTAAAAACAAAAAAGTTTAAAACATGAAAAAAGCATTCATTTTTTCACTCATAGCCATAGCATGTATGGCATTTACAGGTTCAAGCCTTCCTGAAAAAATCAAAAATCATTACTCCTACAAATGGGTAAAATTTGATGTAACACAAACCGACTGGGAAAGCAAAAAACTTACTAAGCCTGTAAACAAGCTACCTCGCAATATTGAAAATATACTGCAAGATAGTTTTTTAACATCAAGCGATGCAATAATCTTCGTTCATGTCTCGAATTTTCTTAATGCAGCAAAAGATTATAACACCTCCAGAGTGGAAGTAGGTTATGGTTTTATGCCTGATTCTTACGGATCGCCATCAAGCGTTATTGACAATTTTAGAGAAGATGTAAAAAACTTGATTAGTAAGAAAGTATTAGGAACACGTCTCGGACGTTGGGCAGTGTATTCAAAAGCAATGCCAACGTACACATCTGCATTTTTTCAAAAATCAGATACATTACAAGGAGTTGATCTTTTCTTGATTTGGAAGGGATTGCAATATTGTCAGTTCGTCACCAAAAATGGTATCTCAACTGAAATTCAGAGAAGTAAAAAACCAACATTCACGTATGAAGACTGGCGAGGGAAAGAAGATTTTGACGGCAAAATCTACGCTTTCATTTTCAGACGGCTCAACGAAAACACTGGCTTTACTGTACAAAATGCAGTCTATTACGGAGAACACATTTTCACTGAGTTTTTTGTCTCTGCATCACCTTCGGCAAAAAAAGTGTTTGAAACTCTGAAAGAAGATTGGTTACAAAATAAAATAACCACAACTCCTCGATTTCAAATAAACTAACATTCAACGAACCACACAAAAAAACACTCATAGACGTATCGTTCTGTGAGCTCAACCCTCATGGATAGATATGCCCATGAGGGTTTTTTTATGGAAAAAATCCTCCCATTGTTATTTTTCCATCTATCACTATAGTCATAAGTATTGTTTTAGTTTTTTTCTCTCATGACTACCTTCGCCGAGCTATGACTCGCTCAGAAATTTCTCGATGCACTCATTACCCAATGATATACGACTCCTACGCCAATTCAAGCACAAGCTATTCCCCACATATTGTCTGGTAAAGATGTTTTTTGATGCGCACAAACAGGAACAGGAAAAACAGCAGCATTTATTCTACCTACCCTACAACTCCTCGATAACAAAACTCTCTCTGGACCAAAAAAAATCAGAAGCCTTGTACTTACGCCAACGAGAGAACTTGCGATCCAGATAGAAGAAAATGCAGTAGCATATGGCAACAGGAGTAATCTCGTTACTACCGTTATTTATGGAGGTGTAAGCCAAGGAAAACAAGTCAAAGCATTACAGAAATGAGTAGATATTTTGATCGCGACACCAGGTAGATTACTCGATCTTATCAATCAAAAATTTGTCGATCTTCGTCAGGTAGAAATATTTATCCTTGATGAAGCAGATCGTATGCTCGATATGGGATTTATCAATGATGTTAAAAAAGTCCTCAGACATATTCCTACACAGAGACAAACCTTGTTCTTTTCAGCAACTATGGCAGCAAATATTATGGATCTTGCTCATACTATATTGGATAATCCGATCTCTATCGAAGTTACCCCAAATGCATCTACTGTCGATACCGTCAGTCAATCACTCTATACCGTAAGCAAAGAACACAAAAAAGATCTTCTCCTCCATCTCTTAAAAAATCCTGCTATCAGAAATGCGGTCGTTTTTACCAAGACCAAACACGGAGCAAATAAAGTCGAAAAGTTTCTCGCTGCAGCCCACATCCCAAGTGCTGCCATTCATGGGAACAAATCACAAAACGCAAGACAAAAAGCATTAGCTGATCTCAAAAACGGATCCATACGTATCCTCGTCGCGACCGATATTGCTGCGAGAGGGATCGATATCGACGAGCTTTCTCATGTGATCATCTACGATGTACCACTAGAACCTGAGGTCTACGTCCATCGTATCGGTAGAACCTGAAGAGCAGGACTCCAGTGAGATGCAGTAATGTTTTGTGATCCAGAAGAAGTAAAATATCTTCGTCAAATCACCAAACTCATCGGCAAGGATATTCCTCTCGTCACCGGTCATCCGTTCTTCGAACAGATCAACCTCAAGCCAGCAGGACAAATCCACAACACACCAAAAAAATCTACTGCAAATCCTCACAAACCACAAAGACCCTCATCATCAATGCCGACGAGACGCTGAGGAAGGGAACAAAAACAAAGAAATCGAGGAAAAAGAAGATAGGAAATTATATCATTCCCCCGTCATTGCGAGCGTAACGCAGTGAAGCGTGGCAATCCATACCAATATGCTCATTCTGTACGGACGCATGGCAATGCGTCCTTTTTTACAAATAAATCTGCACACATCCAAATTAAAATGGACGCGTTGCTACGCGTCCCTCCAGCAATTCAATTCCCTTATATCGCACTTCCTTATGGATTGCTTCGCAAGCTCGCAATGACGGAACAACAAAAAATCATAATTATCACAATTACCATTAGTATTCTACTAGATATTTTTTCAAAAATCATATTTCCCTGTTGTACGGACGCATTACATACGGCCTTTTTTATTATATGCTTATTTTCTATATTATCATTTCTTTTTACGCGTTCCGTCATTGCGAGCGAATCATAATACCTATATATTTATTATTCAGATCCATTATTTCTTATGAAGTTTAGTTAAAATTCATTTAAATATTTGTGGATAGAAATCATATGGTACAATGTTATTTATCTCATAATCCTTCAATGACATCTTTATCAAATCTACAATATGTATTTTTTCTATTCATTCCACTTCTCAATCTTCAAAAATTAAATGTTCAATATTTCAATCAAAACAAAATCAATAATCAAATGCTATTTCATTGTCAATTAAAGCATATTTAGGATGATTTGTTTTTTGATGAAATACACCAATAAGATGCAATATATGCTCATCAAACATTATTCATAACTCTTCTTTTCACTCTCTATGTATTGCCTCAATAAGACTTTCACCTACTCAAACATGTCCCCCAACAGCAAAATGAAGCATTCAAGGAAAATGATTTTTCGTACTACTGCGTTTCTGAAAATACATATTCCCATGCATATCATAAAAATGAATATGAACAACTCTATGTAAAATTCCTTCACTATGAGCTTTATATTTACTCACTATTTCACCAGTAGGTTCTCATGACTCATCTACTATATCAATCAATTCGTCCATAAAACATCAGTAAATAAACAAAAAAACCTCTACAATCCAGGCACCGGATACTGCTTTGCCATATCTACTACCTCTTGCTTTAATCATGCAAGGATTTTTTCATCACCACCTGATTTTAAGACCGTATCGATAATAGTTGCTAATCGCTTCGTTTCAGCTTCTTTAAATCCTCTCGTCGTCATCGCAGGTAAACCTATACGCAAACCAGATGGTTTGAAAGGTGGATTTGGATCGTTCGGTATCGTACTTTTTGAGGTAGAAATACCCACTGCATCCAGCAAGAGTTCTGCTTGTTTCCCATCCAGACCTGTTCCTGTAAAATCCATCACGATCAAGTGATTGTCTGTACCTCAAGTGACGAGCTTCCATCACTTGTTCATGAGCTCATCTGCGAGCACCTTTGCATTCAGCAATGTTTGTTTTGCGTAATCTCTAAATTGTTGACTATTTGCCTCACCAAGAGCTACGGCAATAGCTGCAATTGACTGCATATGTGGTCCTCACTGCACACCAGGAAAAACGGCTCTATCGACCAACGTAGGTAAATTCTCAATCATTTTTTCTGGAGCTTTCAACGGATTACCTACCATTCATTTGGTAAGAATCATCGCTCCTCTCGGTCATCTCAACGATTTGTGGGTAGTCGTGGTCATCATCTGAAAGCCAGCATCAAGCGGGTTTTTTAACAATCACGCAGCGATAAACCCTGCAATATGAGCCATATCTGCCATCGCAACTGCACCGACTTCTGCAGCTATCTGAGCAAATTTTGCATAATCAAGTTCTCTAGGATAGGCACTAAATCCCGCAAGAATAATTTTTGGTTTGGTTTCTAAAGCTGTTTGACGAATTGCATCGTAATCCAAAGCACCAGTTTGCATATGAGCGATACCATAACGTGCAAAATTGAATACCTTCGACATAAACGTTACTGGAGAACCATGCGTAAGGTGTCCTCCATGCGTAAGATCCATACCAAGTATCGTATCACCTGGTTCAAGCCATGCCGCATAGGCACAGATATTTGCAGCTGCACCACTCAAGGGCTGTACGTTAGCATGATCTGCATGAAATAGCGCCTTAGCACGATCTATAGCAAGTTGTTCTAGCTGATCAGTATATTCCTGTCCTCCATAATATCTTCTTCCCGGAGTTCCTTCACTATATTTATTTGCAAAGACTGTTGCTTGAGCAGCAAGCACAGAAGACGATTGATAGTTCTCACTTGCAATCAACTCCATACCTTCTTTTTGTCTTTCTTGTTCATGCATGATAAGAGATGCCACCGCATCGTCGGTAAGTGAATTTGTAATAAGCATCAATTACTAAGAGAATAAAAGAAATCTTACAAGAGAGCGTATACATGTATTTTTTTTCTAAAATACGAAAAAACTCTATCTCTACAGTACTGAAGCAAAAGGAAAAAAAAAGAGAAAAGGGTAAAAACAGTAAATATTGTATCATAATAAAAAATACTGTCAATTAGTTCATTTTCTAAAAAAAAGCAGTAAAACACGTATAACTAAGTCTGAAAGCCACTTATAAGAATATTTTTTTATTTTTATTGCGTAGTGCAATAATGAACGATTTACCTTGCAAAACGAAAAAAGAGTTCTAGTATGCAGGTGTCTTTTATTTATTATGACTTCTATCAATGACTAAGACACAACTTATCGCTCACATTGCACAAGCATGTGGTGTTTCAAAGAGAGTAGCTGCTGAAATGGTTAACTGTTTCGTAAGTGCAGTAGTAGCAGGAGTAAAGAAAGGTGATGATGTAAGAATCCAAGGGTTCGGTACATTCAAGAAATCAGCTAGAAAAGCTAGAACTGGTGTAAACCCAAGAAAACCTTCTGAAAAAATCAAAATCCCAGCTATGAATGTTCCTACATTCAAGGCAGGTTCAGATTTCAAGAAGGCTGTAAGATAGTCTTTTCAATCTACTTCAATCAAAAAACTCTACATTCGTGTAGAGTTTTTTATTTTGAAAGACAGCAATTGTATTTTATGAAAAAATTACTACACATAGACCATCAGACAGATAGGTATACAAACAAAACCTTTTGTCTATACTATAAATTTACTAAAGCCTATATACTTCCTCTATTTTACTCACCTGCTTTTTATGATTGCAACTATAAAAAACATCCTCAGAGATAGTTTTCCCTATCGTTGGTATAAAGAAATAAGAGCATCATTTGCAGCAATAGTACATCACCATCCAGCAAAAAAACTATATATTATTGGCATCACCTGAACAGATGGGAAGACCACTACCTGTAATATTGTGTATCATTTTCTGAAAAGCCAAGGGATAAAAACAGTACTCATAGGCACTACCTGAGCTGAAATAGATGGAAAAGCAGTTGAATGAGTTGAAAAAATGACCTCATATGATCCTATAGATCTTCATAATATTCTCGAAATGGCCGTGAAATACGGATGCACTCACGCAGTCCTAGAAGTAAGCTCTCATGGACTAGAACAGTATAGATTTAAGCACATTCCTTTTCATGTAGCAGTACTCACCAATATTACTGCAGAGCACCTAGATTATCATAGAAATCTTGATCAGTATGCAGCTTCAAAACAAAAGTTGTTCCGTATTCTCCAAAATCAATGAAAAAGATGAGTCGCTATTCTCCCTCTTGATGATCAATTTGGAAAAAGACGAGCACAACGTATGCATTTCTGAACAGTCATTCCTTATGGATTCAGCAGCAGTGCAAACTTACAAGCGACCATGGTTCGTGAACATGAACAACATACTACGTTTACTGTTTCTTATATGGGAAAACCATATCAGGTACATTCACCGTTGGTAGGAAAATTTAATGTACAAAATGTGCTTGCTGCATTTGGTGCATGATTGGGTTGTGGACTCTCGATAGAAACTATGATCAATATGTTGTCTTCTTATATACATAGTCCAGGAAGACAAACACATCTTAGTTTATGAGAAGCAGATCGATATATAGATTTTGCCCATACTCCAAACGGGCTAGAAGTAATGTTGAACTATCTAAACATGATAAAGCAAGAATGACGTATTATTTGCTTATTTTGAGCTCCTTGATGTAGGGATCGCTACAAAAGACCTGAAATGTGACGCGTAGTAGACAGATTAGCAGACATCATTATTCTCACAGACGATGATGCTGCTACGGAAGATAGATGGCAAATCCTACGTGACGTGCTTCCTGGTATCAAAAGATCTGAAGGAGAAACGTTTGCCATCCTTCCCGATAGACGTCTTGCCATACGTTATGCATGTATGCTAGCACAACCAGGAGATAAAATACTTCTTGCAGGAAAGTGACATGAACAAGTACTG
>OEIV010001195.1_pt1 | contig 12326 bp, 14 predicted proteins | sample 1539231 | NCBI WGS metagenome assembly OEIV01 (sample SAMN03794762, study PRJEB22550) | activated sludge metagenome | feature: wastewater treatment plant; material: activated sludge; isolation source: Wastewater treatment plant of a petroleum refinery complex | place: Argentina: Buenos Aires ...
GTAGTGCAGGTTGCCGTTGCTGAGGATGACGTACTTGACCTTGGCGGTCTTGGCGTATTCACGCGCCTGCTCCTTGGCGTTGAGCGGATTGATGCTCTCGCGCTTGGCCTCCAGCAACGCCACGGGAAAACCATCGCTGCCCACCAGCAGGTAGTCGATAAAACCCTTCTTCGTCTTCTCGAAGTCGTCGCCGAATTGGTCGGCCATGTACTCCGGCGTGATGCTCACCCCGGTTTCCAGCGTGATGTTCGCCGGGCCATGCTCATCGGCCAGGAATCGCCAGCCCGCTTCTTCGAGCAGCTTGTTGATCTTGATGCGGGCGCGGGCTTCCTTCGACATTGCGGGCCTCAAAATAGGAAGGGGGATCCGTTCGGCTGCGATCACCAACCGTGCTGTGGGGCGACCAAGGCCGCCTCACCGACAACAAGGGCCGCGTGGTGAACTTCAAGAACACCCTCATCATCATGACGAGCAACATCGGCTCGCACATCATCCAGGAGAACTTCGAGAACCTGGAGAAGAAGGATGTGGACGCCGTGGTGGAGAAGACGCAGAACGAGGTGATGGAGCTGCTGCGCAAGACCGTGCGCCCCGAGTTCCTCAACCGCGTGGATGAGCTGATCATGTTCCGTCCGCTGAGCCAGGCGGATGTGCGCGAGATCGTGAAGCTGCAGTTACACCAGCTTCTCGCCAAGCTCGAGGAGAAGGGCTACTCGCTTATCCCCAGCGAAGAGCTCATCGAGCACATTGGCTCGGCCGGCTTCGACCCACAGTTCGGTGCCCGTCCGGTGAAACGCCTGATCCAGAAGGAGCTCCTCAACGAGATGAGCCGGCAGATCATCGCTGGAACGCTGGAGCAGGGTGGGGAACAAGTTAGCGACGTCTTCGACGGGAAGATCGTGGTGCGCAAGCCGATCGCGGAGAAGGAGAAGAACGGGAAGACTAAGAAGTCGAAAGCGGAAGCGTAAGGGATTTGGGCGTGCCCCTCTCCCACTGCACAGCCTGACCCACGGGTCGGGCTGTCCGCTTTAGTTGCCTTGGTTCAGCGGGTGTTGCTGCGGCTGCATGGGCTTCCTTCGGTCGCCTCCTCGCCCGCGCAACACCGGCGCTTCACCTGCGGCAAGCTGCCGCTGCCATCCCTCACGCAGCCGCCGCTAAGCCAACTCCACGAAGCCTCAAATCACACGTCCGTGCTTAGCAGCTAAATAGTCCTCATTCCGACCATAGACCTCCATCACCCCATCCATGTACACATGTTTCGGCACAACCCCGTCTTTCAATATCCTCAAACGGCCGTCCTCCTTCAAAAGAACAGTGTCTTCTTCGAGTCGCGACGTATGGCTCGAAACGATGTAGTGCCAGAGCATGCCCCCGACCACCATGAAGTACACGGCATGATGCTGAACGCGTTTTGCACGCTTCGGAGGAATTATCAGGTCGGTGAGTTTTGGTTGTTGAACTGCGACAAAGGCCAGACGGCAGGCATACTCATCTGCCGAACCTGGATCATCCGAAAGTAGCATCCGGCGCAAGCGCTCTTCGTGCTTCTTGCCCAACTGCACTTCTGCAAAGACCTCTAGTGAGGTAACCCCCATCCTCCACAGGATGGACATTTGGAAAAGCTTGAACTTGTCATAGTCTAGCTGGAACTCCATGTAATGCCCACAGTCAATTCCCGGCTGCTTGGTACGGTGGAACATTTGGCCCAAAGAGTAGGTCTCCCATTTACTGAATCGACCCTCACAATCCGGACACAGCAAGCGCTCTCGAAAGCCCTTCTGCTGAGGCTTCATTACCGGGCCGACCTTCTTGTTGGAAAACACTGGGAAGGTTCCATTGGCATCATAGACACCGGCATAGAAAGGCTCAGGAATAATATGGGACAGGCATAGCTGCGGGACATCATTCGGGCAGAGAGCACACTGTGGCATGGTCACCCTTTCGTCTTCTTCGGATCCGCGCTCCTCGGATAAGTCCGCTCTTCCTGGATCCTACCATTGCGGCCATGGATGTACACTGAAGCATCGCCCTTGTTCTTGGCGATGTCGATGGTGGCCCGTTGCACATCGGCTTTCCGCTCGCTTACAACGGATGCGCGATCAGCGCCCTGAGCTTTGCCCTGCCAGCTACCATCAGCCCGGCGCGTCACGTGATACTTGTTCTTCATCGCTTAACCGATCGCCGGATTTGTCGTCGATCAGACGATGTTCAAGGTACGCACGATGCGATTGAGCTTGTGCAAGCAGTTTTCCACGATCACAATTGATATGTAGGAAGCATACACCCCGCACCGTGCAAAACGAACTAAGGCTTCCCCATCTTTATCCGTCTCATACGTGTAAGTTGCACCATCCATTCCTGCCAGTATCCCCGTCATGTTCATCCCGCCAACCCGTGAAGAGGCCCGAGCCCGCATTGCTGAGCTGGTGGCGCGTTTCCGCGAGCAGTACGCCAGCTACAAGCGTCCGGACTACAATGAGACGCAGGTGCGGCGCGACTTCATCGACCCCTTCTTCAAGGCGCTGGGCTGGGACATCGACAACAGCGGGGGTAACGCCGAGGCCTACCGCGAGGTAATCCACGAGGACCGCGTGAAGGTGGGCAAGGCACTGAAGGCACCGGACTACAGCTTCAGGCTGGAGGGTGGCAAGCGCCTCTTCTTCGTGGAGGCCAAGAAGCCCAGCGTGCGGCTGAAGAGCGAGGTGGAGTCCGCCTATCAGGTGCGCCGCTATGCGTGGAGCGCCAAGCTGCCGGTGAGCATCCTCACGGACTTCGAGGAGTTCAGTGTGTACGATTGCAGCAAGCGCCCCAATGCGGAAGACAAAGCTTCCGTGGCCCGCATCAAGTACCTCACGTTCGAGGACTACGAAAAGGAGTTCGACGACCTGTGGGACACCTTCAGCAAGGAGCAGGTGCGCAAGGGCGGTTTCGACCGCTTCGTGAAGAGCGACCGGGGTAAGCGCGGCACGGCCACCGTGGACGATGCCTTCCTCGAAAGCCTGGACACCTGGCGGAAGTACCTGGCCACGAGCATCAGCCTGCGTAACCACGATCTGGAAGAAGAGGACCTGAACCATGTGGTGCAGCAGACGATCGACCGCATCATCTTCCTGCGCATCGCCGAGGATCGTGGCGTTGAACCCTACGGTGAACTGATGGCCGCGATACGCGAGGGTGGTGAACTATATGCCAACCTCTTCAAGCTTTTCCGACGCGCGGACACCAAGTACAACAGCGGCCTTTTCGACTTCCGAAAGGACAAACGCAGCGCCACCATCGCGGTGGACAACAAGGTGGTGCGCAACATCGTGGAGGACCTCTACTACCCGAAGAGCCCTTACGAGTTCAGCGTGCTGAGCGTGGAGATCCTGGGTAGTGCCTATGAGCAGTTCCTCGGCAAGCGCATCCGCATCGATGCCGGCCACCGGGCGCGCATCGAAGAAAAGCCCGAGGTGCGCAAGGCCGGTGGTGTGTACTACACCCCGCAATACATCGTGGACTATATCGTGGAGCGCACCGTGGGCGACCTGGTGAAGGGCCGCACGCCGAAGGAGGTGAAGGAGCTGAAGGTGCTGGACCCCGCCTGTGGCAGCGGCAGTTTCCTGTTGGGCGCTTACCAGTTCCTATTGGACTGGCACAAGCGGTATTACCGTGTGCACGCACCTGCGAAAGGCGCCAAACGTGACGCGGTGTTACGCCCTGACGGTGAGTTGACCAGCGCGGTGAAGAAGGATATCCTGCTCAACAACATCCACGGCGTGGACCTGGACCCCAATGCAGTGGAAGTGACCAAGCTGAGCCTACTGTTGAAGTGCATGGAGGGCGAGACCACGGCGAGCATCCAGCACAGTCTGGACTTCGCACAGGAAAGGATATTGCCGACGTTGGATGAGAATGTGTTGTGCGGAAATAGCTTGCTTGACACCGACTATTACGACGGCACACTGGACCTCGGGGGCGAGCGCACCGTGCGTCCATTCAATTGGCAACGGGCCTTCCCGGCTGTCTTCAAGATCCGTAAGCCGGACCAGAAGCAGGAACTGCTCATACAGGCGCGTCGCGTAAAGCAAGAACATGATGAGCAGCAAGAGCGCGCTGCCGCGCTGCTGAGAAAGCAAGGCATCAACCTGGCTGAAGAACCAGCAGCGGGTTACCAGAAGGCGAACGGAGGCTTCGATGCGATCATCGGGAATCCGCCATATGTCCTTCTTCAGAACATGGAGACCAAGGAGTTCTTCACCTACGCATCCAACAAGTACAACACGGCCCGCTACAAGATCGACACCTACCACCTGTTCGTTGAACGCGCGGTGAAGCTGCTCCGGCCGGGCGGCTTGCTTGGTTTCATCACGCCGAACACATTCCTGAAGAACATCCATGCTGAACCGCTTCGACGCTTCCTGCTCGATGACACAAGACTGAGGGAGATCCTGCTCTTCAACTACAACGTGTTCTCTCAGGCCAGTGTGGATACCTGTGTGTTCATCACCTCACGGGATGCAGCGAAAGGAAAGAGCCGTTTGCATGTGTACAAGGTGGACAAGCCGTTTGAGCCCAACTCTGTAGGTCTGGTGGAGCAAGCATCGTTCGCCAAGAACGAGCGCGCTGATTTCCTACTTGACCAAAGCGCTGCGGACAAGCAGTTGCTGAAGAAGATACGGTCGCAGTCGAAACCCTTGTCCGCTACCTGCGGTGCCTACTTCGGCATTCAAGCCTGGGACCGTAAGAAGCACGTTGCCGACCGCAAGTTGAGCAAGGACTACGTACCGGTAATTGATGGCTCCGACATCGAACCGTTCGCCTTGCGCTCACAATCGTTGTTCGTCCTGTTCAACTCCACTGGCGTGAAGAGCGGTGGAAATGCAGCGATACACGAGCAGGACCGGATCTGCATACGTCAAGTGGGGCACTATCCGATCGCGACTGTCATACCTGGCGGGCTATACTCCATGAACTCGTTGTACAATGTGTACCTGAAGGCTCCCGGCGCCAATGACCTGTACTTCGTCCTCGGCATCATGAACAGTCATCTCAATCGCTTCGTCTGGGGCAAGGTCCACTCCGACCAGAAGAAGACATTCCCGAAGATCAAAAAGGAGGCTCTGCTATCCATCCCCATGAAGGCGGCCAAAACGACTGAGGACAAGGAGCTGGTATCACGCGTCTCCTCATTGACCAAGTCCTTGGTTACATTCAAGAACGAGCAGTTCGCCAAGCATGGCGGCTTGAAGGACAAAGTCTCCGAGGACAAGGCCGCGCATCTGGAGCAGCGGATCAACGAAACGGTCTTCGCCCTGTATGGCCTGGATTCGACCGAGATCGAGTTGGTGGAAGCGTCGCAATTGTAGGACCTGCTGCGCAAAACCGTGCGCCCGGAGTTCCTCAACCGCGTGGACGAGCTGATCATGTTCCGTGTGTAGAGCCAGGGCGATCGCGACGTGCGTCGGGACAGGTCGTGCGGGAGATCGTGAAGCTGCAGTTGCACATGCTGGTGCAGAAGCTGGAGGAGAAGGACATCCATCTGCTGCCCAGCGAAGAGCTCATCGCCCACATCAGCACGCAAGGCTTCGATCCGCAGTTCGGCGCGCGTCCGATCAAGCGCATGATCCAGAAGGAGCTGCTCAACGAGCTCAGCCGCCCGATCATCGCCGGCACGCTTGAACCCGGCAAGCCCCAGGTGATCGACGTGTTCGACGGGAAGATCGTTCTGCGGAAGCCGGTGGACGAGAAAGAGGCAGAGAATGCGAACGGGAATGGTAAGGCGAGGAAGTCCGCTGTCCCATGATCCATTTTGAGGAACTTGATGGACGGCCCGGCTTTTGGCTGGGACGTTCACTTTTCTCCCCTTGACAAGTTGACCGACCTTCGCCCTATGCCCACCCTCCCCTCCCGCATCCGCGGCCTCATCCTCGGCCAGGCCATCGGCGATGCGCTGGGGCTGGCCACCGAATTCATGTCACGTGAAGAGGTGCAGCGCCACTACCCCCAGGGCGTGGGCCACTACACCGACATGCTGCGCGACGCCCACCGCAGCCGTTGGCAGCCCGGTGAATGGACCGATGACACCGCACAGTTCCTCTGCGTATTGGACAGCCTGGGAGCACGGTTCGGTGATCCCGCTGGATATCGCCCGGCGCATCAAGGCCTGGTCGGAAAGCGATGGACGGGGCATCGGGACCACGACCCTGCGTGTGCTGGAGGTGCCCGGCTATGGGGAGCGACCGGAGCGCGCCGCTGAGCTGATCTGGCGCAACCGACGCCGCGACCTGGCGCCCAACGGTGCCGTGATGCGTACATCCATCCTGGGCCTTTGGCGCCACAGGGACCACGAACAGCTATGGGCCGATGCAGAGGCGGTATGCCGCATCACCCACCACGACCCGCGCTGCGTGGACAGTTGCCGGTTGGTCGCAAGAGTAGTGGCCGCGCACCTCCGGGAGGAAACCCTGCCCGGCGATGCTGCCCAGCTGCTTCCTTCCGACAGTGACCCGCGTAGCCTCGCCTGGTTCCATGCCTTGCGTGACCCCGACATCGCCGCGCTGCACCTGGACGAGCCGAACAGCATCGGCTACACACTGCGCACCGCCAGTGCGGGCTGGTGGGCCGCCCATCACCCCACCAGCTTCGAGGAAGGCCTGCTGGCGGAGTCGCGTGCCGGCGGGGGACCGGGCACCAAAGGGGCGGCCGCCGGCAGAGGACTGGGCCCGGGGTTGCGGGTGGGGTCCATTCCCACGCGATGGGTGGAAGGGCTGCTTGATCGGGATGCGCTGGAGGAGCGGTGCGAACGGGTCCTTGCCTGGGGCGCTGCCGCTGCCCAATGACCTGGGAACGGGACGAGGGCCGGTGCGACCAACTGGCGGCCAGGGTCCTGAAGGTCCTCAGCACAACAGGACGCCCCAGCATGTTCAGTAGATCCATATTACTAAGATATAATTACTAACTATTCCTTACCTTCGGTCCATGCCCCCCCCCGACAACCCCTTCCTCGTCAACGCCTACCTCTCGCCGCAGCTCTTCTGCGACCGCGAGGACGAGACCCACGCGATCGTCTCGGCACTGCGCAACGGCCGGAACGTAATGCTGTACAGCCCCCGGCGCTATGGCAAGACCGGCCTCATCCACCACGTGTTCAACTCGCTGGCACAGGTGCGGGGCGCCCGGACGGTCTTCGCCGACATCTACGCGGCACGCGATGCGCACGAGTTCAACACCATCCTGCTGAACGCCGTGCATGAGGCGCTGAACCCCACCCCCAAGCAGTTCCTGAAGAACGCCATGGCCTGGTTCAGCGCCCTGCGGCCGGTGGTGACAGTGGATGAACTGACTGGCAAGCCGAGCATCGGTCTGGAGCGCAGTGATCGCCGGCGCGAAGAAGCCACCACCCGCGAGATCTTCCGCATCCTGCACGAACAGGACCGGACCATCTTCCTGGCCATCGACGAGTTCCAGCAGATCGCGGAGTTCGGGGAACTCCGCATGGACGCCGTGCTGCGCACCGAACTGCAACACAGCTCCAAGGTCCGTGTGATCTTCTCCGGCAGCCAGCGCCATATCCTGCTGGATCTGTTCAACAACGCGAAGAACCCATTCTATGGCAGTGCTGACCAGATGGAACTGAAGCGCATCGACCGGCAGACCTACGCGGAATGGGCACGGTCCATCTTCAAGCGGCACAAGCGTACCCTGAAGGAAGAGGAGGCACTGTTCTGCTACGACCTGTGCCGGGGCCACACCTACTACGTGCAGGTGCTCTTCAACCGGCTCTTCGCAGATGGCCGTCCGCCGATGCGCGACACCATCGTGGACATCCTGCTACGCATTGTTCGGGAGCAGGACGCCATCATGGCCACGCTGCGTAGCGCGCTCACCCGCAACCAGTGGGACCTCTTCGCCGCGATCTCAAAGGAAGGCGAGGTGGACACCCCCACCGGCGCCGCCTTCATGAAGAAGTACGATCTGCCGTCATCGGCTGCGCTGGTAACCGCTTTGCAGGCCCTGATCGACCGGGAGCTGGTGTACATCAGCGAACACAGCAGTGAAAGCGGAAAACCGGTGTACGCGCCGTACAACCCGTTCATGGCGGCGTGGTTCAAGTACCGGTGAGACCGGCACGACGCAGGATCGTGATGCCGCAGAGACCAGTTGCTCGCCAGGCTCGAAGAGAAAGGCTACCAGCTGATCCCGAGCGCAACGGATGGATCGGATCACGTGGCCATAGTACCGTAGTTCATTCCGGGCTCACCCCTGCCTTGATCCTCGTTCGCCGGCCACACGGCATTGCCCGGTCCCTTCGCCTACCCCACCCCCATGACCAGGATCTCCATCCGCATTCCCGCTGGTGCGGGATGAGGACATCTTCGACGACCGCGAGGTCCGCGCCGGGTGGGACGAGGAGCAGGCCAAGTGGTGGTTCGGTGTGCTGGACATCGTGGCCGTACTGACCGACCAGGACGACGACGAGAAGACCCGCAACTACTGGGAATGCCTCAAGTCCGAACTGAAGCGGGAGAATAATGACGTGGTCAGTGCCACTACCCTGTTGAAGCTGCTCGTGCCGTATCGCGATCGGTGACAGCCGGGAGATGTACATCGGGCATCGACCACTCGTACGACCCCGAGGAGGAGTGCCCGTAGCCTGGCACGCTTCGCCCCCCTACCGCACCATCACCCTCCCGCACAGCATCTGCTCATCCTGCACGGCGCGGACCGCATAGCAGCCGGTGGGCAGGGCCATCGGAGCGCGCCAGTTCGCACCATCGTGGTACGCCATGGCCTGCGCCACGCAGCGGCCCGCCGCATCGAAGGCCTCCACCTGCATGCGCCCGTCGCGCTCGGGGTGGCCGCGCAGCACCACTTCGCCCAGTGCCGAGTTGTACCAGATGCTGGTGGTGCTCGTTGCCGCCGTTCCGATGCCCGTTGACAGGTCGGAGCTGAGGCTGCCGGCTTCGAGGAGCACCGCCGAATCGTACAACCCGTCGTGCGCATCGGCGATGGCGATCTTCAATTGATACACCGCGCCCGGCTGCACGGCCGCCTTCGCGGTGAGCACCTCGGTGTAGCCATCGAGACCGCAGTAGAGCCCGAAGAAGTTGTCCACGTAATGCACGGTGTCCAGCTGCCAGTTCGGATAGGCCCAGCACAGGCCATTGCCATAGGTGCCGGGGTAGCCGATGTTCACGGTGTTCACGCACACGGGCAGTCCGGTGGCGGGCAGGGTGGCCATGTTGATGCCACCGTTGCTGTGCGGGCCGGCGATGCCCGGACCGGAGAGGAAGAGGCCCATGACGTCGTTCTTGACGGAGCAGACATATTCATCGTACTCCTCACTGCCGAAGACGTAGCGCAGGCGCAGGGTATCGCCCGCCGGGATGAGCTCGATGGTGAGGATGGCGGCATCCCATTGCGGTGTCGGCGGGTTGAGCAACTGCAGCAGGTCCGCGTCCATGAGGCCGCTGGTCTGACCAGCCATGGTGGTGCCCTGCGACAGGTTGGGCGGCTCGATCACATGCACCAGCCCGGTGGCGAGCACCAGTCCACCGTTCATGCCGATGCTGCCGAGGGTGTCCGTGAAGGTGCCGATGGCGTACGGCAGGTACTGGAATCCGGCGCTGAGCACCGTCACCCCCGGACCGGCGAAGTGGTCGTTCACCATCATGACGAGGTCGGGGTTCGGTGGTGGCAGCGTCGCATGGGTCTGGCCCAATGCGGTGGTGCACGCGATGGTGAGGACGAGGAACAGCGGGCTTCGCATGAGCGTAAGGTTACGGGATCGCGCGGTAGCAGGCATCCCGGCGCGCCCCTACCTTCACCCCATGCCCTCCCCCCTGCTCATCACCAAGGCCGACGGCAGCATGGCACCGTTCGATGCGGAGAAGCTCACCGCCTCGCTCAGGCGGTCGGGAGCGGACGAGGATACCGCCTCCCAGGTGGTCCAGGCGCTGCTGCCGCGCATCGTATCGGGCCTCACGACGCACAAGCTTTATCGCATGGCCTTCCAGCTGTTGCGCAAGCGAAGCCGGGGCAGCGCCGCGCGCTACCGCCTCAAGCAGGCCATCCTCGACCTGGGTCCATCGGGCTTCCCCTTCGAGCGCTTCGTCGGGCGCATCCTGGAGCACGACGGCTACGCCGTGCGCGTGGGTGTGCTGGTGGAGGGCCGATGCGTGCAACACGAAGTGGATGTGGTGGCCGAGAAGGGTGTCCAGCATTTCCTTGTGGAGTGCAAGTACCACAACACCCCCGGCCGCGTGTGCGATGTGAAGGTCCCGCTCTACATCAAGGCGCGCTTCGATGACGTGGCCGAGCGTTGGCGCGATCTGCCCGGCAATGGCGACCGCTTCACCCAGGGATGGCTCGTGACCAACACACGCTTCACCGCGGATGCCATGCGCTATGGCCAATGCGCCGGCCTGCGCATGCTGAGCTGGGACCAGCCCGCGCAGGGCAGCCTCAAGCATCGCATCGACCGCAGCGGGCTGTATCCGCTCACCTGCCTGAGCAGCCTGACCAAGGCCGAGAAGGAGCGGCTCCTGGCCGGTGGCCTCGTCCTGGTGCGCGACGTGATGGAGCGGCCCGAGGCCCTGAGCGAGGCCATGGTGCGTGCGCCACGTGTGTCCGAGGTGCTGCGGGACGCCGAAGCCTTGTGCGCGACGCTGCCGTGACCACGCTCAATTCGTCCACACCGCATACCCCTTCCGCCGAAGCTCCAACGCCAGCCCCTTCTCCACCTCCAGCGCCTCGGCCCGGCTGAGCGGCCCGATGTGCTGGTAGAGGCTGGGACGCAGGTAGCGCCCGTACTTCTTCACAATGGCACTGCTCAGGTCGTACCCCTTCCTGCTGAGCGCGCCGGTCTTGTGTTGCTCGAAGCGTTCGCGCGGGGTCTTGCTGGTCATGCCCACGTAGAGGCACTCCAGCACGCCGTTGTACTGCGGGTTGGCCGCGCGGAACCTCCAGTGCTCGGTGTACACCTTCCGGCTGAGCTCGATGACGTACACCGTGTAGGCGGTGGGCATGGCACAAGGTTAACACGGTGCACAAGGCCCCCTACCACAACGAAGAAGCGGGGCGCCTCCCGGCACCCCGCTTCACCTCCTTGGACCAAGGTCAATCGATCTTGATCTCCTTGGCCTTGTTCTCCGGCAGGGCCTTGGTCTTCTTCAGCGTCAGCTTCAGCACGCCATCCGCGAAGTTCGCTTTCAGGCTGTCCGCATCGGTGTGCTCCGGCAGCACGAACGACCGGCTGAAGGAGGCGTAGCTGAACTCCTTGCGGGTGTAGCCCTTCTTCTCCTCCTCGCTCTCGTGCTTCTTCTCGCTGGCGATGGTGAGCAGGCCGTCCTTCACCGTCACCTTCAGGTCGTCCTTCTTGTAGCCGGGCGCGGCCAGTTCGATGGCGAAGTGATCGGTGTTGTCCTTGATGTTCACCGCCGGCATCTTCATCTCCTTGAAGAAGGGGCGATCGAACATGCGGGACGGCATCAACCCCGCATCATCCAGGAATCCTTCCGGGAAGCCGAAGGCATCATCATCCAGGAACCGGGACAGCAGGGAGCGACGGGAGGGAATGAGGGTTGACATGGCGTCGAGCGGTTTGAAGGTTGAACTGCAGTCCGAAGGTGCGTTCCCTTCGAGGCCTTGTCCATGACCGAGGTCAGAGTCGCGCGGACCTTTCCGGCGTTCCCGCATGGGGCTCTTCTTCCAGCGCCCGCCTACCGCCTCGCGCTGCTCTGCCTTGATCATCCACAGGTCCACCGGTTGAGGATCAGCGGATCGCGCGATCGATCGTGTAAAAAAACGGAACATCCAACGGGCCGTGCGATCGCCGACGGGACTAGTTTGCCCCCCGTAGACCGAGCGAGCGACGACCGAAATGACCTTCACCGCCCAACTGGACGACCTGTCCACCACCCTGCGCCGCACGCGTTCGCGCCTGCTGGCCCCGATCGACCACCGCCAACACCAGCTCCCCACCGACCCCGAGGTCTTCGTGGAGGATGTGCTGCTCTTCGTCATGGACCAATGGGCCGCCGACCTGCGCGAGCAGGGCCACGTGCTGGAGGAGGACGACAGCTGGAAGGACGCCGTGAACCACTACCCGCACTATGTGCTGCGCATGGCCGGTGGCGAACCGCTGGACCTGCACTTCACCGGCGCCTACCCGGACACGCTGCACCTCACCATCTCCAAGGCGGGCCGCCGCCTGACGCAGTTCAGCGACGCCCACGCCGTGCAGGTGACCCTGCGCCCCAGCATGGACCACACGCTGCTGCTGAACGGACTGGTCGAGGGCCTGAAGCGCTACCACGCGCACTGATCGCCGCGCCACCATGCGC
>OEIV010001196.1_pt1 | contig 12321 bp, 9 predicted proteins | sample 1539231 | NCBI WGS metagenome assembly OEIV01 (sample SAMN03794762, study PRJEB22550) | activated sludge metagenome | feature: wastewater treatment plant; material: activated sludge; isolation source: Wastewater treatment plant of a petroleum refinery complex | place: Argentina: Buenos Aires ...
CGTGACTGGAGTTCAGACGTGTGCTCTTCCGATCTGCACTGCGGGCCGGCGGTGCCGTCGCTCCAGTGCGCCGTGGCGCCGGATGGCAGCGGACCGATGTCGAACGTGACGGTGGGATGGACGCAGAGGTCCACCAGGGTGTCGCGGGGCAGCGCGATGGGGACGCGGTCACCGATGGTGACGGTGATGCTGTCCGACACGGGACAATCGGGGTGGACCTGCGTCACCGCGTAGGTGCCTGAGCTGTCCACGAGGAGCGCGGGACCGATGTGGCCGGTGTTCCACAGGTGGCCGGCCCCGGGATCCGGGTCGATCACCTGCAGCAGCACAGGCCCGCAGGCGCTGGTGTCCGGTCCCAGCTGGGGGGCCTCCACCGACCGCACGCTCACATCGTCCACGTAGTAGTAGCTCCAGTCCGTGAGCGGGTAGTTGGTGGTCACCTGCAGGAAGGCGAGGCCCGGGCCCTGGAAGTTGCCGATCGTGAGCGTGGTGTAGGCGCTGTCGGCCGTGAAACAGCCGGCGATGCGGGTCCATCCGGTCTTGTCATCAAGCCACCCCGCAGGGCCCCATGCCACCTGTGGGATGCGGTCGATGGCGTGGTCGTCCGTGCGGGTGGGTGGCGCCATGCTGAAGAGCGCACCGAGGTCGTTCACGGCGTACTTCGACACATCGGCGAGGCTGACATGGAACGAGACGGTGTAGGTGGTGCCCGGCGTGAGGGGAGGCGAGAGCGCGTGCGTGATGTACTCGCGGTAGCTGTTCGGTTGTTGGGCGTTGATGTCGAAGCCGCCGAACGCGTAGAGGCCGGTGTAGCCGTTCCCGGAACGTGCCGGTTCATCGCCCATCTGGTTGTCGGGCACGCTCATGCTGAAGGGCACGCCGAGACACGCGTTGAAGTAGTCGCTCGTACCGGCGGTGGGACGGTTCCAGCCCATGCAGCGCTCGATCTGGCTCACGTAGTCCGGGCAGAGGATGTACAGCTCCATGTCGCCGTTGGCCACATGGTCCTGTGCGCCCAGGGGCATGGTGCCGAACAGCATCCAGGGGAGGAGGAGCGGGCGACGCATCACCCGTGGGACGCAGGGACCGCCCCGGCTGCTGCACGGACGAAGACCGGTGGTTCGGCCGGTGATGGCCGGTGGGATGATCGGTGCGGCCCCGACCGTTCCGGCAGCAGCGCTTCAGGCGCTCACTGCACCGGGGGCGGTGCGGTCGCGGACCGTTTTCGCTCCGCAGGGGTGGGGCTCCGCTTCCAGGTGGGGGCGTAGGGCTTGAACCGTCCGGAGGCGTCCACATCGGCCGGTCCGAGGCGGCCATCCATGTAGGCGGCCAGCGTGGGCGCGGCCGGATGGCGGCGGTCCTTGAGGATGAGCATGGCGGCATTGGCACCGGCGCGCACGGCGATGGGCACCCCGCCACCGAGCTCGGCCCAATGCCCGCCCAGGTACAGCCCCTTCACCGGAGTGCGGTAGTGCGCGATGCCCGCCTGGAAGTTGGCCTTTCCGGGCCGCGCGCCCATCATGCTGCCGTTGCGGTTGCCGGTGTACCGCCAATGCGTGATCGGAGTGGCCACATCGCAGTACACGATGTGCTTGGACAGGCCCGGGGCCAGGCGCTCCTCCACGCGGCGGATCAGGGTCGCCGCGTACTCCTGCTTCAACCGTTCGTACGCCTCGCCCCGCTCGGCGCCATCGGCCCCCGTGCGCCAGCGCTGGTGGTCCGCGAACTCCGCCGGGATGTAGATGGTGAGGGTGCCCATGCCGTGCGGCGCCAGGCTCGGGTCGCGCAGGGACGGGGCCAGCAAACTGATGCCGACCTCGTCCGGTCCGCCGGTGCACTGTCGTTCACGCGGCACATCGTCCTTGCTGAGGTAGATCATCTCCTCGCCGAAACCGAAGCTCTCGGTGGGCCGGTCGAGGGCGAGCGCCACCGTGACCGAGCTGGGGTAGAGCTCCGCCTCGCGCAGCTTGCGCTTGAGCTTCTCCGGCACGGCGTCCTTGGGGAGCATGCGCTCATACAAGGCCTCCACATCGCAGGCGCCCACCACCTGGTCCGCCCCGACCTCGTGGGTGATGCCCCGCTGGGTGAACCGCACCCCGCAGGCGTGGCCGTTCCGCAGCAGCACCTGATCCACCCGGCATTTGTAGTGCACCTCGTTGCCCAGGCTGGTGATCACGTGCACCAGCCATTCGGGGAGGACCTGGCTGCCGCCCACCGGGGGCAGTTGATAGTCACCGACATAGGCCCAGCCGATGGGCACCAGGCAGCTCAGCAGGTCCATCTCCGAAGCGAAGACGCGCTGCAGGCGTTCGTCCTTGAAGTACTTCGACAAGCCGCGGCGCACGCCCTCCTTGCCGGTATGGCGGAGGTGGGGCAGGAAGGGACGCGCGAACTTCAGTTTGGTGAAGAGGTGGAGCACCTTGCCCCAGGGACCCTTCGATTCCTCGGTGCGCATGAAGGTGCCCAGGCCGTCGAAGGCCCGGCCGATGCGCCGGGCATCGCGGAAGAAGCGCTCGATGCCGGCCCGTTCGCGGGGGAACTCGCGGATCCACTGCTCCTTGAGGTCATCGGGCCGGTCGGTGAGCAGGTAGTCGAAGCTGTCGCCCTTGTACCGCTTGATCCGCTTCTGTGGGGCCGCCGTGGGATGGTCCGGACCGATCAGGTCGAACACGCGTGTCACCAGGCCGTTCGGGCCAAGTTGGTTGAGCCAGTGGATGGCGCTGTCGAACCGGTGGTCCTTGCGCCGGAAACCGGCCAGGTAGCCGCCGGGGCGCGCATCCATCTCCAGCACGCACACGCTGAGCCCGGCGCGCGAGAGCAACGCGGCGCTCGTGAGCCCGCCGAGGCCGGCACCGATCACCACGACATCATACCGGGAACGAAAGGGGGAGGCGCGCATCACGGGATCTACCGCACAGGTCAGGGTGGTTCGGCACCACGCCCTTGAAGGGCGCGAAGTACGGGACAGAACGCGGCGCCCCGACATTCTGTTCGGCGAAGGGGCACGGCGTCGTTCCGGCCGGGAGCGCATTGGCAGGCTCCGGGCGCGTGGGTGTTCGCTTCCGGTGCCGTGCTCGACAGGGCACGCGCGGGCCTTCCGCCGCAGGCCGCGCTCGTGCTGCACGATGCCACAGGGCGCGTGGTGCGGCGCATCGGTCCCGGAGAGATGGTGAAGTTGCCGGACGTGGCGGGGAGCTACGTGCTGTACGCTCCTGGCAGCGCAACAGGCCCGGTGCGCGTGCTGGCCCACCAGGCGCGCTCAGCGCACCTTCAACAGGTCCTTCACCTGCTGGCGACGGCCGTTCTGCAGGCGGCAGTGGTACACCCCGGCCGGCAGGTCCTCCAGGTCCACGTCCACCGTGTGCGTGCCCGCAGGCATGTCCTGGTTGCGCACCAGGCGCACTACGCGGCCCTGATCGTCGAAGATGTGGATGGCCACCCGGCCGCCCTCGCTGGTGAAGCGCAGGCTGGTGCGATCGGTGAACGGATTGGGCCAGGCCTCCAGCAGGCTGGTGCCGCTGCCCTGATTGGCCTCGTGGATGCCGATGCCGAGGCAGCCGTCGGGGTCCACCACGGCCAGGGGCTGGTAGGTGTTCAGCAGCACGGTGTCCACGTCGGCCTGGGCCATGCAGAACCAGTCGCGCAGCACGCTGGCGTACACGCTGCGGAAGTCGTACTGCATGGGCAGGTTGGTGGTGAAGTTGGTGTTGGGGCTGATGGTGGGGTTGTTGCCCAGCAGCCCGGGCATCACCTGGGTGCCGAAGAGGAACATCGGTGCGGCCGCACCATGGTCGGTGCCGCCCGAGGCATTGCTCATCACGCGGCGCCCGAACTCGCTGAAGGTCATCCCCAGCACACGGTCCTGCAGGCCCAGCAGCTGCAGGTCGTCCTGGAAGGCGCGGATGGCATCGCTGACGCCTTGGAGCAGGTCGGCATGCACCCCGGCGGTGGTGTCGTTGGTGAGCGTCTGCTGCGCATGGGTGTCGAAGCCCTGGTCGCTCACCCAATAGATCTTGGTCTTGAGACCGCCGCAGATGAGCTGCGCCACGATCTTGAGGGCCTGGGCCAATTGCGCGCCCGGCTGGTTGCCCGTGGGGTACAGCGTGCTCTGGTTGCAGCCCACCTGCGCGGCGGCGTTGATCACATCGCCGTATTGGTCGGTCTGGCGCTGCACGGTGCGCACGAAGTCCAGCTTGCCGCCCTTGCAATCGGCCGACACCGGGTCGGTGTAGATGTTGTTGGCGAGGTTGAGGGGGTCGTTGGTGTTGTAGATGGCCGCGCCCATGCTGACGCCGAGGTGCTGCAGGCCCGGGCCGATGGGGCCGCCCACGCGGATGGCGAGCGGGTCGGGCATGTCGGTGTTGGGGAAGCCCACCGGGTAGTTGGGGTATTCGAAGTGCAGGAAGCGTCCGGCCCATCCGCTGTCCAGCAGCTGGTTGGCGTCGGCGCCCGTCTCCCAGATGTCGGTGCTGCGGAAGTGGCTGAAGTTGGGGTCGGGATAGCCCACGCTCTGGATGATGGCCAGCTTGCCGTCGTCCCACAGGTCCATCAGCCCCGTCATCCGGGGGTGCAGGCCGGTGGCGCCGTTGGTGCCGCTGAGCGGCAGCACGCTGGTCTCGGGCACCAGCACGTTGCTGCGGAACTGGCTCAGCAGCTGGTACTGGTCGATGGGGATCACGGTGCTGAGGCCATCGTTGCCGCCATAGAGCTGCACCACCACCAGCACGCGGTCCTCGCCCACGCCGTTGAGCAGGGGCGCCAGCATGGGGTTGGAGAAGCCGCGGACCGTGAAGCCGCCCACGGTGGCCATGGACATCGAGCGGAGGAAGTTCCTGCGTTGCATGGTCGGTGGGTTCAGTGGATGTGGGTCTCGGCGGCGCCCAGCATGTCGACGGTGAGCCAGAGCAGGATGGTGGGCACCAGCTGCGCGGTCATGTCCTGCGTGTTGGGGTCGGCCACGTAGGTGGCGTAGGCGAAGGTCCAGTAGTAGTCCTGCGACTGTCCCAGCAGCAGGATGCTCGTCTTCAGCTGGTCCCTCACGGCCTGGCTGATGGGGGCGCCGTAGTACAGTTCCACCATGTCCACCAGCAGCTGGTTGGGGTCGCCCGGGTTGCTCAGCTGTTCGCAGAAGGCCACCAGATCGATCTTCAGTTCCAGGTTCTGGCTCTGCGGTTGGTAGAGGTTGGCCGGGGTGGAGAAGCCGGTGTACACGATGCCCTGCAGGCTGAAGTTGCGCGCCGGGAAGGTGGCCGTGTCCACCCAGATGTCGTCGTACTGCGGGAACTGGTAGTAGGCGGGCCATCCGGCCACGTTGGGCGGGTTGCCGATCTCCTGGCCGCAGTAGGCGATCAGGTAGTACACGTCCATCCACACGCGGTACTGCGCCTCGAACTGCGTGGCGTCGGGCATCGGCATGTTGAACATCCGCAGCGTGCCCACGATGAGGTCCGCCGGGCTCTTGATCATGCAGCCGCGCAGGTCGGCGGTGAAGAAGTGATCGCTGGTGAGCAGGGCCTGCATCACGATGCGGATCTGGTCGGGGGCGCCGGCGTTGTTGCGGAAGAGCTCGGCCAGCGGCTGGATCACATCGGTCTCGGCGGCGGCGCTGATCTCGCCGTGCACGAACCAGCGGTAGATCTCGCGGCAGATGAAGAGGCTCACCTCCTCCTTGGCGAAGATCATGTCCAGCAGGGCGTTCAGCTCGTTGGCGCCGCCGTTGAGGCCGGTCTGGCCCTGGATCGACGTGTTGTTGAAGAACGGGCTGAACTGCTTGTCGGTGATGGCGTGCAGGAAGGGCAGGAAGATGGTCTGCGGCACGATGGGTTGCCCGCCGCTGGTGGTCTGCACCGTCCATCCGGTGAGCACCTGCGCGGCCGCCTGCACATCGCTCTCGGTGTAACCGCTGCCCTGGCCCAGGGTGAAGAGCTCCATCAGCTCGCGCGCGTAGTTCTCGTCCGGGGCGGTGGCGATGTTCAGGTAGCCGTTGAGGTAGATGAGCATGGCGGGCTCCAGCGTCACGTCGTACATCAGCTGGCGCACGTTGCCCAGGCACGCATCGCGCAGCAGCTGGTTCAGGCTGTAGAGCGCCTCGGGCATGAAGACCGCGCCCACCTGGGTGGGCATGTGGTTGCTCCAGAAGAGGGTCATCTTCTCGCGCAGGTTCCGCTCCTGGCCCACGAACAGCCCCATCTGCCACGCGGCGAGGCTCTGGATGCGGTACCCGCGCGGATCGATCGGCGCCTGCGGATCGCTGGGCGTGTTCACCCAGGTGCTGCCGAACGGCACGTTCGGGTCCACCAGCGTGGGGTCGGGCTGGTTGTTGCCATCGGGCGCCGTGTACGCCTTGATCGGCGGCGGCACGTTGGTGCTGAAGGTGAGCAGGGCGTCCACCACCTGGTTGAGCGACATCCCTTGGAAGTGGACCATGTCCGCCGGCGTTACGCCGAAGAGCGTGCGACGGAGCAGGTGCAGCAGTTCCGGCCTGCCGAAGGGGCCGGTGTAGGGTTGGATGGCCATGGGCTGCGGTTCGGGTGCGGGGTTCGACGGGGAAGCCGGTCGATGGTTCAACCAAGGTAGGAGGATGAACAGCGCAGGTCCGATCCCCGGATGGTCTTTTCTTCAACAGGCCGTGGATAGGCAACGGACCGGTAACACGCCCTTAACGCTGCCCGGTGCCGATCAGCATGCCGGCCTCGCGCATCCAGGCCAGCGTGTCGGCCACCGAGCCATCGAAGGGGCGCGGGCTGAAGCCCAGGTCCCGCCGGGCCTTGTCGCTGCGGATGTCGCGGTGGCCTTCGAGCAGGGCGGTCAGCGCCTCGTGCGTCATCAGCGGCGTGCGCCCGGTGAGCCTGGCCTGGACACGGAACAGGGGCACCAGGGCCCGCAGCAGGGCCACCGGGGCCACGCGCTGAACCGTGCGGCGACCGCTCGCACGGCCCACGGCGGCGGAGAGCTCGCGCACGGTGCGGTAGCTGCCGCTCAGCAGGTATTTGTTCCCGGCCGCTCCACGGGTGAGCGCTTCCGCGATGGCCTGCGCCACGTCACGCACGTCCACGAAGTCGTAGCCACCGGGCGGCAGCAGCGGCACCCGGCCGTTGTGCAGGTCGGCGATGGCGCGGCCCAGCAGCGAGGGGCCATGGTCCATCGGACCGAAGACCGAGGTGGGGGCTAGGATCACGGCGTTGAGCCCGCCCGCGGCGGCATCGAGCACCACGGCATCGCCCGCGGCCTTGCTGCGGTCGTAGGCCGGAGCGGTGGGGCGGGTGGCGGCCCGGGTCTCATCGAGCGGCGCGTCCAGCGGGTGGCTGTCGTAGCTGTGGATGCTGCTCACGTGCACCAGGCGGCGCACACCGTGGCGTTTCGCGGCGTTCACGATGTGGCGTGTGCCGTCCACGTTCACGCGGGGCACCAGCGGGTCGTTGTTGCTGTCGATGCTGATGCGGGCGGCCAGATGCATCACGGCGTCGCAGCCCGCCACGAACCGGTCCACCGCGTCGGCATCCAGCAGGTCGCCCGGCACGCGCTCGGCGTCGAGGTGGGCGATGCCGTCCGAGCGGCGGTGCACGAGCAGGCGCAGGGTGTGGCCCCGCTCCAGCAGCAGCGGGCAGAGCACGGTGCCGATGTGGCCGTTGGCGCCGGTGACCGCGATGCGCATGCTACCAGAGGAAGGGGATCACGGCCTTGCGGTCGCGCGGGTAGTCGGCGAAGCGCTCGCGGTACCAGGCGTGGTGGTTGTGGGCGCGCGGGGCCAGGTTGGCGAAGGTCCACACCGCGAAGCTGAGGGCGGGCAGCGACCAGGCGGCCAGGGCGAAGCCGGTCCACTCAAGGATCTCGCCGAAGTGGTTGGGGCAGCTGATGCGGTCGAAGAGCCCGCCGCGCGGGACCTGATAGCCGGTGCCAGCGGCGCGCAGGGCGATCAGCCGGGCGTCGGCCCAGCGGTTGATGCCCATGCCCGCGAAGAAGAGCAGCGCCCCGATCCCGGCCAGCGCATCGGGGAAGGGGCGGTCCGGTGGGGCGATGTGGCCGAGCCACCAGCCGTTGAGGCCGCCGTTGACCGCGTTGAACACCACGGCGCTCAGCACGATCAGCACGGGCATGCGCTTGCCGCTCGTGCGCAGGCGGAAGGGGAAGATCAGCGTGCGGTTGATGTAGTGCAGGGTCCACAGGCCGACGAGCAGCCAGGTGAGCGGGCCCTGCTCCCGCGGACCGAGCACCACCATCAGCGGGAACACGAGCAGGGCGGGCAGCTCCATCCAGAACCAGCCCCAGTGGTTGGGCAGGGTGGGGCCCCAGCCCGCCGTGGTATGGCGGCCGTAAGGTGCGCGCACCTTCAACAGCACCGGCAGGGTCACCACCGCCACCGCGATCCACAGCCCAACGGTCCAGGTGAACGCATCCATGCGGCGATGTTACGCAACCCGGTGTTGACCGTGCGCACTCCCCGCGGATCAGGGCCGCTTCACGAACCGCGCATGCACTGTACGCCCCGCACTGGTCACCTGCACCGAGTAGAGCCCGCTGGAGAGAAGGCTCACGTCCAGGCGCAGATCAGTGGCCGTCGCACGGTCCACCTGGCTCACGGTCCGGCCCGCCTGATCGATCACCCGCACCTGCACCCGTTCACCCATCCCTTCGGGCAGCAGCACATGCAGCGCATCGGTCGCCGGGTTGGGCAGCACCCGCAGGACATCGGCGCGAGCTTCATCACCCGCCACGCCGGAGGTCTGATCCACCACGAAGACCGCGTCGTTCGTGCGGATGGGGGCGTTGAAGTCGAAGTGGATGTCGGCGCGGTTGGCGACCACGGTGCCCAGGGGCAGGTTGTTGTCCGGGGTGAACCGGAAGGTGGCCGAGCCGTTGCTGAGCAGCGCGTCGGTGCCGCTGTCCGGCAGCATGATGTGGTCGAAGCGCAGGTCCAGCACACCGTTGATCAGGTGCACGGTGCACGGGTGCGTGCTGCCGATGAAGGTGAGCGTCGACGGCTCCAGCTCGGCGGGCAATGTGTCCACGAGCCGCACGTGTTCCGCGAGGAAGGTGCCGGTGTTCTGGAAGCGGATCGTGTAGGTCACCGGCGTGCCGTCCGCCACCTCCTGCGGGCTCAGCACGTCGGGCGTCACCAGCTTGTCGTTGGGGTCGTAGGAGCCCACCACCAGCGGCGTGATGGTCCAGGTGTCGTTCGTCGGGTCATCATCGGGTGTGGTGAGTTGCGCCGTACAAACGAGCTGCGTACCCAGCGGGACGTTGGAGGGCGTCAGGACCGTGGCGTGCAGCGCCACCACTTCGCCCAGTTCCAGCGTATCCAGGTCCCAGCTCAGCGTATTGCCGTTCAGCACAGCGGCCGGGTTGCTGGACACGAACTGCTGCAGCGGATCGAAGGACAGGTCCACCGTGCCATCGGTCCGCACGTTGCCGGTGTTGGAGACGAACACGGTGATCATCGTCTGGAAGCCTGGGCGTGGCGCGGGCATCATGGTGCCCCATCCCCCAAGGTCGTGCAGGGGCGCCGTGGCCGTCATCGCCAGCTGATGGCCGGGCGACGCAACGCCGTTGGTGACGGTGACCAGGTAGGGTGTACCGCTTTGCACGTCCGCCGCTCCTGGGGACACGATCAGTTCGTAGGTGCCTGCGGACAGGGGAAGCCAGAAGCTGCTGTCGGGTCCCGTGGTGGTCATCGAACTGCCCGGTACCGCACGCACGGTGCGGTTGAATATGGGATGGTCGCCCGGCCCGTAGCTGCCGTTCTGGTCCACGTCCAGGAAGACGAAGCCGCTGACCGGGTCGAAGCCTGCGGTATCACAGGCGCACGTGGTCGACCACACCTCGCCCACGGTCCAGGGGTCACCATCGTCACAAGGGAAACCGGTGTCCTGGTAGCCGAAGGTGGTGCCATCGCAATCGGTGTACGGCACGATGCACACACAGCTGGGGGACCACACTTCCGTGGTGGTCAACGGGTCGCCATCATCGCAGGGGGTACCCGGCCAAGCGTTCCCGAACTCGACGGCGTTGCAGTCGGTGATCCCGGTCCCCCGGCATACGCAGTCCACGTCCACCACGTCGTTGATGGTCGACGGACTACCGTCGTCGCAGGCCATGCCGGGGAACAGCGGTCCACCCGGTGTGCCGGAGCAATCAAAGGGCAGGCCCACGCACACGCAATTGGCGTCCCACGTGTCGTTGCCGGTGAAGGGGTTGTTGTCGTTGCAGCTGGTCCCCGGCAGGGCGAAGCCGCCGGGCACGCCCAGGCAATCCACCTGGGAACGGACGGGCGCCGCGCAAAGCAGGGCACCCACAAGGCAGGACAGGACGACCGGTGGGCGCATGGCGACGGTGGTTGATGAAGCGAAGCTAGGGGTTCCGTGGGGACCGCACCGTTCGCCGTCGACCAAGGCGATGGGAGCGGGAATGACGTGCACCTTTGCGCTCCGCCTCCGCGCTCATGCTGCGGCGGACGACGCATGAAGCTCATCTCCTTCAATGTGAACGGCATCCGGGCCAGTGTGGGCAAGGGCCTGCACGACACGCTGCGGACGCTGGATGCCGACATCGTCTGCTTCCAGGAAACGAAGGCCACGCCCGAACAGGTGGCGCAGGCCCTGGCCGGCGTGGATGGCTACCACGTGAACGCCTACGGCGCGCTGAAGCCCGGCTACAGCGGCACGGCCATCGCCAGTCGGGAGAAGCCGTCCAAGGTCGACTTCGGCATCGGCATGAAGGGCCACGACGACGAGGGCCGCGTGGTCACCTGCGCGTTCAAGGACGTGGTGGTGGTGAACGTGTACACGCCCAACAGCGGCGAGGGCATGAAGCGGCTGGCCTACCGTGGCGAGTGGGATGCGGCGTTCAGGACCTATGTGAACAAGCTCGCCCAAGGCAAGCGGCCCGTCATCGTCACCGGCGACCTCAACGTGGCCCACCAGCCCATCGACCTCGCCCGGCCCAAGGACAACTACAACAAGACCAGCGGCTACACGCAGCAGGAGATCGACGGCCTGAGCGCGCTGCTCGCCTCCGGCTGGGTGGACACCTTCCGCCACCGGCACCCCGACGTGGTGAAGTACAGCTGGTGGAGCCAGCGCTTCGGCGCGCGCGCCAAGAACGTGGGCTGGCGCATCGACTACGTGCTCGTCACCAAAGGCTTCGAGAAGAAGGTGAAGGACGCCTTCATCCTCAACGAGGTGATGGGCAGCGACCATTGCCCGGTGGGGATCACGTGGTAGATCATGGTGGAAGAGTATGCAAGTGTGAGAGTAGCGAGTGGCGAGTGCCGAGTGGCGAGGAGGACTCCACTCGCCACTCGCTCACTCACCACTCACCCCACCGGCTTCCATCCGATCACCACACCTCCATCAACGGTCACTTGACGATCATGAAGAACCTGCTCCGTCTCGAAGAGCTCGCCCAGTTCCTGCTGTGCGCGGGTGCGCTGATGGCCGCTGATGTGCCGTGGTGGGTGTACCTGCTGCTGCTGCTGGGGCCTGACATCGGCATGCTGGGCTACCTGGTGAGCCCGCGGGTGGGCGCCATCAGCTACAACCTGCTTCACCACAAGGCGATCGCCGCACTGGTGCTGGCGTTCGCCATCCCGGGCCTGATGGAGGTGGTCACGTTGTGGCAGGTGGACATGGGCGTGCTGCGCGCCACCCCCCCGCTGATCGCCGGCCTCGTCCTGTATGGCCACGCCCGCCTGGACCCGCATCTTCGGCTACGGCCTCAAGTTCGGCGACGACTTCCACCACACGCACCTGGGGTGGATCGGGAAGGAGAGTCCGCTGAGGCGTGAGTCCGCTGAGTCATGAGTCGTTGGTCGGATAACGCCCAACGACTCACGACTCCAGGCTCAGCGGACTTCCTGCCCCTGCACTTATGCCTGCGAGTGCATCGCCACGGCGTTGCCTTCGGTGTCCAGGAAAAAGGCCATGTGGCCGATGTCGTCGCTGATGAGGGTCTTGGGCATGAGCACCTTGCCGCCGTTGGCCTCCACACGGCCCAGGGGCCCGGACAGATCGGGGTTGGCGTTCAGGTAGATGATGGCGCCTTCGGCGCTGGGCTTGTGGTTGTCGCTCTTGGCCAGGGCGCCACCCACGTTGCCGTTCATGCCGTCACCGGGGAAGGTCCGCATCTGCAGGTTGGGCATGTCCATCGCTTCCATGCGGATGCCGAAGACGGCCTCGTAGAAGCGCTGCGCGCGATCGATGTCGGCCACGGCGATCTCGAACCAGTTGAGGGCGTTGGTGCTGTTGTCCATGGTGGTCGTGTTTTTCGTCAGTTCGTTTCCCACAAGCTAGCGCCCGCATCCGCTCACCCGCCTTTGGGGTGACG
>OEIV010001200.1_pt1 | contig 12311 bp, 10 predicted proteins | sample 1539231 | NCBI WGS metagenome assembly OEIV01 (sample SAMN03794762, study PRJEB22550) | activated sludge metagenome | feature: wastewater treatment plant; material: activated sludge; isolation source: Wastewater treatment plant of a petroleum refinery complex | place: Argentina: Buenos Aires ...
AGGAACATCTTCTTTATTGCCTTCGTTTAAATCTCTATATTCACCAGTTGCAACATCCAGTAAAAATAAGTGGCTGCGTTTAAGTCCGCGCCAATCATTCCAATGACGATACATTAATTCTGTGAAAATCTGTGCTTTAACTTTACTTTCTTCAAGCTTTTTATCTTTTTGTTCATTGCAATCCTGAGTTGTGCATTCCGGATAAACAGCAGATGTGAACAATATTTTTTTTCCATCTTTAGACCATTCAAAATCCGAAGCTCCGGTGTAAATGTTTGTTAATTGTTTTTCATTCGATCCATCAAGATTGCATTGCCAGATTTGGCTGCCTCGAGTAAATGCAATTGATTTTCCATCGGGAGAAAATTTTGGTTCGCTTTCATTCTTTTCTGAATTTTTTAATGCCCTTAAATTTTTCCCATCAACATCAATTAAATAAATATCCGTGTTGCCTTTGTTAGCTTCAAAATTATAAGTTGTTAACGTGTATGCAATTGTTTTCCCATCTGGTGAAACGGAATAACTTCCAATACGTTTCATTGCCCAAAGATCATCAACAGTAATAGCTCTTTTTGTTTGCGGAAAAACCAGGGTTGTAATTATTAATGATAGCAGGAAATATTTATTTGTTCTTCTTAACATTTGTGCTCCGATGTGTTCTAATTGTTAAGCCAAAAATAAAGCAGTTGGCAGATAAAGACAAAGTAAAGATTGATGCCGTGTTATAAATTCAATCTTAAACTCATTATGAGTAACTTTGCTCACATTATTTTAGGATACGATGAAAGAAAGCCAAAACATATTTCTGCCCGGCGGATTCAAGCAATTCAGGATTCTCAAAACAAAATACGTTCTTAATGATAAAAAAGTCCTGATTATCGGTTCAGGAAGTGAAAAAATTGCTGAGAAAATGATTGAATCCGGTGCAAGTTCTGCCACTATGATTGTAAATGATTATGATTCTTTAATTAACGCACGCTTAAATCTTATCAAAGACAGTAAAGTTTTGGTTAAGATGATGGATTTTGATAACACAGATTTTGATGCTGAAGAATTTGATCTTGTTTATGCACAGGCCTCAATTTCTTTGCTGAACAGAAATAAAATCGTGAAAGAGATTAAACGAATTCTAAAACCCGAAGCAACTCTGTGTGTTGGAGAAATTACAGCACTAATTAGTGATTTTCCTCCATTTGTAAGAAATATTTTTGATACCTCAGATATTTTAGCTTTAGTAAGTGATGAATGCGGTGCTTATTACACAGAAAGAAATTTTTCCGTCTTGTACGAAGAAGATTTATCATCATCTTTACAAAGTTTTTATGAGCACACTGCTCAAGAGTTAGATGATAAAATTTATAAGCTTACGGATAAAGAGAAAAGTTATTACAAAAAATTATTAAGTAAGATTAGTCACGAATCCAATGCCTACTTAAAACTTGGTGCTGATAGATATATTGGATTTAAAATGCTGATTCTTAAAAAATTATAAAACTATTGTCATCCTGAGCGAAGACGAAGGATGGCTTTTAATTAATTACTTGTCACACTTCGACATCTCTCAGTGTGACATTCAAGTTGGAAATGATGAATATAAAAAAAGGCGACGTAGCAGAATTTCAAATAGAAAAGTATGCATTTGAAGGAAAAGGAATTGCAAAGGTTTCTAAGAATGAATTGCTTGGCTTAACTGAAGAAAACGGCAACGAAAAGAATTACGTTGTATTTGTTATTGGCTCTTATCCCGGCGACACAGTAAACGCTCGTTTACTAAAAATTAAAAATTCTTATGCCGAAGCTTTGGTTATGGATATACTTACTCCATCCAGCGAAAGAGTAAAAGCAAAGTGTAAATTCTTTGGAACCTGTGGCGGATGTAAGCAACAGGATCTGGATTATGATATTCAGGCAAAATACAAGCAGCAGCAAGTCGAAGAAATTTTTAACAAGCTTGGAGGATTTTCCGATTTTGAAATTCTGCCGATCATCCCTTCACAAAATGTTTTTCATTACAGAAACAAAATGGAGTTTTCTTTTAGTGAAAAAAGATGGCTGACTAAAGAAGAAATTTCTAAAGAAGGAATACTTGATAAGGATTTTTCACTTGGACTCCACATTCCCAAAATTTATGATAAAGTTCTTGATGTTGATGAATGTTTTCTGCAATCAGAAGTAAGCAACAAGATTTTAAACTTTACTCGTGATTTCTTTAAGAAGAGAGACACTTCAATCTATTCAACAAAAACTCACACCGGATATTTGCGTAATCTTGTAATCAAGCAAGCTTCTCTTACAAACGACTTAATGGTTAATCTTGTTACGTCTGAAGAGAAGGATGAATTGGTTAATGAGTATTGCGATGAGTTACTAAAAAAAATTCCACAAGTAACAACCGTAATAAATAACATCAACAAAAAATTTGCTGCTGTTGCCGTTGGGGATTACGAGAAAGTGATTTACGGTTCAGGTTTTATTTATGATGAAATCGGAAAACATAAATTCCGGATAAGCGCAAATTCGTTTTTTCAAACAAATACTTTGCAGGCAGAAAAACTTTATCAAACCGCACTTGATTTTGCTGAACTAAAAGGAAATGAAATTGTTTATGATTTGTATTCCGGTGCCGGAACGATTACAATTTTTATTTCTGATAAAGCAAAAAAAGTTTATGCTTTTGAAGCTGTGGAATCAGCAATTGCAGATGCAAAAGTAAACGCTGATTTAAACAATATTCTAAATGTGAAATTTTTTGCTGCTGATCTTTATAAGTCCTTTCTGCCGATAGTTGATAAATACAATATCCCAAAACCTGATGTAATGATTATTGATCCGCCAAGAAGCGGAATGCACCCAATAACAGTTGATGATGTAATCAAACTTTCTCCAAACAAAATTGTTTATGTTAGCTGTAATCCCGCAACTCAAGTACGGGACATTAAATTGATGGTTGAAGCTGGTTATAAATTAATTAAGATAAGACCTGTTGATATGTTTCCGCATACTTTTCATATTGAAAATGTTGTGTTACTTTTAAAAGATTCGGATATAGTTTAAAAGTATAAATCATAATACATACCTGACCACTGTCTTATGATTCTAAAATACAGGTAAATCAAAAAAATATTAATAAAAGTAAAAGAATATCTAAATAAAAAATATTTACTTATACATAATGAAAAATTTAAAAATATCTAAATCATTAAATCAAGTTGGAAATAAAATCTCGGTAATTTTAATATTCTTTTTATTCTTGTCTTTTACTTCCTGTTCCAAAGATCAGGATATTATCACTCCAGTAATAGAACCATCAGTTATTAAAGCCTCAAGTGTAATAGATTCTATGGGCACCGGATTCAACCTTGGAAACACCTTTGATCTTGCTTCGCATTCTACAACGCCGGAAACAATTTATAAAATTATTGATTTCTATTATAGTGCCGGTATGCGGCACATAAGAATTCCAGTAACTTGGATGGAAGGATTTGGCGGTAATACTATTGCAAATGCTAATGGCCAAATTAATTTTCAGCATGCAAGATTTATTCAACTTAAAGCTGTAATTGATTATGCAATTGCAAAAAAAATGTATGTGGTTATAAACGCACATCATGAAAACTGGCTTAGTAATTATGACGGATCAGAAAATTACAATGCAAAATTTAGAAACCTTTGGTCAGGTATCGCAGAACATTTCAAAAACTACCCTCAGTTTTTAATTTTTGAATTGCTTAACGAACCACATGGAAAATTCGGGGACTGGAGCGGCGGAGCGGACCCATTTAGTAATCAAGCACTTACGCTTACCCGACAGATCTATGATGTTGGACATAATGTAGTTCGGGAGACTGGCGGAGCAAACGTTACCAGAATAATAATGATTTCAACAAATGGAATGGGAAATCATTCATTGATCGAGGAAGTGTATCCCAACAAAACATATCTTCCTGGAAGCGGTACTGATGATTATTTGGCAATCCAGGTTCACACCTATGATCCTTGGTCCTTTTGTGGACAGAATGGAAGTAATTCCTTCTATCCGGGAAGCAGTTCGATAGAAAATTCTATAAGAAACGTTGCAACACACGCTAGATTATTAGATGTTCCGGTTAATTATGGTGAGTTTGGAGTTGGACGGGAATCAAATACAAATGAACGTAACACAGACATAGTTCGTGAATTCTACAGAACCATAAGGATGACTACTTTGGATGAAAATATGTCGTCTACCGTTTGGGATGATCGGGGCTGGTTTGGTCTAATAATATCAAATGGACAAGGATCTTATATTTTTATGTATAATATAGTTCCTACAATGATGGCACCTTAAGTAATATTCCTTTGCTTTGTTTCTCTAAGAACTATGATTATTAATCACATTTAATTGTTTACTGAATCATATAGGAATTATTTGTGTGCTATTGGTTTTTAATTATTAGCACAAACTCCCCCTTAAGATTTTCTCTTTCAACGGCACTCAAAATATTCTGTGCATTACCACGATAAAACTTTTCTTTCTCTTTCGTCAACTCAAATGCAAGCACACAGGGAATGTTTGCCCCGAGAAGTTTTACAACATCTTCCAGCAAAGTTTTTAATCTATATGGAGTATCCATCAAAACAATTGTTTCTTTTCGCTTTCGTAAATCAAGTAATTGCTTTCTTCTTATATCTTTCTTTGGTGAAAGCCAGCCGTAATAATAAAATTTTTCAAAATCCAATCCGCTGCCAACCAAAGCAGTAAGTAAAGAACTTGCACCAGGAACAGGAATTACATCAATCCTGTTTTGTAATGAAAGATCAACAAGCAAATGTCCGGGATCAGAAAAAAGCGGAGTACCGCAATCAGAAATAAGTGCAGCTGTATTTCCTTCAAGCAATTTGAGGATTAATTCATTAGCGCTTTCATTTTCGTTGTGCTCGTTAAGTGGAAAAAGTTCTTTTTCTATTTTGTAATGGGATAATAATCTTCGCGCTTCTTTTAATTCTTCACAAATAATAAAATCACATTCTTTTAATATTCGTAATGCCCGAAGAGTTATGTCTTCATAATTTCCAATTGGAGTAGAAACGATATATAGTTTTGGTTTATTCATAAAATTTATTCAGTTCACCCTTCGACGGTGTTTATCCCGATTTATATCGGGGCTTAGGGCGACATTTAATCCTTTTGTCATACTGAGCGGAGTCGAAGTATAACACTTGCAAAAACACTTAATAATTTGTTTGAAAACTCTGGTTATTTGTGCTTAAATTTAAGCATAAATTTTATAATTAAATTCAGGCTTATGAAGCAACCAATATATTACTTCATCACAAATTTTCTCACCTCGAAAAAATTAAATCATTCAACACAAACTAACAGGTTACATTAATATGAAGACACGATTTCTTTCCCTCATTTTATTCCTGCTCACTATATCAATAGTTGCGCAGGAAAACGATCAGACATTTCTATCATTGAAGGATACGGGCGTTGAAGAGTTTATTAAACTCCATCCTGAGTATGATGGAAGAGGAACAATTATTTTAATTCTTGATACCGGCGTTGATATGGGAATTGATGGATTAACCAAAACATCAACCGGAGAAGTTAAAGTAATTGATGCACAGGATTTTACCGGACAGGGCGATATGCCTCTTGTTGAAGCTGATTTAACTGGTAAAGATGGAAAAGATGTTTTTGAGAATGAAGCAAAAGGATTTTCTGTATTTGCAGATAAAAATAAAATGCTAAAAAGTGCAGATGATAATTACTGGATAACTGTTTTGAATGAAACTCATTTGATGAATTCGGGCTCTGGTGCGCAGGACTTGAATGGCAACGGCGTTAAAGAAGATAAGTATTTTATGGTAACTTATAAAACTACCGAAGGTTACTGGGTTGTTTACTTTGATACAAATGGTAATGGTGATCTATCTGACGAAAAACCTTTAAGAAACTACAAAGAAAATTATGATGCATTTACAATTAAAAATCAAAAAGGTTTGTCTCCAATTACGCTTGCATTAAATATTTTCCCAGATGAAAAACTCATTTCACTTTACTTTGATGACGGCTCACATGGAACACATTGTGCAGGTATCGCCGCAGGATGTAATATCGGTGAGGCTGGAATAAATGGAGTTGCACCCGGGGCCAAAGTTATTGGATTAAAACTTGGTAATAATAATTATCCCGGTGGTGCAACTGTAACAGAAAGTATGAAAAAAGCTTATTTGTATGCAGATAAAATTTCTAAAGAAATGAAAGTCCCTTGCATAGTTAGTATGAGTTTTGGCGTTGGCAGTGAAATAGAAGCTCGTTCTGAATTAGAAAAATTTCTTGCTGATTTATTAACCAAAAATCCTTACTTATATGTAAGCACAAGCAACGGTAACAACGGACCAGGAATCTCTTCTGCGGGACTTCCTTCATCAAGTAGTTTTGTTTTTTCATCCGGTGCAGTTTTAACACAGGAAATTGCACGCGATAATTACGGAAATTTACTTCCTTACAATATGCTTCTTCATTTTAGTTCTCGTGGCGGAGAAGTAAGTAAGCCTGATGTAATCTCTCCCGGTGCTTGCACTTCTACTGTCCCAAATTTTAGTGGTGGAGATAAATTCTGGGGAACAAGTATGGCTTGCCCATACACTTCCGGTGTAATGGCGTTATTATTAAGCGCTGCAGAAAAAGAATTTCCCGGAGTAAAAATTCCTTCACAACTTCTCTTCAAAGTTATAAGAGAAGGTGCAGTCAAAAGAGATGAATACACTCCAATTGATCAGGGCGGCGGATATATAAATGTTATAAACTCTTATGAAATCCTTAAAAAGTATCTGAAGAATAATGAGATTTCAAAATTTGAGACTTATACTGTTTCTTCATTTGCACCAAATCAACCGGATAATAGATCCAGAAATCTTTACATCCGTGATGGATCCTTTTTAACCGGTGATGAGGTTTTTTCATTCAATGTTAAAAGAGAGAATTCCATTAAATCAGATAAGTTTTACAGAGTTTACAATTTAAAATGTGATGCTGACTGGCTTACCCTTGTGCAGAAAAAAACTTACATAAGAAATGATCAGGTTGCAACTGTTAATGTTAAAATCGATAAATCAAAAGTTAAAGAACCAGGAATGTACACAGCTAAAATTACAGCTTACCGCGATGATACCAGCAAAACTCCTGAGTTTGAATTACTTGCAACAGTTGTAATTCCTTATGAAATCAATTCATCAAACAATTACAAGATGTTTTGGAAAGATCAAACAATAAATCAAGGAATGATTAAAAGGTACTTTGTAAAAGTTCCTGCCGGACAGAACAGTATGAAAATCACTTTAAGCAGAGATGCTTCATCTAACAAATACTCCCGCTGTAAATATTTTCTATCAGACAACAATGGAATTCAGATTCATCAATCTGCTGTTCTCTACTCGGTAAACAAGGACGAAAAAATAGAAAACTATTATTACGATCTTGAACCGGGAATATATGAAATAGATATGGATGGATTTTTCTTAGCTACTGATCCATCAACTTATAATCTTGGCATTGAGTTTTTATCTTTACAAACAAATGATGCAAAAGAAGTTTCATCAAGTGATAAACGAATTGAATTGGTAAATTATTTTAATGAAACAAAAACTTATAACATTAGTTCAGAAATGCTTGGATATCAACGCAAATATAATTTAACGGTTGATGGCAACGATACTTATAAAATGCCTTTCACAATAACAAAAGGCGAAGGAACAAAAGAATTTAATTTTTCTTTAACAAAAGAAGATTTTAATAAGATCACCGATTTTGCTTATCAAATATTGGATGAGAATGGAAAAGCAGTTAACAAAGATGGATTATCTTATCGTACAGGAAGCATAACTGCTGACTTCTCCGGAGATAAAGACATAGTACAGTATGTTTTAGAAATTATTCCGGCATTTGTTAGTAAAGAGTTAAATGCAAATTTATCTGTTAATGAAATAACTTATTTTGATTCTCCTCTATCTGTAGATGTTAAAAATGCGGGTAAAACTTCATTAACACTTTATCCAAATAATATTAAGTATCTTGATTTGAATTTTTCAAAACCCGAAATCACCATTCCTGTGGATGCAAGTTTATACGGCAAAGTATATTTCAAATCGCCATCATCAGGAAAAAAAGAATATGAACTTCCAATTAACTTTAAATTCTAATAAAGGAATGTAATATGAGCGAACATCAAGGCGGACAAATAAAAGGACTTCCCGAGAATGCTTATACTGAACTTAAGCCGGGAGAAGAATACAAACCATTGATGCCTGCAGATTCTAATCCGCAGGAAATTACTGTTTACTCCGTAACTATGGGTTTGTTAATGGCAGTGTTATTTTCTGCTGCAGCTGCTTATCTCGGATTAAAAATCGGACAGGTATTTGAAGCTGCGATTCCAATTGCAATTATTGCAGTTGGTGTTTCAACTTTACTAAAGATAAAGGGATCACTCGGACAAAACGTGATTATTCAATCAATAGGACAAAACTCAGGATTGATAGTTGCTGGTGCTATTTTTACAATACCTGCTTTATACATTCTAAATCTTGAAGCACAATTCTATCAAATATTTTTGGCATCAGCTTTTGGTGGTGTGTTAGGAATGTTATTCATAATTCCTTTTAGAAAATATTTTGTAGCGGAAATGCATGGCAAGTTTCCTTTTCCTGAAGCTACAGCTACAACTGAAATTTTAGTCGCAGGTGAAAAAGGCGGCAAGCAGGCTTTAGTTCTTGTTGTTAGCGGATTGATAGGAGGCTTTTATGATTTTATCATAGCAACTTTTGGATGGTGGAGTGAAACTTTTACAACAAGAGTTTTTGGATTCGGTGAGATGCTCGCTGATAAATTTAAACTGGTTTTCAGATTAAATGTTGGCGCTGCTGTTATGGGCTTGGGTTATATTGTTGGATTAAAATATGCAGCTATAATTGCTGCAGGATCTTTTGTTTCCTGGTATCTCTTAGTTCCCATTATTTCTTACATCGGTGGTGGACTGACAGAAACATTTGGAACAGGAGCAACTAAAATAATTTCTGCTATGAGCGCTGAAGAAATCTTTAGACAGTATGTGCGCCACGTTGGTATTGGTGGTATTGCAATGGCAGGAATTATCGGAATTATTAGATCATCAAAAATTATACGAGATGCTCTTGTGCTTGCAGTTAAAGAAATATTCGAAAAAAAATCTGCCAGCAATGCTGCTAAAAGAACTCAATTAGATATTTCTATGAAAATTATTGTTGGTGGTTTAGTTATTACCGCAATATTATTATTTATTTTCTTCCAAATGGGTGTTGTTCATAACCTTGGTTGGGCCTTTGCTGGATTATTAATAGTCCTAATAATTTCATTCTTGTTTACAACTGTTGCCGCAAATGCCATTGCGATCGTTGGAACAAATCCTGTTAGCGGAATGACTTTGATGACATTAATTCTTTCTTCAATCGTACTTACTTCTGTTGGATTAAAAGGTGAATCCGGAATGATTGCAGCATTAATTATTGGCGGAGTTGTTTGCACAGCTCTGTCTATGGCTGGAGGATTTATTACGGATCTTAAAATTGGTTATTGGCTTGGCTCAACACCACGCAAACAGGAACAGTGGAAATTTTTAGGTGTTCTTGTATCTGCGTTAACAGTTGGATTTGTTATCATGATATTAAATGAAACTTATGGCTTTGTTGGTGAAGGTTCACTTGTTGCACCGCAGGCAAATGCGATGGCAGCAGTTATTCAACCTTTGATGGATCAGCAGCCGGCTCCGTGGATTCTTTACATCGTTGGCGCAATCTTAGCTTTAGTTTTAACGATGATAAAAGTTCCAGCACTTGCTTTCGCACTTGGAATGTATATTCCACTTGAACTCAACACTCCGCTTTTAGTTGGTGGATTGATTGCTCATTTTGTTTCAACAAGAAGCAAGGATGAAAAAGTTAATAATGCAAGAAGAGAACGCGGAACTTTAATTGCATCTGGATTTATTGCCGGCGGCGCTTTAATGGGAGTTATTAGTGCAATTTTAAGATGGCAAGGATTTAACTGGGTTAATCCTGCCTGGGCAGAATCACACTCAGCAGAAATTCTTGGTATTGTAATGTTTGCAGCACTTTGTGCTTATATGATTTGGGATTCTTTAAGAGGAAAACCGGAAGAAGATTAAGAGGCCCCATCTAAATCTTCAATTAAGGGGAAGACTTCAGGAGATTTGTTAAGACGCTCATAATAGAGCGTCTTTTTATTTTAAACGATCCAATCTCTGATCAATCAATTCTTTATAAAGATTTTTTGTGCCATCTTTCAAAAAACTTTCATCAATTGTTTTATTTAAAGTTTGTTGTGAAGAAAGGAATTTATTAATAATAACCTCCTTTGTTTTTTTTGTAACTCCTAATTTTTCTGCAAACAACTCAAAGTCCTTTTTGCGTATATTATTTTTTTTACCATTTAAAGTTAAGGCAAGTTCTTCCTTATCTTCTGGCATCAAGATTTTTGTTGAGAGTAAATCGTAAGCTGGAGAAAGAGTTACTTCATTATCTATATTTTTTAACAATGAAAAATTCTTCAAATGCATATCAGCATTGCCTGTAATAAAACAGAATAAGGTTAACTCAAAAAATCTTATTGCATCATTACCAGCATAATCAGAGTGTTTTAAGATTGCTTTTCCAACTTTCTCCATCGAACCGCTGTATTTTCTTTCTGTTAACATTTCTGTTATTTGCGCCATATCTTCCAGATGAAGTTTCGCCGATTTAACTCTATCAAATCTCTTACTGATATATGCAAGTTCACCTGACTTTAATCGTATCAGTGAATGTTCTGCCGTATTTATCCCCACCAATTCTGATAGATGCATCGTTAAATCTTCTACCTCCGGCATTTCAGGAAATCGTACAAATGGTGGTTTTAAAATGTAATTCCCCAATAATCCGACTATTGTTAAACGATTTTTCCCCTTTTTTTCTTTTGATATTTCAACAGATAATTTTGGTTGAACGCCTGTAAGTGTAACACTTCTACCTAAAGTTTTTACTGCAAGTTCATCTATCTCGTTTAATCCGAAATCAATCTCTGGTGGTATTTCTGTTCCAAAGAATTTTTTACTGCAACTTGGATGAAAATCTTTTTCATCATCAAGTGATAAATAGCAATACAAACATTTTTTCATTTCTTCCCTATCTCATTATCAAATGCAACAACACTTACTGCACCAATACAGTCTTTACAAAAAGTTAAAAGCAAACTCATCCTATCTCTTGGATTTATTTTCCAGTTTGTTTCTGCAATCTCCAGGAGCCAACCTTCTGGAATCAATCCATCAAAAAAAGGAAACATGGTTTTACTCTTAAATGTTTCTTTTTGTAATGGAAGTGTTAAACTAATCTGTTCTGCATATTCAGAGTTAAGATAATCGGTATCATAAGTAAAAGAATAACCTTCATCTTCTTCGGTAATGATACCTGCAAAAGTTTCTTTATAAAATACTTTTCCACTTTTCATTATTCATCCTCACTAAAACTCTTTTTTACTGGTCCAAGTTCATGACCAAACAAAAATAAAACCTGATTTACCTTATCCATTTGTAAAGTTTTTTTCCCTTGTTCAAGTTCACGAATAAATCTCAAACCAACCCCCGCACGTTCTGCAAGCTGTGGTTGAGTTAATCCAAGTTTTTTTCTTTTTTCTTTTACAAAGTCTGAAAGCTTGCTCATTTTATACCTTTACGGGTGTAATTATATTTGCTTAGAGCAAAAATATACCTGAATGGGTATAAATACAAGGATATTTTAACTTTTATACCCGAAAAGGATAAAATTAAATATTGAAATGATCTGGAGAATCGAGAATAGTTTCTACAAACCTTACCAAGATTTGAATTATTAAGTGTCTTCACTTAAAAATTTGGTCATCAAAGTAATAGAAGCAAAACACCAATTATAAAAAAGAAAATCATTATAAGATTATACTCCCAACTTCTTAGTTTCTCATTAAACGATGGTTTATAGTTTTTCTGAAATGAACTCTTTAAGTTTTGGTTTTCATATTCCCAAAAGAATAGTTCAATCACTAACATAAGACCACCTAAAAGCAAAAAAATAATACCCTTAGACATATTTTATTATTCTTTATTATTAATCAAAGAGTTCATTCTTCCAACAAATCCTTAACCTTATTTTTCAATTCACTTAACTCAACATCAAAACGTTCACCGGTTTTTCTAACTTTAACTTCACATTTGTTTTCTTTTAGTTTTTTCTCACCAATTACAACCTGGATTGGCATT
>OEIV010001203.1_pt1 | contig 12305 bp, 10 predicted proteins | sample 1539231 | NCBI WGS metagenome assembly OEIV01 (sample SAMN03794762, study PRJEB22550) | activated sludge metagenome | feature: wastewater treatment plant; material: activated sludge; isolation source: Wastewater treatment plant of a petroleum refinery complex | place: Argentina: Buenos Aires ...
CGTTTGATATGCGGCGCTCTGCACTGTCATCGAAAGCGTGAAATACACTCTTAGTGTAGTGCCGCCTTCCAGTCCGAGCCGAGGTGCCCCCGATGACCCGAGCCCATCCGCCGTTCTCCGTCCTTGCCGAAGCCGCAGAGGACGAGGGCTCCAACGCCACCGCGAACCCCACGATCGGCGATCTCATCGCCGAGCGGCTTTCGCGGCGCGAGCTGTTGACCGGGCTTCTCGCCGTCAGCGCCGTCTCGGCCGTTCTGCCGCCGGCACGCACGCAAGCGCAAACCGCCGGGGGCACGCCTACGCCGCCCTTTATCTTCGACGAGATCGCGGCCGGCATCGACGAGACGCACCACGTCGCTGCGGGCTACGACGCCGACGTGCTGATGCGCTGGGGTGACAAGGTGCTCGCCGATGCCCCGGCGTTCGACCCCGCCCACCACTCTGGCGCGGCCCAGGCACGCCAGTTCGGTTACAACAACGACTTTCTCGGTTTCATTCCACTCGATGGCCGCAGCGATCATGGCCTGCTCGTGGTCAATCACGAGTACACCAATGCCGAGCTGATGTTCCCAGGCATCGACCCGGCCTCGGGCAAGGCCACGCTCTTCGAGCGGGTCAGCGCCGCGCAAATCGAAACAGAGATGATGGCGCACGGCGGCTCGGTGATCGAAATCCGTCGGGCCACGGATGGCCCCGACAAGGGCAAGTGGCGTGTCGTCGAGGACTCCCGCTACGCCCGGCGCATCACGGCGGAAACGGAAATGCGCATCTCGGGACCGGCCGCCGGACACGAGTTGCTGCGTACCGCCGCCGATCCGTCAGGGACGTCCATTCGCGGGATGTTGAACAACTGCTCCGGCGCGGTGACGCCGTGGGGCACGTGGCTCACCTGCGAGGAGAACTTCAACGGCTACTTCACGGGCAAGGAGGCGGCAGCCCAATCGAGCCGCGCCGCCGCGCTGAAAAGATACGGCATTCCGGCCGAATGGTACGCCTGGGCCAAGGTCCACGACCGCTTCGACATGGCCAAGGAGCCGAACGAGGCGAACCGTTTCGGCTGGGTCGTCGAGATCGATCCGCTCGATCCGGCGTCGGTGCCTGTGAAGCGCACCGCGCTCGGCCGCTTCAAGCACGAGGGTGCCGGCAACATCGTCAACAGTGATGGCCGCTTCGTCGTCTATCAGGGCGACGACGAGCGCTTCGACTACGTCTACCGTTTCGTCACACGGCGCGCCGTGAACCCGTCCGACCGCGCGGCCAACAAGGACATTCTCGACGAGGGGACTCTCTCCGTCGCCCGATTCAACGCCGATGGGACCGGCGTCTGGCTCGCGCTCGAGCACGGCAAGGGGCCGCTGACCGAGGCGAACGGGTTCCGCAGCCAGGCCGACGTGGTGATCGACGCACGCATCGCCGCCGATCATCTGGGCGCGACGCGCATGGACCGCCCCGAGGACATCGACGCCTCGCCGAAGACGGGCAAGGTCTATGTCATGCTGACCAACAACAACAAGCGCAAGGCCGCGGAAGTCGACGCCGCCAACCCGCGCGCCGACAACAAGTACGGACACATCATCGAGATCACGCCGGATGGCGGCGACCATGCCGCCGGGACGTTCCGCTGGGAGATCCTGGTGCAGTGCGGCGACCCGAGGGTCACGGCCGTCGGCGCCACGTTCAACCCGCGCACCTCCGAAAACGGCTGGTTCGGCATGCCCGACAACTGTGCGATCGACGACCTCGGCCGGCTCTGGGTGGCGACCGACGGCAACTCGGCCGAAACGACGGGACGCGCCGACGGCATCTGGGCCGTCGAGACGGGCGGCGAGCTGCGGGGCACCTCGAAACTATTTTTCCGCTGCCCGGTCGGGGCGGAGATGTGCGGCCCTGCCTTCACTCCGGACCTCGAAACATTTTTCGTCGCCGTTCAGCACCCCGGAGAGGGCGGTTCGACGGCCGTTTCGACCTTCGACCGCCCGATCACCCGCTGGCCGGACTTCAAGGAGGGGATGCCGCCGCGCCCGTCCGTGGTCGCCATCACCCGCAAGGGTGGCGGCAAGATCGGCGTGTGACGGGCCGGAGCGGCCCTGCCAGATACCGTCGATCCGCGACCGTCGACCAACAACCGCCTTGCCCTCACCTGCGGACCGTGCCAACAACCCTGGCACACGGCCATTCGCGGCCGCAAACTTCGACGGATGCTGCTCCTATGCTGACCCGGACATCGCAGGCTCGCCCTGCCGACGCGGCGACGCCGCGCCACGATTGGACGCGCGAGGAGGCGGCGCGCCTCTATCACGCGCCGTTCAACGACCTGCTGTTCGAGGCCCATACCGTCCACCGCCGCACGTTCGACGCCAACCGCATCCAGATGAGCCGCCTGCTCTCCATCAAGACCGGCGGCTGCGCCGAGGATTGCGGCTATTGCAGCCAGTCCGCGCACCACAACTCCGGCCTCAAGGCGTCGAGGCTGATGGAGGTGCGACGCGTCGTCGAGGAGGCCCGCAAGGCCAAGGAAGCGGGCGCCACGCGCTACTGCATGGGCGCTGCCTGGCGCGAGCCGAAGGCGCGCGACATGGACGCCGTCGTCGCCATGGTCGAAGGCGTGAAGGCGCTCGGCATGGAGACGTGCATGACGCTTGGCATGCTCTCCGATACCGATGTTTCCCGGCTGCGGACGGCTGGCCTCGATTACTACAATCACAACGTCGATACGAGCGAGCGCTACTACACGGAAGTCATCACCACGCGCACTTATGCCGAGCGGCTCGATACGCTGGCCCGCGTGCGCGAGGCGGGTATCAAAGTCTGCTCGGGCGGCATCGTCGGCATGGGCGAGGAGGCGGTCGACCGCATCGACATGCTGGTGACGCTCGCCAATCTCGACGAGCACCCCGAGAGCGTGCCGATCAATATGCTGATCCCGATTCCGGGCACGCCGCTCGGCAATGTCGCGCCACTCGACCCGCTCGAGTTCGTCCGCACCATCGCGCTCGCCCGCATCATGATGCCGCGCTCGTTCGTGCGCCTCTCAGCCGGCCGCACCGAGATGAGTGATGAGATGCAGGCGATGTGCTTCTTCGCCGGCGCCAACTCGATCTTCGTCGGCGAGACGCTACTCACCGCCGACAATCCCGGCGAAGACAAGGACAGCGCGCTGTTCCGCCGTCTCGGCCTCGAGGCGCTCGAGATGGAGCCGGAAGCCGGACGCTGCGGCGACGATCACGAGCACGATTCTGACGACGCTGCACCGGCCGCGGAGCGCTCCGGGTGCGCCGCCCATGCACGACAGTCATAGGCGATCGCTCAGGGCCCTCGAGCGCCGTCAGCGGCTGAGATCGCTCGTGCCGCCGAGCGGCATCGATTTCTCGTCGAACGATTATCTGGGACTGGCACAGTCGGCCGAGCTTCGCGCTGCGGCTGAAGCTGCACTTGCGCGCGGCGTTCCGCTCGGAGCGGGCGGATCGCGGCTGCTGCGCGGCAACCATCCCGAGCACGAGGCGCTGGAACACGAGGCAGCGCGTCATTTCGGCGCCGAGGCGGCGCTCTTCATGGGGGGCGGATTTACCGCCAATACCGCGCTCTTCCAGACCCTGCCCGAGCGCGGCGACCTCATCGTCCACGACGCACTCATTCATGCCAGCGTTCACGACGGCATGGCCGCTTCGCGCGCGGGCCACACGGCGTTCGCCCATAATGACGCGCAGGCAGCGGACGACGCCATTCGACACTGGCGCGATGCGGGCGGCCGGGGCCGGCCATGGATCGCGGTCGAGAGCCTCTACAGCATGGACGGCGATACCGCTCCGCTCGACGATCTTTTCGACGTCGCGCGTCGTCATGAGGCGATGCTCGTCATCGACGAGGCGCACGCAACGGGCGTTCTCGGCCCCGGCGGTCGTGGCCTCGGCGCGCATCTCGAAGGCGCGGACAATGTGGTCTCGCTGCACACCTGCGGCAAGGCGCTCGGCGTTTCGGGAGCGCTGCTGACCATGCCTGCGGTTCTCCGCGACTACATGGTGAACCGCGCGCGGGCCTTCATCTACGCCACGGCCCCATCGCCGTTGACGGCGGCGGTCGTGCGCGCGGCGCTCATCGCGTCAAGCTCGAGCGCCACCCGTCGCGAACGCCACCGCGCACTGGTCGCGCGCGCAGGCGAGCTGCTCATGCGCGAGATCGCGACAGCGCCGACCGGCACGCACATCCAGCCCATCGTCGTCGGACATGACGAGCGCGCCGTGCGCCTCGCGCGGTGGATGCGGAGCGAAGGTTTCGACATCCGCGCCGTGCGACCGCCGACCGTGCCGGAAGGCACCTCGCGGCTCAGGATATCGCTGACGCTGAACGTTACCGAAAGCGATCTCGAACGCATGGTGCTTTGCCTTTCGCGCGCGATGACGGAGGTTGCGGCATGACGCGCGCCATCATCGTCTCGGGAACGGATACCGGCATCGGCAAAACCGTCGCGGCGGCGGCGCTCGTGCAACGGCTCGGGGCGGACTACTGGAAGCCGGTTCAGGCCCGGCTCGACGGCGAGACGGACCGAGAGACGGTCGCGCGGCTGACACGCGCTTTGCCCGAGCGTCTGCACGCGGAAACCTACCGGCTCGGCACGCCCGCCTCGCCGCATCGCGCCGCCGAGATCGACCAGGTCGAGATCGATCTCGCGCGACTGACCCCGCCCGAAACTTTGGCGCCTCTCGTCATCGAAGGAGCGGGTGGCCTGCTCGTGCCGCTCACCCGCGCCGTGCTGCAGATCGAGCAATTCCGCCGCTGGGGTTTTCCCGTCGTGCTCGTCAGCCCGACGCGGCTCGGGTGCATCAATCACGCGCTGCTCGCGGTCGAGGCGCTAAAGCGGCGAGAGATGCGGATCGCCGGCATTCTCTTCGTCGGCGACGAGAACAGCGATAGCCAGCGCACCATTCTCGATTTCGCAGGAGTTCCGAGTATCGGCCGCCTGCCGTGGCGCGCACCGCCCGATGCGGCGTGGCTGCAAGCGGCAGCCGACGCGCATATCGATACCGCGCCGCTCGTCCCGCTGTTGGAGCGCTGAGCCGATGTCCGTTCGCAAGCATTCTCCGGTCTGGCGTCCCTTCACGCAACATGCGCTTCAGCCCGATGCGACGATGATCGCGAGCGCATCGCGCGAATGGCTCGTCACGCCCGACGGGCGGCGCATCGTCGATGCGATCTCGTCGTGGTGGGTGGTGACACACGGCCATCGCCATCCGCGCATCGTGGCGGCAGTGCGCGAGGAGCTCGAAAGGCTGGATCAGGTGATCTTCGCCGGCTTCACACACGAGCCGGCCGAACGCCTCGCGGAGGCGCTGCTGCTACTCGCGCCGAAGGGGCTCGCGCACGTGTTCTACTCCGATAGCGGATCGACCGCCGTCGAGGTGGCGATCAAAATGGCGCTCGGGTACTTTCACAACAGGGGTGAGAAACGCCACCGCATCCTGGCGCTTGAGCACGGCTATCACGGCGACACCATCGGTGCGATGTCGGTCGGTGCCCGCGGCGTCTTTTCCGATCCCTACGCGCCGCTTCTCTACGAAGTCGAGCGCATTCCGTTTCCTGCCCCCGGCCACGAGCAGGCGACCATCGACGCGATCGAGAAAGCTTGCCGTGCGGGCGATGTCGCGGCGCTCATCGCCGAGCCGCTGATCCTCGGCGCCGGCGGCATGCTGACCTACACGCCTTCGACACTCGCCGAAATGACGCGCACCGTGCGGGCGCACGGTGGTCTCTTCATCGCCGACGAGGTGATGACCGGTTGGGGGCGGACGGGCACGCTGTTCGCGTGCGAACAGGCCGGCATCTCGCCCGATCTGCTGTGCACAGCCAAAGGCATCACCGGCGGATTGCTGCCGCTGGCCGCGACGCTAGCGACGGCCGCGATCTTCGACGCACACCTCGGCGACGACCGCCGCCGCACGTTCTTTCACTCGAGCTCGTACACCGCGAACCCGATCGCCTGTGCCGCCGCCGTCGCCAATTGCGAGATCTGGCGCACCGAGCCCGTGCTCGATCGCGTCACGGCACTCGCCGCCACACAGTCGCGCCACCTTGAGGCATTGCGCGGCGACGCAGATTTCTCGGGCATCCGCCAGATGGGCACCATCGCCGCGCTCGACCTCGCGGTCTCCGACGCAGGATACCTTGCGGACGTCGGCCCGAAGCTCTACGCCTTCTTCATGAGCCGCGACGTGCTATTGCGGCCGCTCGGCAATACCATCTACGTCATGCCGCCTTATTGCATCGAGGAGGCCGGACTGGACCGCATCTACGCCGCGATCCATGAGGCCGCCGACGCCTGCCTCTGAAACGTTGAGCGAGGAGCCTTGCCGTGTCGCGCCGTGGCGCCGAGATCGTAGCACTTGGACACTACGCGCCGGCGCGTATCGTCACCAACGCCGAGATCGAGTCCGGGCTCGGCCTCGAAGCCGGATGGATCAAGCGGCGCACGGGCATCGATGCCCGCCGCTTCGCCGCCGAAGGCGAGGCGCTATCCGACATGGCGATCGCCGCGGGTGAGATGGCGCTCGCCGGCAGCGGTTTCGCGCGCGACGACATCGGCCTCACCATCCTTGCCACCTCGACGCCCGACCATCTGTTGCCGCCTTCCGCGCCACTCGTCGCGCACCGCCTAGGTCTGGCCCGCTCCGGCGGCATCGACATGGCCGGGGCCTGCGCCGGCTTTCTCTACGCACTCGCTTTCGCCGACGGCTTCGCGCGCCTGCACGGCAAGGCCGTCATGGTCATCGCCGCCAATATCCTGTCGCGCCGCATCAACCCGGACGAGAGGGCGAGCGCCGTGCTGTTCGCGGATGCGGCAGGCGCGGTGATCGTCGCCCCGTCACGGCGCGAGCAAGCAGGTATCGTCGGCGTCGAGCTCAGCTCCGATGGCGGCGGCTACGATCTCATCAAGATCAAGGCCGGCGGCAGCCGCGCGCCCTTCTCGACGGTGCGCGAGCCATCCGATCTGCTCATGACCATCAGCGACGGCAAGGCCGTGTTCACGAAGGCCGTGGCGATGATGGCGGACAGTGCGCGCGTCGCACTCGCCAACGCGGGTGAAAGCCTCGACGCGGTTGCTCACTGGATTCCGCACCAGGCCAATACGCGCATCATCGAGGCGACACGCCAGCGCCTTGGCCTCGAGCCCGGGCGCACGCTTTCGTCCGTCGCCGAATATGCCAACAGCTCCGCGGCGACGATTCCCTTCACGCTGTCGCTGCTGGCGAAAGAACGGCGCTACGCCGAAGGCGATCTCGTGCTGATGACCGCTGCCGGCGCCGGCCTCACCGGAGGCGCCATCGCCTGGCGCTGGTGATGGCCGCGCATCACAAGGCGGCAACCGCCGCGGCGAGATCGCGGGCCGCGGCCGGAGCGAGACGGCATTCGAGTGCGAGACGGTGGAAGTCTCCCGCGCTCGCGGACGGTGTTTCGAGCCGCCGCGCCATCTCGATGACTTTCGCGGTCAGGCGACGCTGATCGCCGGCCGCCGTCTTCATCTCACGGCGGAACGCCTTGACCAGCTCGGGAGGCAGCTCGGGGCCGCAGATGAAGTATCGTAAGTAACCGAGGAATTCGGGGTGGCGCACGAGCGCGTCGATACGGGCCGCATCATCCGGTGCGTCGCCTTCCGCCATCGCGGCATCGCCGCGGTTCTCGGTATCGAACAGGCCGAGCCGGTGCACGGGTACGCAATCGCGCGAGAGCAGAGAGTACGTGAGAATGCGCGCAACTTCGTCGTTCTCGGCGCGCCGGCCATCATCGAGGGCGCTTTGGGCCGGATCGAAATCGATGGAATCGAACAACGAAATCTCGACGTTCGTCAGCGTCACGTCCACGGGCAGGGCTCCCTCTCAGTTAAGCAGGAGGCAACCGTACCCGAGGCGTCACGATTTTGGATTGGCCTCCTTGTCGCGGGCGAGCGAATAGAGATTGCTCAGCAGCGCGTCGAAGCCCCCCGCGCCGTTGCCGGCGTGCAGCTCGATGCGCCCGACCTTCTCGACCAGCTTTTCCAGGGCCTCGAGTTCCTTGAGGCGCAGCAGCAACGGATTATCCTCCATCAGCCGCGACGTGTTGAGCAGCGAGCGCGTCGCCGCCGTCTCCTCCTGCCGGCGGATCAGGTTGGCCTTCGCGACACGCTCGGCCTCGACCACCTTGTTGAGCAGCTCGCGCACATCGCCGGGCAGAATGACGTCCTTGACGCCGATCTCGCGCACTTCCGCGCCGAGCTCCTGTGCACGCTTGCCGACGAACGCGCGGACCTCGTTGTCGATGGTGTCGCGCGCCGCCAGGATCTCATCGAGCGTTCGCGCGGCGACCGCCTCGCGGATGGCGAACTGGATGAGACGGTAGAGCGTACCCGGCACGTCGCCCGACGACATCGCCGCACGCTCGGGGTCGACAATCGCGTAGAACGCCGTGAGCGTGACACGGATGCCGACGCGATCCTTGGTCAAGATCTCCTGCGCCGTCACCTCGAGCGGCTGCGGCCTGAGATCGATGCGATTGACCTTCACCGTGCGGCCAACCTGCCAGAATGCATGCCGACCGGCGGAGAGCCGTCCCTTGAGCTCGCCATCGACCAGCAGCAGCCCGGCCTCGTGCGCCTCGACCACCGCGCTCGTGGCCACCGGCACGCGGGCGATGTCGAGCTTGTCGAGGTGCCGCTTGGCGATGCGCATTTCGGCCGCCGTATCGATCATCTCGACGTCGACTTGCGTGAGCGTCTTCCAGAACGCGCGCGTCGTATTGGGCAGCACGAGATGCTTCGGCTCGCCGTCGAACGAGACGATGGCTACCTCGTTAGCGCCTGCCTGAACGATGACGAGGTTCTGCTCTGCCAGTGTGGGCTCGATCTTTTCGAGCAGGAGCGCCCGCTCGGCCGCGAACTCCGCGCGCACGACCTTGACGACCTCGGCGGCGAGCGTGTGGCCGAAATCGAACTTGCTGTGGCGTCCGGGGCCGAGCATGCGCTCGAAGCGGCCGTCGCGATAGAGAAACGCGCGCTCGTCGTCCTTGACGACGACATCGAACATGAAACCCATATAGCGGCGCATCAATTGCGCTCCTTCTTCATAGAAATTGCGCTGGAGTACATCCCGCGCGGCTCGACGATCAGGCAAGGAGACCTCGACAGGTCGCCGGCTGCTGGCCACGCATGAGCGACGGGCCCGCGCTTGAGGCCAAGCGCTCCGCCTTTCGCGCCGGGCTGCGGCCGCGCCCCCTTGGAGGCGCGCCGGGACCACGGGCTCCGGCTTCGCGCGTGGCCGGTATCCACGCGGACGCAGGCTGCTCCTGCGCTCGCCCTTGCGCTTCTCCCTCCGCCGTAGCTTCGGGATCAGCTCTTCGGGCAGACCCGCAACCGGCTCCCCTCGAGTTGAGGTCTTTCGACCAGGATGTGCGGTTCAGGCACAGTGCAACGCGGGAGTCGAACCCGCGACAGCAAGATCCCAGATCTTGTGCTCTACCGGGCTGAGCTAGTTGCTTGGCGAAGCTGAAAGGATTCGAACCTCCGACCTCCCGGCCCATGCCGGGCGCTCTACCGCTGAGCTACAACCTCTCCCCCGCGGATACGGAACACGAGACCGCAGAGCGGAACGCGCCAGCCGGGGCTCACCGAGCCCGGACACGAGGCGTCCACGGGGTAGGTGATGATTACGCGAATGCATGGCAAAAATCAGCGCTCTTTCGCGTCGGGAGGCGTGCCTCGCGCGCGGCCTGAGAGGCGCTTGCGTGGGGCGATCAACCCTGTTAGAAGGCGGGCTCCGTCGAGGCGGCCGGCCTCGCGCGATCCTTAGGCATTGGGGGATCGTCTAATGGTAGGACTGCAGACTCTGACTCTGCCTGTCTAGGTTCGAATCCTAGTCCCCCAGCCAATCCGTCACACCCGATATGCTGTCTCTTCCAGTCGCATCCTGTGGGCCGAAAAACCTACGATGTTTCCGTTGGTTGTGCCGGCGTCATGAGGCCGTTTGTTCATCCGGTCAGAGGGAGAGCCCTGGGTTGAAGTCTTGCCCGTTGCCGGCGGTTGCGGCAAGGGTGAGCGGCGTCCGCTCGCCCAACGCCCGCTTGCGACCGCTGCGCTTCCTCACCGCCAACCCTCTTCACGATAGAGACGCCGGAACCGCTTCTGGTTCATGCGCAGGCCTTCCTTGCCGAGCAGGACGTGCAATCGCCGGTAGCCGAACCGGCGGCATTCGCTCGCCAGTGCGCGGCCTCGTTGGCCGTCCGCATTGCCGGCTGAATTGAATCGGTGCCCTTTCGCGGCGCTGGTTTCTGCTCGGCTTCGCGTGCCCTAGGGACCGGCCGCCTTCGCGTGTTCTAATCGAGCGAGCCGGTTTCGATGCGGGAGACACCGGGGCTCCAGCCGTTGAGCAGCCGCTGCTCCGCCTCGCGCGCATCCATCTGGCGATCACCCCGGCTGGCGAGCTGGCCGTTCGGCAGGCGGCGGGCGAGCGGCGCACAGGCACTGACGGCAACTTCACCCGTTCCTGACACGCGACGCACTTGAGAGCATTGCAGAAGCTCGTGCAGCACGTCGCTCGCCGGCTGTGCGGGCGAGGCTGCCTGTCGCGCATCGGCAGAGGCGACTACTCCGTCGCCAATTGTCGTGTTTCCGGCGGGCGGCCGAGCGTTCGCCAGCAGCGAGCCGCCTGCAGCGCTCACCGCCTTCGCCCCTTCGAGGTTGACGAGGCGCGAGGGCGATTTCGCCTCATCCTGGTTATAGACGACCTGTGAGACGAAGCTCCAGAACCCGACCATATGCCAGAACACGGCGCCGGCGACGAATCCGGCGAGTCCGGTCCAGAGGGCCTTTCGGCCCCCCGGCGCCGGATCGCACGTCTTGTCGTGATGTCGGTCGCGCCGGCGCACCCGTCCCTCGTCCGCTCGTCAGAGAATCATCCCTGAAAACAGTGCGGAATAGAGCGCGGGCTGACAAGGCGACCGGGCGCACGCGGCTCCCCGCTCCCGTGTTTTTCCACACGGGGCGCACGGTCGAGGACACACGATACTGGGTGCGCGTTGCAGAGGTGGCATCGCCCGTATCGCGGCGGCGTGCCGGGAATGGCCGGTTCAGATGCCGCGTGGTCCCGGCAGGAAATCGCGCCCACGCAGAGGTGCGCTGCGCTCTGGCCGGTCGTCACGTTTCTGCGCGCCGGCAGCGCCACGCACCGGTGGCAAGTACATCTGGCGGGCCGAGCACATCCGCCGCTGGTTCTCGTTGCTGCCGCACGAGCGCAGCTTGCCGGCGCGGGTGAAGCAGATGCGGATCTCCTTCAGCCGGTTTCCGGGGCCGCCACAAGAAACGGCCATCATGTCGGGCGCGAGCCCCGGGTTGGCCTTCACGAAATCCTCGACGAGCTGTTCGGGCGCGACCGACTGCTGCTCGGCCGGGCCGACGTAACGCTCGGGAACGCGGATCTGCTTGAACAGCTGGCGCGACAGATCGAAATAGCCGGCCGGATCGAGGCCGGAGCACGTGCCGTGCTTGCGATACTCGTGGATGGCGAGGCGGCGGCTCGGCATCACGTCCATCACGCCGTCGATGACGCGGTCGGGGACGAACGGGCGGTCGCGCGTTGGGCAGCTCTCCGGAAAACCACGCTCGTATTGCGGCCACAACCCGTGCAGCACGAAGGCGAAGCCGCGACCGTCGCGCGGACGGCACTGCTGGTCGTCCCGCTCGCCGGCTTCGCTGGCGCAATGGGTTGGGCTCCACGACATCACCAGCGCGTAGTAGTCGAACTGACCGGCAATGTTGCGGCCGCCGCCCGATCGGCCATCGAAGCGGTTGCCCTCGTAGCGATCGTAGTACCTGTCGTCGTAGCGCCGCTGGGCGCTCGCGTCGGTGGTGGCGAACGACAGCACGGCCGTCGCGAGGGCGGCGATCAGCAGGGCGGGTGAGAGACGGCAGAGGCGGTTCATCGCCTGTCCTCCAAGCGGAATTTCGTTTTCGCGCCAAGGCGGAACCCTGGCGCGGCGGGCGGAGCATAGACGAGCCGCGTGCCGGTGCAACTTCGCTGGCGGATGGCAGGTGGCGGGGGCCGCTCGGCAGGGGCCGGGCCGGGCGGGGGGGGCTCCGGCCCAGCGACGCCTCGGCCGGCCAGCTCCGGCAATGGAAGCTTAAGGGGAGAGGTGGAAAATCCGCTGTCGCGGCGAGGTACGGAGGCGAAGCGTGAGCGTGGCATCGAATATCGACCGGCGGATGAACGCCGAGCAGCGTGCGGGTGCGTCTCGATCGGCGGGGGGGGGGCCGTGGGGGGGGGGGGCGCGCCGCGGGCGCCCTCTCC
>OEIV010001205.1_pt1 | contig 12297 bp, 9 predicted proteins | sample 1539231 | NCBI WGS metagenome assembly OEIV01 (sample SAMN03794762, study PRJEB22550) | activated sludge metagenome | feature: wastewater treatment plant; material: activated sludge; isolation source: Wastewater treatment plant of a petroleum refinery complex | place: Argentina: Buenos Aires ...
GGTCGCGGTCATGGACCTTCACCTTATTGACGACATCGTGGGCGGCCTTCGTGGCGGTCGCGAGCCCGACGGTCTTCGCATCGCCGATCGTGTACTGGCGGAACACGCGACTATCCCTGCCGCCCGGCTGATAGCGAACGTACCAGGTTCGCTTGCCGCTCGGGCAGACGCTCAGCCACAGGCCGGGCACGCCTTCAATGCGGTAGCGCGTACGCTTCCCGTCGATCGGTTCGGCGGCCATGATCTGGCGGTGATTGGCTTTGAGCGAAGGCATCTTTCTGGCTGATCTGGGCACACACCGGGCACACACCAAACAGGTGCTTAACGTGACTCGATGTTATGCCAGAACGCAGCCGAAACATCAATTTATTACGCAATAACAGCGCGTTACGTGTCGCGCGCCGTAACATGGCGTACCGCCAGAAAACCCCTTTGAAGCTGATCGCACTGCAGAGGTCAGGGTTCGATTCCCCTCAGCTCCACCAATAATATCAATGAGTTATACGATTATTGCAAAAGCCCAATCCAGGCGGGCACACACCAGAACGGTGATGCAGTGGCGCGTGGCGTTGCGCGGCGTTACGCGTGCCCCAAAATTCCACCTCGCGAGCAACCTGCGAATGTTGATCGTCACGACCAGGAGCCGCAAGGGCCAGGATTCCCGATGATCATCAACGAATGTGCGAAGCGTGGCGCGGCCCTGTCGCCGCAAATTTAAGTTCGACGATTGCGTTGCCCGGCGAACGGGAGTGAGCCGCGAAATACTGTTTGCCATGCGGTCCCTGCGCATTGGCCCCCGGTTGTGATCGGCTATGCTGGGATATCTTCAACTTACCCGGGACTTCAGCAGTGCCGTCCAAGTCCGACCTTCCATCGTTTGAGAGCTACTTTCGTCCGACCGTCGAGTGCGTAAAGGCTCGCGGCGGCTCCATAACCATCGAAGAGATGGAAGAAGCGGTCGCGGCGTTCATGCAGCTCAGTGATGAGTTGCGCGCCGTCCCCCACGGCGATGGGCCGAGATCGCAATTTGACTATGAGCTTGCATGGGTCCGAACCTATCTGAAGAAGGTAGGGGCGATGGAGAACAGCGAGCGCGGTGTTTGGCGGCTCACGCCGGCTGGCGCTGCGATGTCCGATGCCGAGCTTGCCGCAGTTCCCCGCAGGGTCCGCGAGATGGATCGGCAGAGACGGGAGGCGCGTGAGGTCGAACAAGATATCGACGCCGCCCAAGAGGCAACTGAACTCAGTTGGAAGGACGCGCTTCTTGCTGCGCTGCTCGGAATTCAACCCGATGCTTTCGAGCGGCTTTGTCAGCGCATTCTGCGCGAGTCAGGCTTCACGAAGGTTGAAGTTACGGGACGAAGTGGCGATGGAGGAATTGACGGCACCGGAGTCCTGCGCCTCAACCTTCTTTCGTTCCACGTTCTGTTTCAGTCCAAGCGCATCCGTGGTTCGGTTGGGGCCTCAACTATTCGGGATTTTCGAGGCGCGATGGTCGGCCGCGCCGACAAGGGGTTGGTTATAACGACCGGTTCATTCACGCCCGAAGCGCGGCGAGAAGCGACCCGAGATGGCGCGCCTGCGATCGATCTCGTCGATGGAGATGCACTCTGCGATCTGCTCAAGCAGTTGAGGATAGGCGTAGAGGTGAAGCTGGTTGAGGAAATCGAGGTCAACCCCCCATATTTCGATACAATCTGAGCGTCCCGCGAACTGTGCTTTAGCGGTACATCGAGCTCGAAGGGCCGAAATAGCTGCTCGGGGCCACAAATGGCCGAATGCTATGCGTTGCTCGGTCTGCTATTAGATTATCTATTCACTCACTCAACCCTCCGAGAGACCGATCATGGCGGATCGTCCATTTGTCTTTGTATCGTATGCGCGGCACGATCGCGAGCCAGTGCGCCGAGTCGTCGACGAGCTGAATAGACTTGGCATCGAAACTTGGGTGGACGCCGACCAATTGGTGCCTGGTGACTCATGGCAAAATTCCATAGCTGAAGCTCTACGGAGAGCGATGGCAATCCTAGTGTTCATCACGCCGCACAGCGTCGCGAGTAGCTACGCAATCCACGAACTTAGCTTTGCACAGAATCACGGTGTCCGGCTGTTGCCAGTTCTCCTTGAACCGACGCCTGTTGACTCTTTGCCAGCTAATCTTCGCGCCATCCAATGGCTAGATGCGACGCGATTCGCACCGAAGTCGGCAGCAGCGGAGACAGCCTTCGAGATCTCGACAATCCTTAAGCACTGGCAGGTTCCAGCTAACGACACACTACAGGAGGTCGAGCGGGAAGAACTCGCCCGTGTGTTCGCAGTCCAGGTGAGCGGAACGCCGCAGGAGGCGCCATCAGTTGCTGTGCCGCCGCCCCCTGATTCCGTCTTCATCGTTCACGGACACGATGAAGTACTGCTCAACGAAGTCGTTGATTTTATTATGCTTCTTCAGATACGGCCAATTGTGCTGAGGGATGTTGGCAGCGCATCGATGTCATTGTTCCAGAAATTCTTTGAGATTGGTGGTGCCGCCAAGTTCGCTATCGTCTTGCTGGGTGCGGATGACTTCGGCGCCTCTCTGAAACAATACGATAATCCACCGCCGCACGGTGGTGTGCACGCGCTGAAGTTCCGCTCGCGCCAGAACGTCGTGCTGGAGCTCGGCTACTTCTATGGGCTGCTTGGTTGGGACAAGGTCTTCGTCCTGGAGAAGGCGCCCTGCAAGGAGGTGCCCGATTTCGAACGCCCATCCGATCTGAATGGTGTGCTGTTCGACCGGTTGGATGACAAGGGCAAGTGGAAGGGCGTGATAAGACAGAAACTCGCCACCTCCGGCTTTCAGATTCCAGCGTGACCAAGGCTATTTTCATCAAAACGAAGCGGGTATCGAGTGAGCTGAGCCAACCACTATTGGTTTTATTGCTTAAAGCCAGTATCATGAACGAGCGGTACAGGCAGGGATGCCGATGACCGTCAAGGGCAAGGGGCGAGCGACGTGCTCGCCTTTTCCTTTTCAGCCCTCCTCGCTCCCGTAAGCAAACGCTGCCGTTTCTCGTTGGCGGCCTTCGGCTCGAAGCGCCGCTTGCAGCGGATGTCGCCAAGCGCCTCCTCGTAGGCCGCGTGACCTTGCCCCCGGAAAGGCCCTCGATCCGATGTAGAGTCCGTCCCAAGACGAGGAGACGGACGCTGCGTAAGAGCCGGTTCAGCGAGCACTTCTGCCAACCCCGTAACGGGGCGGTTGCTCTCCTTTAAGATCACCGGCAGTCACGGACGCGACGCGGCTGTCGCCGATCGTTATGGCCGACGCGCAAGCCCGGAAACTCTCCTGCGCGTGGTGCGCAATTCAGGAGTTTCGCGTTACACCACGACGTTCAACGCGTGCGGCGCGGAGACTGCGCGGCGGCGGCATCAAGGGCTGCAAAACAGAACGATCAATTCTGGAAGATCTCGTCGAACCAGTTCTTGCTCTTCGGCGGAGACTTGCGGCGTGGCTTCTTGGACGTCGGGCGGGAAGGCTTGGCGCTTGCCGAGGCCTCGCCCGCTGCCGGTGCAGCCCCGACGCTCGACGCTGCTTGCGCCAGTATCGGCGCGTTGCCGCCGACGACCACGAACGGCGCCCAATTGGAAGGATGGGCGGACGGCCCGCGACGATCGATCAGCGCCGCCATTGCACCCGACAACGCGCGCGCCTGACTGATACCAGGCTCGCGGGCCATCGTGTCGAACGCGGCCGTGACGAGTTGCACCGTCGAATCGGAATCGACCGCCCAATGCGATACCAGCAGCGACCGCGCGCCAGCATAGAAGAAGGCTCGCGCAAGGCCCGACAGGGCCTCAGCGCCGACCTCGTCACCACTTGCCGTATTGCATGCCGAAAGCACCACCCAATCCGCATTGAGCCGGAGCCCCGCCACCTCGGACGCGGTCAACAGCCCGTCGTCAGCTTCGCTCGGCACCTCCGGCGGCGTCAGCATCAGCGACGGCTCGGTCTTTCCGTCGAGGAATATCGCGGTCTCACCAGCAAGAAGACCGTGCGTCGCGAAGTGAACGATGCGCGCCTCGGCCAGACGGCCGTCGGCCGACATCGACTTGACCCCGGCCTCCGTCGCGGCGGCGCCGACAATGACGTCGGATGGCGTGGCGCGGGCATGCTCGGCGACGCGGCACAATTCGTCGGCGGTTTCTGGCAAGGGCCACTGGCGCCGAATACTGAGCTTGTCGCCTTGTGCGGAGCGCAAAGTCGACGACGTGACCGACTTGCGCAAAGCGGTCTTGGAGGCAGAAACGGATGTGGCACGGAGCGAGGCCGCCGCGTCCGCCGTCGCGTCATGTGACATCACGCACGCAGGCGCCTCGAAGGCTCGGCGATCGGTGCCGTCGGGTCCGACCAGCAGCGGATTGCCGATACCGAGATAGGGCGCACGACCGGGACTTGTCTTCTGGACCTGCCGCAAGGGACCGAGGCTTGCGAGAGACGGCAGCACGGTGATGGCCTGCTTTCGGCCAAGCCAAGCGACGGTATCGAGTTGGGACGCCGCATCGGTCAAGCGGCGGCCATCTGCCGTGGTCGTGAAGCTCGCGTCCTCCGGGGGCGGAGCCGTTATCAGAACTTGCAGCGGAAGCGACGTCAGCGCACCCGAAGCAACCACGACGAGGTCCCTGCCCGCGACGATCTCGCCGAGCGCTCCGAACAGGCTGCGATAGAGATCGTGTGCCCGCGATAGATCGAACGGCAAAGGGTCCGTATCAGCGGGCGCCGCGGCGACGCCGAGACCGAGCAGCCGAGCGCATCGCTTTGCGCCTTCTCCGATCCATTCCGCCCGGTCGAGCCCGCATCGCAGATTGCGCACCGCGCTCGCCAGCTCACTCTCGGTGACGGCCACGCGCGACCAGTGAACATCACGGCTCGTGACGGCGAAAACGTACGTCGCATCGCGCGTGACGGTGAATTGAAGCGCAACCTCTCCGGGCGCGATCAACTGGCGCAGGGCTTCGACAGAAAGGGGCACGGGCTGCGCCAGCTCGTGATAGCGGGGGAAGCGCCGGGAAAGATCGGTATCGATCACGGCCAGGCGCTCGTCGATGGCCGCGAGCCGTGCGCGTATCCTCGCTTCCTCCGCTGCATCGCGCTGAGCGGTCGCCGACAGCAACTGCGTCAGTCTCTTGTCAGCGGCCACCCATTCCGCCGCGAGGTCCTGCCTCTCACGCGTGAGGACGCCGAGTTCAGGATCGGCGGCGCCCGCGCGGGCACCGAGAGCTGCCAGCGCCGCGGCGGTCGACGTCATGGAATCGAGCTGGGCCGTTTCGAGCGCCTTGGCCGCAGCGCGCGTGCCGCCACCTCCCTCACGCCACAACGCCTCGATCAAGCCATGAAAAGCGCGCCGCTCCTCGTAGCGGTTGCCACCACCGTCCCTGATCGGTGAGCGGCGACGGGCCTCCACGGCCGCCGCAGTGGCGCGGTCGAAGTAGCCGCGTGCCGCCACGGGTTTTCCGTCGGCAAGCTCGAGTGCGCCGGCCGCATTGAGAGTGACGAGGAGATTGATGTGGCCCGGACCATAGACGCGCTCCAACGCGGCTAACGCGCGCGTGAACAAGCTGCGGGCCTCGCCGTAGCGCCGGAGCGCGGTATAGACCTCGCCGAGGTTCGCCGCAGAGATCGCGTATTCGAAACTGTCCTTGCCGTAGATCTCATCGTACAGCGACAGTGCCGTGGTGAGGGCCTCTTCGGCCTCCGCGTACTTTCCCATGTCGAGAAAATAGCGCCCGATATTGTTGCGTTGGGTGGCAATGCGAGGATGCCGGGCCGGCAGCACGCTTTCGAACAACTGTAACGCGCGGACGTAGTGCCCTTTGGCTTCCGCGCCACGGCCGCTCTCCCGCAAGAGCCCCGCGAGATTGTCCTCGATGATGCCGATCTGGACGGCATCCTTTCGCGGTTGCATATCGGAGATCGCGAGGGCGCGGCGCAGCATCGGCTCCGCCTCGTTGCGCCGGCCGGCCTCGTTGAGAAGGACGCCGAGATTGCCTGCCGCGCGGCCGACGCTCACGTGATCGCGACCGAGAGCTTCTTCCAGCAGCGCGAGTGCGCGCTTGTTGAACCGCTCGGCGTCGGCCAGCCGTCCTTGGCTCATGTAGAGCACCGCGAGATTGTCGGTGACGATGCCTTCGTTGGCCTTGTCACCTTGCTCGTGAAGCAGCGCGATCGCCCGCTTGTAGGCGTCCTCGGCCGTGGCATGATCGGCGAGCGCACGGCTTGCGCGAGCGAGGTTGTTGAGTGCGCCGATTTTCGGTTCGGAGCGGCCCGTGAGCGCCGGAGCATCGCCACGCGACAGCAGCTCGATTGCCGATACCGCGTATGACTTGGCGTCGGCGGCGCGACCGGCCTCCAAGGCCGAGCGGGACAGCGTGTCGTAGATGGCGACCGCATTGGAAACACCGTCCGCGCCGCGCTGCGCGAGGAGGCTCAAGGCCGCCTTCGCGCGGGCCTCTGCCGCTTCCCCTTGCTTCTCTTCCTCGAGACGCCTCGTCACGGCCTGGAGGACCTGCAGGTAGGCCTGGCCGACAATCTCGCCGCGCGCCTCATAGATGCCGAGGGCGCGGTTGAGGGCCGCCAAGCTCTCGTCGCCCTTTTCCAGCGCGCGGAGGACGAAGCCGAGGCTGGCGAGCAAATGTGCTGCGCCCGTCTGTTCGCCGGCACCTTCGCGCCCGGCCCGCGCGACGAGCTGCGAATAGGTGTCGGCGAGGTGCTGCCCGCGCCCGGCTTTCATGCAGAGAGGGCCAAGCTCGATGAGCACGTTGCGGATGTCGGGATGGATCGCGGGATGCGACCGCTCGTAGATGGCAAGCGCCTGCTCGAGTGGCTCGAGCGCGTCCTCGGCGCGGCCGGCCCGCCGCATGATGAAACCGAGGTTATGCAGTGCCACCCCGGTCAGAAGGCTCTCGGCACCGTTGCGCGCCGTGCTCAGCCGAACCGTCTCGGCCGCATCCGAGAGCGCTTCCTTGAACCGGCCGGCGCGGACATGCTCATCGGTGCGGGCCTTCGCCTCGGCATAGGTGCGCGCCGTCTCGTCCGGTGTGGCTTGTGTCGACGATGCTCCGGACTCCTGCGCATCAACCGGCGTCGGAAGCGTGACAATCGCCACAGCAAACGGCGCAAGAATCGCGCAGATAGCACGGCTCAATCGGGTCGGCATTCGATCGGGCCCTCTCTTCGCCGAGACGATAACGTCTCATGACCCGGAACAGGTTCGATTTCAAGGCGAAGCATCGAGGCGAATGCCGCGCGCGATCCACTCGCGGTCGGCATTGCCTTGGGTCATTCCGTGCAGTGGGGCGATGCTCTAAGCACCGCCAGCGGTGTCGGGCTTGCGAATCCGATTGACGACCGCCAGGGCGAACCACGCTCCGAGCAACGTGCAGATCATCTGACCGTTGAGGCTCAGATAGAGCATGGGATGGTGCGTCTGCATCAACGCTCCTTCCGGCCGCACCAACATGATCGCGTTCTCGACGAGCATCGCGCCGATGCCTGCGCCGAACAGGCCCCCGACGAAGGATACGATGATACTGACGATCCAGCCGAGCACGCCGCGCCGGTTCGACCAGGCGTCGTAGATGCCAACGGCGATCGCTGCGGCCACGAACAGAAACGCGAGCGACATCGCCCCGCCGACACTGCCCTTGGGAAAGACGTCCAGGAAAGCGAGTAGCGATACGGTCAATAAAGAGATCAATGTTATGATTTTCATGGTCTGCCAGCTTTCCGCGAATTCGATTTCAACGCGTGAGAGCGGACGTTCGCAGGCGGCGTTCGGCCGCCTTGGATCGTGGAGCCGAGCAACTTGTGTGAACCCGACCCGCTCGCGGTCGGCCCCTCGGCTGGCCGGCTCTGAGCGTAGGACGGACGGCACACCGCCTGCAATATCACCAGAGAGCGCCCAGCGAAGACAGCGCGGGTCCGCGGCATACGTGACGCCCCACCCCAAGGGTCGGTTCGAACGGAAGCGGGCTTCGCCGACCGACGAGCCGCCGAACGGAAAGACATGGCCACCCTAATTCGACGGGTTTGCGCTCCCGTCGCCCGCGCCGCCCCCGTCCGGCACACGGGCGTCGGCCTCCTGCCTCGCCCCCGCTCCGAGGCGATGGCATAATGCGGCGAGCGAGACCGCGTGGAAGAGTACATGCGGTTAGACCGGGGAGGCCGGATCGGCATGAGCAGCATCGACGATGACGGAACCGGCGGCAGGCCGCGTATCCCTCCCGGTCAGGTGGTTACGCGCAAGTTTCCGGTGATGACGGCCGGCACACCGCGGACCGCCGGCAAAGACGACTGGACGCTGACGCTCGACGGCGACGTGGCCAATCCGGTGACGCTCGACTGGGCCGCGTTTTCGTCTCTACCTATGCGAGAGTTCGTGACGGACCTGCATTGCGTCACGAAATGGTCGAAGCTCGATACGATCTGGCGCGGCGTGGATATCGACGTGCTCGTCGCGCTTGCGAGACCCGACGCCCAATCCGCCTATGTCCTGGCAAAGGCCGACGGCGACTATTCGGCGAACTTGCGGCTGGTGGACTTGACCGGCGGGCAGGCCATCGTCCCCACGCACTTCGACGGCAAGCCGCTAACGCCCGCGCATGGCGGCCCGGCCCGCCTCGTCGCGCCCCGGCTCTACTTCTGGAAGAGCGCGAAGTGGCTTCGCGGACTGCACTTCAGCCCGTTCGACTACAAGGGCTACTGGGAGCGGCTCGGCTACCACAACTACGGCGACCCGTGGAAGGAGCAGCGCTACAGGTAGCGCGAAGCCGTCCCACGGCGGCGGGATGCAGGCCCCCTCCCCTTCGAAGCAACCCCGTTCTCAACTCAGGAGATGCAGCGGCGAGGCGCCATCCGCCGTGGCGGATTCCTGAGGGCGCCTCGCACGCGGCAACACTTCACGTACCGCAATACGTTGTGTAGTGGCCGAAGCTGCTTGGCGCGGGCTCGGCGTAGGTGTCCGCGCCGTCCTGCGCCTCGAACGGATGGCTCACGATCGCGAGCAACCGGTCGAACACCGCCATGTCACCGTCACCAGCGGCAATGAGAGCTTCCTCGACCTTGTGGTTTCGCGGGATGTAGAGCGGGTTCACGCGGTCCATCGCGGCCGCGCGCGCCTGGTTGTCGATCTCCCCCTCACCACAGCGGCGGAGATAGCGGACCAGCCAGGCATCGAACGCCTTCTCGGGTTCTTTGAAGAGAGCCCGCGCGGGTGCTGCATCTCCGCGCAACGCCTGGGCGAGCGAACGGAAGAGCTTGGTGAAGTCGACGTTCTGGCCATCCATCGCACCATAGAGATCGTTGACGAGCTCCAGGTCTCCCGGCCGCTCGTTCACAAGCCCGAGCTTGGCCCGCATGCCGCGCAGCCATTCCTGCTGATAATGAAATGGGAAGGCGCCGATCTCGTTGGTGAGCTGGCGGATTGCGTCCTCGGCATCGTCCGCGTTGACGAGTTCAATCAGCGTTTCCGCGAAGCGCGTCAGGTTCCACTGGGCAATCGTCGGCTGGTTGCCATAGGCATAGCGCCCCAAGCGATCGATCGATGAGAACACCGCCTTCGGGTCGTAGCTGTCGATGAAGGCGCACGGGCCGTAATCGATGGTCTCGCCTGAGATCGTCATGTTGTCGGTATTCATCACGCCGTGGACGAAGCCGACGAGAACCCAGCGTGCAACCAGCGCCGCCTGGGCATCGCGTACGCGGCGGAAGAACTCCAGATAGCGGTTGTCGCGATCCGCGATGTCGGGATAGTGCCGCGCGATCGCGTAATCCGCGAGTTGCCGCACCTTCTCCGTCTCGCGCCTAGCGGCGAAGAACTGGAACGTGCCGACACGCAGATGCGATGCGGCGACGCGCGCCAGCACCGCGCCTTGCTCCGGACCGTTGCGAAGCACCTCTTCGCCCGTCAGCGACACCGCCAGCGCGCGCGTCGTCGGAATGGCGAGCGCGTGCATCGCCTCGCCGATCAGGTATTCGCGCAGCACCGGGCCGAGCACGGCCTTACCGTCGCCACCGCGCGAGAATGGCGTGCGGCCCGACCCTTTGAGGTGAATATCGCGCCGGCGCCCCGAGCGGTCGATGACCTCTCCGACGAGAAGCGCGCGTCCGTCGCCGAGCTGCGGCGAGAACCCTCCGAACTGATGCCCCGCATAGGCCATCGCGATCGAAGCGGCCCCTTCGGGCAGGTTCGCTCCCGTAAGCAGCGCGGCCCCGCCAGGGCCGGACAACGCTTCGGCGTCCAGTCCGAGTTCTTCCGCAAGTTCGCCATTCAATCGCAGCACCGAGGGTGCGGGGACGGCGGCGCCGCTCCACGGAACATAGAAGCCCTCGAGGTCGCGGGCATAGCTGTTGTCGAACACGATCTGGGGCGGCTGGTGTGTCATCGCCGGTCTCCTGCTCCTGCTGCGAAGGGCGGCCCCACCGGGGCCGCCCCGTTTCGGCGTATTGTCGTCATGCACGCTCGAGGTGCGCGTCCTCGCCGCCGAGCGCGGCAAGGAACCGGACGGGATCGAGCCGGAAGGCGGCATAGACCACGTTGCCCTGCGGATCGATCACCGTGAACCAGGGCGTGCCGCCGGAGCGATAGTCCGACATGAAGGTGGGATAGGGCTCGCCCTCGCGCGGCGTGTCGTGCCCGAAGGGAACCTTCAGGTTGTACTGCTCCTGGTTGACGCGCAGCTTGTCGAAGGTGTTGACCTCGGAGCCCTCGAACACCGTCTGGATCACGGCGAAGCCGAAGCCCTTGTCCTTCAGCTTGTCGTGCAGGTACTTCAGCGTCGGAAACCCGCGCGAATGGCAGCCTGGGCACCAATGCTGGAAGCAATAGATGATCTTGTATCCGTCGCCGAGATCGGCGAGACGGAGAGGATTGCTCAACGGCTTACCGTCGCCATCGATCCAGTCGTTGACGCGCAGCTCTTTCGCCTCGTTGTGAAGTCCTCCAAATTGCATGGCTCATCCTCTCTGTTCCTGACATCCAGGCCCCGCAGCGGGGGCCTGGACATTGGCAAGCGTCGTTGTGGAATTACTCGGCGGCCGAACGCTTCGGCAGCACCCAGTTGCTCCGCGGATAGTGGCAGGTGTAACCGGTCGGGTAATGCTCGAGGTAATCCTGGTGCTCGGGCTCGGCCTCCCAGAAGTCACCTACCGGCTGCACCTCCGTCACCACCTTCCCCGGCCACAAGCCCGAGGCGTCGACGTCGGCGATCGTGTCCTCCGCCACACGTCTCTGCTCCTCGGACGTGTAGTAGATGGCCGAACGATAGCTCGGGCCACGGTCGTTACCCTGCCGGTTCGGCGTCGTCGGATCGTGGATCTGGAAGAAGAACTCGAGCATCTTGCGGAAGCTCGTCTTCGCCGGATCGAAATAGATCTCGATGCCCTCGGCATGCGTGCCGTGGTTGCGGTAGGTGGCGTTCCTGACGTCACCGCCAGTGTAGCCAACGCGGGTCTTCTCGACGCCGGGCAGCTTGCGGATGAGATCCTGCATGCCCCAGAAGCAGCCACCGGCCAAAACAGCTCGCTCGGTCATCAGCTTTCCTCCACTTGATCGAGGTACGCTCCGTACCCCTCCGCTTCCATTTGATCCTTCGGCACGAAACGCAGCGCGGCCGAATTGATGCAGTAGCGCATCCCGCCCATCTCGCGCGGCCCGTCGGGGAAGACATGCCCGAGGTGGCTGTCGCCGTGAGCCGAACGGACCTCCGTGCGGATCATGCCGTGCGAGATGTCACGCAGTTCGTTGACGTTCTCAGTGACGATGGGCTTGGAAAATGCCGGCCAGCCGCAACCCGAGTTGAATTTCGCCGACGAGGCGAACAGCGGCTCACCCGAGACGACATCGACGTAGATTCCCGGCTCGAAATGATCATCGTACTCGCCGGTAAACGGCCGCTCGGTGCCGCTGTTCTGCGTGATCCTGAACTGCTCTGGTGTCAGGCGGGCGATGGCCTCGGTTGTCTTCTTGTATGTCATCGGGTCCTCCCTCTGTTGGCGCTGACGGCTATTTGTGTATGCGGGCGGCGAATGTGAAATACCTGCGGACTATAGTTTCGATACCCTGTTCGGGCCGCACTCACATGCGCCAGTCGAAAGCACGGGCCAGCTCCAGAATTTGGCGCACCTCGCGCGGATTCCCAGACCCCGAGACCGCCGCGAGTGTCACTTGCCGGGCAAGATCGAGCCCTTCGACGGGGCGCAGCGCTATTCCGGGCACGACGGCAGACCTCTCCGGCAGCGCACAGACGCCAACGCCTTCGGCCACG
>OEIV010001206.1_pt1 | contig 12284 bp, 8 predicted proteins | sample 1539231 | NCBI WGS metagenome assembly OEIV01 (sample SAMN03794762, study PRJEB22550) | activated sludge metagenome | feature: wastewater treatment plant; material: activated sludge; isolation source: Wastewater treatment plant of a petroleum refinery complex | place: Argentina: Buenos Aires ...
AATCTGTGTAATCTGTGGATGCTTTCCTCATTAGAATAGCAGAAATGTCCCTCTCTGACTATGAAGGAGGCGTTAAGCCCGGCAGCGGCCAACGGGCCAGCAGCCACGGCAGCCCAAAGACCAGCGGCACGCCGACCAGATGGGTCATCACCTGGTCGCCGCCCCACACCGCCACCCGCCACTGCCCGTAGAACACCACCGACAACTGGGCCAGCAGCAGAAACCACAGCCCGGCCCGCAGCCGGTAGGCCGCGGCGCGGTCGCCAACGTCGTCGAGCAACAGCCACGGGAACGGCCAGACACTGTACCAGATGCGGAAGCTGAGCGCCTGGGCCAGGTAGCCGAAGGCGAGATCGGCTGCGCCGCGCCGCGCCGCCCGCCCCCGCCAGCCGCGCCACAGCACCCACGCGGCAAAGAGCGCGAACAGCCCGCGCAACACCGCGCCGATCGTCTCAATGCCCACGCGCTGCCCCAGGGCAAAGTAGAGCCACACCGCGGGCGAGAAGCCGCCGCCGTCGGTCGCCTCGCGCAGCAGGCGGCCGACCAGCTCCAGCGGCGTCCGCCAGAAGCGGCCCGGCGCGGCCCAGGGGAGAAAGGCCAGCCACGTCAGCGCCGCCGCCCCGCCGACAGCGATAAGGGTGAAGCGCGCCCGCGCCCGGCCGTCGGACAAGGCGCGCCAGGCGGCGATGAAGAACACCGGCAAGACCAGCGCCGCCACCGGCTTGGTCAGCGCCGCCAGGCACATGAGCAGGAAGCCGGCCGCCGGTCGCCCGCGCCGCCCGACCCAGTACCCCAGCAGCAGCCACAGCAGCATCAGGGCGTCATTATGGCCGTTCAGGGCGAAGGTCAACAGCAGCGCCGGGTTCCAGGCCCATAGCAGCGCCGCCGCCGCTCGCCCCGGCCGTTCGTCGGCCGCGGCCCAGATGACCGCCGCCCCGGCCAGAAAGCAGACCAGCGCCAGCAGCTTGAACAGCCAGACGCCCAGCAGCAAATTATCGCCGCTGATGGCAGTGACGCCGGCGGCGACGATCTCCCACAGCGGGCCATAGGGCGACGTCTCGCCCGCCCATTCACCGGCCAGGGGCATGAACGGGTCACCGATGAACGTCGACGGCGGGGCGACAAACGGGCTTTGGCCGTAGACGCTGGCCACCCGACCGCGAATGACGTAGCGGTAAACGTCGGTGGCGTTGATGGGGTAGGCGAACAGCAGCGGCAGGGCCAGCAGCCCGCCCAGCAGCACCGGCAACAGCGGCCAGGCTCGCCAGCGCGCCGGCAGTCCGCGCCGGGCGACACGCCCAACGGCGATCAGGTAGACGGCGTAGAGCGCCGTCAAGAGCAGGGCGTAGAGCAGACCGGCGGCCAGCGTCGGAGCAAAGGTGCGCACGTCGGCCGGGGGAACGCGGCCGACGTTGGGCCACAACGGGAACCACAGCGCCAGCAGCCCATAGCCGGCCAGACCGGCCAACAGCCACGGCCACAGTCCTGTGGCCCACAGCGCCGCCCCGCCGGCCACCGGCTCAGCCGCCGGCGTCGATGAGTTGCGGCTGCTCGGCGGCAACGGGCGCATCTTCCTCGGCCGGGGGGCGGTGCTTGTCCAGCGGGACGACCAGCGTCACCGTCGTGCCGGAGTCGGGCGACGATTCGACACGCAGCGAGCCGTCGATACGCTCGGCCCGCTCGCGCATGTTGACCATGCCCAGGCTGCCGCGCGTGCTGTAGTCGCGGTTGATGTCGTAGGTGTCGAAGCCAACGCCGTTGTCGCGCACAGCGGCAACGAACAGCCCCTCTGTCTGCCAGAAGCGGACCTCGATCGTTGTCGCCTTGGCGTACTTGCGGGCGTTGTTGAGCGCCTCCTCCAGGATGGCGAAGACGACGACCTGGGCCGGCTTGTCCAGCAGATTGCCGTTCTCGGCCCCGATGAGGTGCATCTCGATGCCGTCCGCCTCACTGTAGCGGCGCAGCAGAGCGTCGACGGCCACGCCCAACCCTTGCGTCTCCAGCACCAGCGGCCGCAGGGTGAACAACATGCTGCGGATTTCGGCCGAGGTCTTCTTGGCCAGCGCCTCGACCTTCTGCAACTCCTGCTTGGCCCGCGCCGGGTCCTGGTCGATGGTCGTGCGGGCAAAGCCGAGGCGCATGGCGATGGCGGCGATACTCTGCGTCGGCCCGTCGTGCAGGTCGCGGGCCAACTCCTTGCGCGCCTCCTCGTCAGCCTCGATCAGGCGCTGCTTTTCCGCCTCCAACCGCTGGTAGAGCTGGGCGTTTTGCAGGGCGATGACGGCCTGATCGCCGACAGCCTTGAACAGGTCGAAGTGGTCGTCCTCGAACTGCACCGGCGTGTCGGTGCCGATAACCATCGCGCCGAACAGTTGGAAGCCGACGCGCAAGGGCACACAGACGGCCGTCAGGCAGTCACGGAACGCCTCGTAGTCACCCAGTTCGGGGTCTTCGGCCGGGTTGTTGGTGACGACCGGCTCGGCCTTACTGAGGGCCGCGCCGACGACACCGCGCTTGCCGGGGATGACCCGCCGGCTGTCGTCATTCAGGAAGCGGCGGCGAGCGATGGGCCGCAACATACTGTCTTCATAGAGGAAGACCGCCCCGACCAGTGACTCGCGTGGAATGCCCATCTCGTCGAGAGCCAGGCTACAGGCGTCGAGCGACTGCTCCACGACGCGTTCAAAACTGAGGGTGGCGCTAAGCGTTGAGGCCATGCGTTGCAGCGACTGGGCGCGGTTGTTGGCCGACCGTAGAGCGCGCAACTCCTGAGCCGTTGCCTGACTGACGCTGTGGCCCAGTGAGCGGTGGGCGCGCCCTAGCCCCGTCCAGGCAATGACCGCCAGCAGAACACTGAACAGCACGGCCAGCACCAGCTCCGGCAGCCATTGACCGGCTGTCTGCGCGCCGAACACGGCGAAGACGATGACGAAGACGGCGATCTCAAGCACCACCAGCGCCACCAGGGCGACAGCGATCAGCCGCGTCGCGCGCGCGAATTCGCGGTCAATGGTGTTGTCGATCGATTCGTCCATTACGTTCGTGCTGTGGGCGCAGTCTCATTGCCCAACAAGCATATCCGCCTATCCTTACAGTGGCCATGACGCCACCCTACCACAGTACTATACCAAATCGCGCCCAATGTTCACCATTCGCCGCCATGGCCGCTATAATCCGCCCGATGCCCAAATGAGAAGCGTCCACTGTCTATAGGCAATCTGTGAAATCTGTGTAATCTGTGGTTCCTTCTCACCCTGAGGTAACACCCATGAAAGCATTCGTCACCGGCGGCACGGGGTTCATCGGCCGCAGTCTTATCCGTCAACTGATCGAGCGGGGCTATGATGTCCACGCTCTGGCTCGCTCGGCCGGCGGCGCGGCGACGGTCAGCGCCCTGGGGGCGACCAGCGTCCCCGGCGACGTGACCGACCGCGAGTCGATGCGCGCCGGCATGCGCGGCAGCGATGTCGTCTTCCACCTGGCGGCCATCTACGACTACGCGCCAGAGGCCAAGGCGCAGTGCGAGCCGATCAACGTCGAGGGCACGCGGGTCGTGCTGGGGCTGGCCCACGAACTGCGTGTGCCGCGTATCGTCTACACCAGCAGCCTGGCCGTCTTCGGCGACACTCACGGCGAACTGCCCGACGAAACCTACCGCGCCGACGGCCCGTTCCTGACCGAGTATGATCGCACCAAGTGGCAGGCTCACTACGAAGTAGCCCTGCCGCTCATCGAGCAGGGCGCGCCGATCATCATCGTCATGCCCGGCGCGGTCTATGGCCCCGGCGACACGAGCTGGCTGGCCGAGGCGATGCGCCTCTTCCACCGCGGGCTGATGCCGCTCGTGCCCGGCCCGGAGAGCGTCGTCACCTACGCCTACGTCGATGACGTGGCTGAGGGCCACATCCTGGCCGCGGAAAAGGGGCGCGTCGGCGAGAGCTACATTTTGGCCGGCCCGGCTGTGCCGTTGGGGGAGATGGTCGATTTCTGGGCGCAACTGACCGGCAAGCGGCCGCCGGCGGCCCGCCTGCCCTCGCGGCTGATCAGCCCGCTGGCCCCGGCCGCGGCCCGGCTGCAACCGGCGCTGTCGCTGCCGCAGTTGTTCGGCGAGGACATGATGCGTATGCTGGGCGTCAGCTACGCCGGTCGCGCCGACAAGGCCCGCGCCGAACTGGGCTGGCGGCCGCGCCCGCTACAAACGGGGATGCTCGATACGTTCGAGTGGATTGCGGCTACGGAGCCGGCCGACGCGGGGCAACGCGAAAAACGGGCCGCGGGGGTTATCTTGGTGGCAGCACTCGTCCTGCTCGTCCTCTGGCTGCGCGGGCGACGAGAGCAGTGAACAGTAAGCAATGGTCAGTGAGCAGCCACAACTGCTCACTGACAACTGCTTACTGCTTACTGATCACTGCTTACTGCTCCACCCCCGCCATCAACAACCCCAACTTCTCGGCCGTCGCCTCGGCGCGGGGCACGTCGCCCATGATGCGCCCCTCGAAGATGACCAGGATGCGGTCGGACAGGGCCAACACTTCGTCCAGGTCTTCGCTAATGAGCAATGTGGCTGTGCCCTGCTCGCGCTGCTCCAGCAGCCGGGCGTGGACGTACTCGGTCGCGCCGATGTCCAGGCCGCGCGTCGGCTGGGCGGCGATGATGACCTGTGGCCGGCGCGAGATCTCGCGGGCCAGAATAAGCTTTTGGATGTTGCCGCCGGACAGGCTCTTGGCCGGGGTCTCCAGCGACGGCGTCTTGACATTGTAACTTTTGACCAGCTCGCGCGAGTTGCGCTGGATGGCCCCCCGGTTCAGGAAGCCGGAGCGGGCGTAGGGCGGCTGGTCGAACTCGCGCAGGATGAGGTTCTCGGCCACGGTGAACTCGCGGATCATCCCGTCACGCATGCGCTCTTCGGGGATGTAAGACAGGCCGAGGGCCATGATGCTGCGCGGGCTTTGGCCGTTGATGTTGCGCCCGCCCAGTGTCACCTCACCCTGGGTGGCCGGCCGCAGCCCGGCGACGACCTCCGCCAGGGTGCGCTGGCCGTTGCCGGAGACGCCGGCCAGGCCGACGATCTCGCCGGCGCGTACGTCGAAGCTGACGCCGCGCAGCGCCGGCCGCTCGCGGTCGTTCTGCGCCTCCACATCGCGCAGGCTCAAGCGCACTTCATGTACGTCAAGCGGCGTCTTGGCCGGCTGCATGCTCAACGCCCGGCCGACCATCATCTCCGCTAACTGGTGCTTGGTTGTGCCCTTGACCGGCGTCGTGCCGATGGAGCGGCCGTCGCGCAGCACCGTCACCCGGTTGCACAACTGGATGACCTCGTGCAGCTTGTGGGAAATGAAGATCAGCCCGTGGCCGTCCTTCTTCATCTGTTCCAGGGTCAGGAAGAACTCATCCACTTCCTGCGGCGTCAACACGGCCGTCGGCTCGTCCAGAATGAGCAGCGCCGCGCCGCGATAGAGGGCCTTGATGATCTCGACGCGCTGCTGCTGGCCCACCGAAAGCTGCCACACCAGCGCGTCGGGATCGACGTGCAGGCCATAGAGTTCAGCCAGCTCGTTGATGCGCACCGCCACGCGGTCGAGGTCGGTCCGCAACCCGCGCGACGACTTCAGCCCCAGGGCGACGTTCTCCCGCACCGTCAGCGTCGGCACGAGCATGAAGTGCTGGTGGATCATGCCGATGCCGTTGCGGATGGCGTCGGCCGGCGATTGGATGGAGACGACCTGACCATTCAGCCGAATCTCGCCCTCGTCCGGCTGATAGAGGCCGTAGAGAATCTTCATCAGCGTGCTCTTGCCCGCGCCGTTCTCGCCCAACAGGGCGTGGACTTCGCCGGAGCGCACGTCGAAATCAACCCGGTCGCTCGCCAGCACACCGGGGAAACGTTTGGTGATGCCGCGCATCTCCATGTGATCAATGCGCGGATGGCCGGAGGGGAGAAGGTCGGTGGTCATAGTAGTGTCCAGTGGTCAGTGGTCAGCATTCAGTGGTCAGTATTCAGTATTCAGTGGTCAGCAGCCGAACGACTACTGAAACTGAATACTGAATACTGTTGACTGGCTACTGATTACTCAGACGGCCCGTCCATGCCTTCCAGCAGTTGCGGCAGGTACCAGATCTCGTCGTCGGTGGCGACTGCGCCTTCGGCGATGTACTCTGTCCCGTCCTGCAGGTTGATGGGGCCGGTCCAAACGTTGATGTCACCGGAAGCCATGCCGGCGATGAACTCATCCAGGCTGGCCTGCGCCTCCGCGGTGAGGCCGGGGCCGCTCACCCAACCCACGTTGGTCAGGGCCGGGTCGGTCAGGTTGTCCCAATCGGCGGGCAGCCAGTCCCACGACTGCTCCCACGTGCCGTTGGAAACGGCGGTCACGATGTTGACGTAGGCGGGGCCCCAGCTAAAGAAGGGCACGCCCAGGCAGACTTCCGGGGCCAGGTCGCACGAGGCCACGTAGTCATAGGGGATGGCGTGAACCGCGTCGCCCTGGTCGGCGCGCTGGCCGGCGATGTCGATCGCCTCGGTCGTGTCGATACCGCTCAGCACCACGTCCGTGCCCGTGTCGAAGAAGTTGGTCACCACTTCGGTCGGGTCGAGCGTGACGGTGGGGATGTTGAACCAGAAGCCGATCCAGGTCACGGTGAAGCCCAGTTCGTCGAACGGCTCGGCGCGCAGGTTCTCGTTGCAGTACTTCGCGCCCAGGTAAGCCGCGGCCGTCAGGCGGCGCGTCTCGAAGTTGATCAGCGGACCGAGGTAACCGATGTTACCCGTCTCGCTCGTCAGGGCAGCGGCGCAACCGGCCACGGCCTTCATGTCTTCCATGCGGCCCATGACGTTGCCCAGGTTCGCCGGCGCTTCGCCCGTCTTGGCGTCGTCGCCGGAGACGTTGATGAAGGTGACTTCGGGATACTTCTCGGCCACGCTGAGCGTGTCCTCTTCGAACTCGTCAGAGGTGGTCAGGATGAGCGTCGCGCCCTCGGCCACCATGTCATCGACCACGCCTTCCAGCGTCGCTTCCGGCTTGTCGGCCGAATTCAGCGACTCGAAGATGATCGCCTCGGAGCCCGGGATGTTGTCCATCACGAACTGTGCGCCGTCTGCGTGGGCCTGGCTCCAGCCGTGGTCGTTGCGCGGGCCAACGAGGACGACACCAAAGGTAATCGGGGCCGCTTCGGCCGCCGGTTCCTCGGCCTCTTCGGCCGGGGCGGTCGCTTCGCCAAAGACGTTGATCGTCCCGGCAGCGATGCCGGCCGCGGCCTCATCAGCCGCCGCCTTGGCCGCTTCGGGGATCTGGTACTCCGGGTTGTAGTCCATCACCAGACCGCCGTTCTCCAGCGTCAGGGCGAACGACTCGCCACCCAGCGTGCCGGCCTTCACCTGCTCGATGATGGTGTTCAGCACGCCCGTCCAGTCATAGACCTGATTGGCTACGACCACGGCCGGGGCCAGCGACGTCTGGCTCGACTGCGTGCCGAACCACGGCACGCCGTTCTCATTGGCCACGCCGATAGCGCCGACGACCATCTGGGCCGTGCCGCTCAGCGCGTCCGCGCCCGCGCCGACCAGGGTGTTGGCCGCCTCGGTCGCCAGGGCTACGTCGCTGAAGGAGCCGATGTAGTTGACGTTGACGGTGATGTCGGGCTTGGCCGCCTTGGCTCCGGCCACGAAACCGTCCACGTACAGCTTGGCGTCACCCGTCTCGATCGGGCCGACGACGCCCAAGGTGTTGCTCTCGGACATATTGGCCGCCAGCACACCGTTGACGTAGCCGCCCTCTTCGGAGCGCGCCTCATAGGCGTAGATGTTGGGGATACCGAAGGTATCGACCGTCGTGCCCCAGGCGAAGCTCGTGTCCGGGAAGTCCGGGGCGATCTCCTGCAGGGAGCTGCCATACTGCGAGCCGTGGCCGATGACCAGGTTGTAGCCTTGGCTGGCGTAGTCGCGCAAGGCGGCAGCGGCGTCTTCGACCACGAACATGTTCTCCGAATAGACGAACTCGAAGTTCTCCGCGCCCATCTCGCCCTGAATGGCGGTCAGCGCGTCGAATATGCTCTGGCTAAAGGCCAGGTCGTTGATGGCGCTGGGCATGACCACAGCGACGCGGAACGGCCCGGCGGCCTCTTCGGCGGGGGCCTCTTCTTCGGCCGGAGCCTCTTCCTCAACCGCGCCCTCTTCCGTGGCCGCGGGCTGCTCTTCGACGGTCGTCTCTGTCTGCGCGCCGCCACCACAGGCGGCAATGGTCATGGCCAGGATCAGCAATAGAGCCAGCCATCCAAAGCGTTTCATGTTCTTCCTCTCCTTAACAATATAGGTTCGCATGGAAATACTCTACTTTGACGCACCATTGCGTCGTATGAGACCGGTTATGGCCGCGGCCGACAACCGGTCGGGTGGATAGTCCAGACCATCTGTGGCGTGACATCACCTCCTCTATGACTCGCGTTCGTAGGCCACGCCGAGCGCCGACGGCTTGCGCACGCGCCCGGCTGAGAACATCAACACCAGAATCGTCAGCACGTAGGGCAGCATGATCAGCAGTTCCGAGGCGTCGAACGGGATAGGGATGTTGAGCGCCTGAATCCACAACTGGAGCGCGTTGACCATGCTGAACAGCAGTGCGCCGAACAGCACGCCATACGGCCGCCAGCCGCCGAAGTAGACCAACGCCACGGCGATGAAGCCGATACCGCTGGTCAGGTTCTGCTGGAAGACGTTGAGCAGAGCGATGGACAGCGACGCCCCGGCCACCCCGGCCAGCATGCCGCCCAGTGTGACCGTCATGTAGCGCGTCCGCTTGACGCTGACGCCCAGTGCGTCGGCCGCCGCCGGGTTCTCACCCACAGCCCGTATCTTTAGCCCAAACGTCGTCCGGTAAAGGACGTACCAGGCAATGGGCACGAGCAGATAGGCCAGGTAGGTCATCACGCTCTGCTGGAAGAAGACGGGGCCGAGGATGGGTAAGTCGCTCAGGAAGGGAATGTTCACCGGCCCGAAGCCGCTGACCGTCTCGACCGTGCCCAGCATCTTCTGGAACAGCAGCTCGCTCATGCCCAGCCCAAACAGGTAGAGACCAATGCCGCTGATGCCCTGCTCGGCCTGGAACGTTACGCTGATGACGGCCATGGCCACGCCCATCAGGCCGCCGACGACGATCGCCGCCAGCAGACCCAGCCACAGGTTACCGGTGGTCAGGGTGATGTAGAAGGCGGCGAACGCGCCCATCAGCATGATGCCTTCGACGCCCAGGTTGTATACACCGCTGCGCTGGCCAAACATCTCGCCGATGGAGGCGAACAGATAGGGCGTCGCCAGGCGGATGCCGGAGGTTAGAATACCGATGAGCACCACTTCGGTGAAGAGTTGGCTAATCACTGGATGCCTCCTGCCCCGCAGCGCGAGCCCCGCCAGGGCGGGCCACCGGCTTCAGCCCGGCGCTAACGTCGGCCACGACCGCCGGCGGCGCGGGCTTCGCCCCCCCGCTATCTAGCGGTGGGCCAATAGGTGGGGCCAACGACGGCCTCTCCCCCGCTCCCCCACCCCCTTGCTCCCCTGCGCCCTTGCTCGACTGGTCGGCCACACCAATCTGCCGCCGCCGCGCCAGCCGCCGGCTGAAGATGTCGCTGCTGACGACAAAGACGACCACCAGGCCGTTCAGCGCGGTAATAAGGGCCGCCGGGACTTGCATGGCGCGCTGGAGGCTGTTGGCGCCGACGATGAGAGCGCCAAAAATAAAAGCCGCCGGGATGGTTCCCAGCGGGTGCAACTTACCGAACAGGGCGGCGACGATACCGTTAAAGCCGGCGTTGCCGGTGAAGCCGGCCGCCGAACCGTCGGTGATCATCCGGTGGCTGACGCCATAGACCTGCACCGCCCCGGCCAGACCGGCGAACGCGCCGCTGAGCAGCAGGGCCAGCACAATGTTGCGCTTGACGTTGATACCGGCATAGCGCGAGGCGGCCGGGTTGAAGCCGACGGCGCGAATGCGGTAGCCGATGGTCGTCCGCCACAACAGGATGTAGACCACGAAGGCCAGGGCCACGGCCAGCAGCGCCCCGGCGTGCAGCCGCGTGGGAACCCAGCGCGGCAGGTCGAACGCATCGCTGAGCCGGGCCGTCTGGGGGATGGCCGACGCGGCTTGCAGTTGCACCGGGTCGATCATCGGCCCGCGCAGCAGGAAGTTCATCATTTGCACGGCGATCATGTTGAGCATGATCGTGCTGAGGATTTCGTTGACGTTGAAATACGCCTTTAGCAAGCCGGGGATGCTGCCCCAGACCGCCCCGCCCAGAAAGCCGGTCAGCAGCGCCGCCGGAACCAGTATGATGGCCGGCGCATCGGGGAAAGACAGCCCCAACAGCGTTGCCGGCAGCGCCCCGGCGATGAACTGCCCCTCGCCGCCAATGTTGATGACTCCGGCCCGAAAGGCGATGCAGATGCCCAACCCCACCAGCAGCAGCGGCGTAGCCCGGACAATGGTATCGGCCAGGGCGTTCTGGCTGCCAAACGCACCTTTCAGCAACGCGCTATAGGCCATGAACGGGTTGGCGCCCAACAACTGGAGCATAATCGCCCCGACGCCCAGGGCGGCCAGCGTCGCCAGCAGCGGCAAGAGCAAATCGAACAATCGGCCAAGACGCGGGTATTTGACGAGGAAATCGACCATAGTTCACCCGATGTCGGGGGCGCTACCCCTCGGTGCTACCCCTCATGAAAAGCCGTTCCCAGCGCCATGGGCGGGGAAACACGCAACACGCGGCGCAACGGCCGCTGCCAACTGCGGGGCATCGCCTCGATGAACCGCTCGGTATAGTCGCTGCCCACGGCCAGCAGCACCAGGATCATCAACAGCCACGGAATGGCGTTAAACGCCACGACCGAGACCTCCGGGAAGGCCCGCTGCAGCAGCGTCGCCAGCGCCTTCGTCGCGCCGAAGAGCAGCGCGCCGAACGCGCCGCGAATGGGCGACCAGCCGCCGAAGATGACGATGGCCAGGGCGATCCAGCCGAAGCCGCGCACGTGGCCGTCGGACCAGCCGATCTTGACGTTGAGCGAGTAGGCCGCGCCGGCGATGCCCACCAGCGCGCCGCCCAGGATGGTATAGAGATAGCGCACGCGGTTGACGTTCACCCCGCGCGCGAAAGCCGCCGTCGGCCGCTCGCCCGCGCCGCGCAGATGCAGGCCGGCCTGCGTGCGGTTGAGCCACCACCAGGTGATGCCAATCAGGGCAAAGGCGAAGTAGACGACGATGTTCTGATCGAAGAAGATGGGGCCGACGACGGGCAGATCCTTCAACAGCGGAATGCCCGCCTTGGGCACCACCGCACCCGACATGCGGGTGTAGTTCTGGCCCAGGAAGGCGCTCAGGTCATCGCCCAACAAGGCCAGCACAAAGCCGATGGCAACCTGGCTCTGGCCCAGACGAATGCTGCCCAGGGCCACAATACCGGCAAAGATCATGCCCACAACCGCCGCCGCCAGAAAGCCGAGCCAGTAGTTGTCAGTGCGCAGACCGACGACAAAACCGGTCATGGCCGACATGAGCATCGTGCCGTCGAGCGACAGGTTCGTAACGCCCGACCGCTCGGTCATGATCTCGCCGCAGACGGCGATGATGAGCGGCGAGGCCTGCAAGACAATGGACGCCAGGACGGCGATCAATTGGCTGTCGTTCATCAGTCACCTCCGCGGGCAGTGGGCGTAATGTCACCGGCGATGGCGTCGGCCGGCGGTGGGGCGGTCGCTTCCGGCGCGTCGCCGGTGCCGGCGGCCGCGCCGCCGATGCCCAGCTGCTTGGCCGAGCCGAACAGCAGCACGAACAGCACCATGACCCCGGTCAAAATGCCGCCCAGCGACGAGTGGAGTTGCGTCTTCAATTGCAGGGTGATGCTGCCGTTGAGCACGACCGAGAAGAAGAAGGCGATGAACGGCACCCACAGGATGCGATAGCCGGCCAGCATCACAATGAGCAGCGCCAGAAAGCCAATGCCGCCGGAGATGCTCTGGCGCAGGCTATCGAACCAGCTGAGCACGCGCACTGCCCCAGCCAACCCGGCCAGCGCGCCGCAGAACATCATCGCCAGGATCGTCTCGCGCTCGCTGGACACGCCCAGCAGGAAGGCCGAGAATGGGTTCTTGCCCAGCGCCTTCAGCTTTAGCCCCCAGGTCGTGCCGCGCAGGATGAAGAACACGGCGGCGAAAGCCACCCCGGCCAACACCAGCGACAGCGGGCTAAGGCGCGACTCCAGCAGCCGCGGCAACAGCGCCGCGTCCTGGAACGGGGCCGTGC
>OEIV010001207.1_pt1 | contig 12280 bp, 10 predicted proteins | sample 1539231 | NCBI WGS metagenome assembly OEIV01 (sample SAMN03794762, study PRJEB22550) | activated sludge metagenome | feature: wastewater treatment plant; material: activated sludge; isolation source: Wastewater treatment plant of a petroleum refinery complex | place: Argentina: Buenos Aires ...
TCTCATGACATTCTCTAAAAGTGTTGATCCAGGATATGTATCGCCTCCTATTGCTACTCCTTCGTTGACACCATCTGTATTTTTGTTGACTATACTGTAGACTTCATTCGACATTCCTCCAGAAACTGTCACCACTCCGACACTCCCAGGCTGATACAATTTACTTTCAATAATATTCTCACTACTTCCACCGCTATATCCAATTCTGATTACTCCAGCTTTGATTGCTCCTACAGTCGATGGTCCAATAATCCATTTTTTATAAATTTTTGCAATACGAATTAATTCTCTTGTTTGATTTTCAGGGATGCCCTCTGCTACTAGGACAATAGTTCTTATGGTTTTTGTCTCAAGTGCGTCTTTTGTACTGTCGAAGCTACTTCTGATCGAAGCAAAGTTTATTAAAACATCTGCATGAGGGGCGTATTTAACAGCTTCCTCAAGTGTCTTAAATACCGGAATGAGAATCTCTTTTGGTCCGAAAAAAGTTTTGTGAAAACCTGATTTTTTGGGATTAACAATTGCAGAAACACAGGGTTCTGATTTCGAACAAATCCAATCATAATCCAGCATTGCCTGAATTGGCACTGGGTGCTCGTTGTAAAAAATTACTTTGGTATTTTTTGTAAATAATTCCTGCATAATCAAATTCTTAAATTATTAACTTTCAAGTGCAAGTCTGACTACCTCTGTCATGTACATTTCGGGGCCGTGAACCGATATCTCTATTTTGTACTTTTGGGCTACACTTTGCATAAGTTCTAGACCTTTTTTGTAATTTGGCCCTCCCCTACGTACAAAGATTTTAATTTTTTGTTTGGTAAATTGTTCGTGATGCTTTTCAATTGCTCTGGCTACACCCGTGAAGGTTTTTGCAATGTCCGTAAAATTAGCAATTCCTCCCCCAACAATTAAAATCTTATCCTTTCGTTTGCTTTTAAACATATCAATAAATATTGTTTCGCAGAATTCCTGTGTTTCATCAGTATTTGGGTTTCCGCTATAGTCTGTATAGTTTGCAATTTCCGAATGATATCCTAAATCGCCTACGGTGTCTGCAAAAATCACACTTCCTCCTCCACCCGAAGTCAAAAGCCAGATTTTACCCTCAGGATTGATCAATTTGTATTTCAATGATGCACCTGATTTCTCGTCCATCTCATTAATTTTTGTTTCGGAATCCGGCATAACACTTCCAAAGGGTGGAGGGAAGACAGGCTCACCTATCCCTGAAAACAATTTTCGATTTTTATATACTGCTGTATTGTCCAATCTGGCGACTAGATCAAGTAAATAGATTTGTCCGCCTTTGAATACAAATGGATTTATCTCGAGATAAGAGAAATCCAATAACTTGAACACTTGATAAATAGCAGTAATGAAATCGATAACCTTTTTGCTTTCAGACTTATCCTTGATGAGTTTACTTAGATTATTTGAAATAAGGGAATTAAAAGAAGAATTATCCAAGCTCAAAGGTATCTCAATCCCGGCGACTTCTTCCCAGTTATCTTCAACCTCAATACCTCCAGCAGTGGAAAAGTAAAGTTTATCTACTAACCTCTCGGTTTTAATTGCTAAATAATATTCTTTTTCGTGAGATATGAAAGGCTCTACGATAAAGTATCTTAGTCTACCGGAAAGTTCCTTCTCGTCCTGAATAATTGTCGTATATTTTTCAGATTTAGATTTCACCCACTCCAAAATTTTCTTCTGATCTTTATCAATGAAGACTAAATTGTTCTTCCCCCTTTTCCCAAAAAGCTCATCGGGTTTTACTACAAAACCTTCTTCAAAATTACTTAATTTTGTGTTTTTATCTAAATTTTTAGCATCAATTTCGATACCGGAATATTGCTGATTAAAACCAGGAAAGAATTCCGGAAGATATTTATAGAGTAATCTTTTACCGTAGTATTCACGGATTGCTTTCTGTGCCATGTTAATCAATCAATTCAAAATTTAGGTAGATCTTGAAAATAGTTTCTAATTAAAGATATTCATCATAACCCTCTTCCTCGACTTTCTTCAATAATTCTTTTATATCTTGGATTCGATCTTTGTGACAAACAAGAATTGTGTCTCCTGTGTTTACCACTACAAAGCCATCAAGTCCGATTGTTGTCACCAATTGTGCATCATTTTGGTTATATACCATCGAATCCTTGTTATCAAGTGCTATTGCTCTTCCCTTTACAAAATTATCATCTGTGTTGGAAACAAGTGCTTCTTTCAGTGCATAAAGTGATCCCGGATCACTCCATCCCATATCTACTTTTAAGACTACTGCTTGATTTTTGTTTGTCTTCACCACGATTCCATCATCAAAGGATATGGACTCCAGAGTAGGATAGACTTCATTCATAAGTTTTGGATTTTCGATGATTTTTTCAAGCTTGTCAGCCATTTCGGGCAAATGTTGTCTATATCTCTCTATTACGAACTTTACAGAAGTTACAAAATAGCCGGTGTTCCAAATAGCTTTGCCGGAATCAAAAAGACGATTACATAAGTCTATAGCTGGTCTGTAAGTCCACCCTTCAAAATTATATACATCCAGACCGTCCACATTCTTCTCTACTCCACCAATATTAATCCATCCGATGTTGTTGTTAGCAAATCTAGGTATCTCTCCTGTAAAAACGAATCTGTTTGGGTTTTCGATAATTAATTTCTCCCCTACTTTGAGTGCTTTCTGAAATTCCGGATTATCTTTGATAAGATGGTCGGACCAAAGGATAGCAACAGGTTCATCAACTCCCATTTTATTAAACTTCGTTATACTAAGTCCTACTGCTGGTGCGAGATCTCTCTTTGCTGGCTCGTATATTACGTTTTCTTTAGGTAGCTTTGGGATTTGCTTTATAATTAATTCTTTAAAACTGTTGTTAGTTGAAATGAAAATATTTTCAATACCAACAATTTCTTCTACGCGCTCTACCATCATTTGGAGTGTAGATCTGCCATTAAACATCTGTTCAAACTGTTTTGGGGAATTTTTCCTACTAATTGGCCACATTCGAAGACCGTGACCTCCTGCAAAAATTATTACCTTCATAGGATTATTTAAAAAAGAATAATAACATAAACAAGAATATGCTTAAATCATTACACATTTGAGAAAATATCTCCTGTATAGTTTATCGATCCATCGTTTTCTACGACCATCCCAGAAATACCCTGCTTATGAAGAAGTTCTAACCCGTTTTTCCCTTGCGTAAATAGTATGGTAGCCCATGCATCTGCCTCCATAGCAGTTTTAGCTGAGGTGAAGGTTTGACTGATCGAATTTATTGGAAGTCCGGTTTTTGGGTTAAGTAAATGATGGAAGAATTTAACTTTTCTCGCCCAACCCCCAGATCCACATAAACTTCCCTCTCTCATCTGAATTTTTCCAATTAATTCATCACCTATTGCAATTGAGTTTGGAGCCTGTGTTCGTTGCAAACCTATTTCCCACTCACCTCCTTCCGGCTTTGGACCTTTTACTCTGATATCACCTCCTGCATTTATCATGAATGCAGGGAATTCTGAGAGTTCCTCATATGCTAAATCGATGGCATATCCTTTCCCAACACTCCCTAAGTCCAATCTTTGTCTTTTAGCCAATTCTATTGTTAACTCTTTTTTATTTAACTTTATCATACTGAAGTGTGGTCGTATTTCCAATAATTTTTGGATTCTATCATAGAGAGTTGGGTCGTCTAGATTTTTAAAGTTAGATTTCTGATCGTATCCATATGTTTCCAGTAAATCAATTATTGTAGGATCGTAACTACCTCCTGTTAAGTCTGCTAATTTGAGCATGTATTCAACCAGCATAAAAAGTTCGTTTGAAACTTTCATAGGTTTTCCCCCGGAGTTGTTTAATTTTGACAATTCGCTTTTAGGAGAAAATCGTGTGTATTTATTTACGACTTGGTTGAAACATTCAAACGCATCTTGAATTTTCTGTTGAGTATAAACGGTGGATTTATCCGAAAACAGGGTGATTCGAATGACAGTATTCATAAATACCTTGTCATTTTCAACTTTTCTTACTCTCATCCGTATTTCTGAGTTTAATAAAGTAGCTTCCCAAGGATATAAGCATTACGCCTAAGATAAGGGCGGCTGGGGCTCTGAGGTTATCAGTTATAGCTGTATCTGGAGTACGGCTAGGCAGTACGACTTCACTTGTAGGTAATATTGTCGCGTTGGGGTTAATTGTCGGAGATGGAAATGTAGAAGTGGGTCCTGTACCCCCACCACCAATTACAAATTCAACTTTAGTTGTATTCTGCAGAATATCTACTGATCCTGAAGTTAGTAAGTTAGTATTTTCACGACCAATTGTAACTTCAGCGAAACCAGCCTTGAGTGCTTCTACTTGAACTTCAGCAATTACCCTATTTGTTATACTAGAAACACCAGCAGGATTTTCAGCACTAATTGAAATAATTCCTTGCTGTTGTGATACTTCGTTGATAGTGGAATCGAAAAATGTATCTCTAAAGTCGATCTCAATACTGTCTGTACTATCATCAAAATCAACCACTCTTAAATATTCAGGACTAAAGAGTAATTGGATAGAATATTGGCTAATCGGTTGGAGTTTTGTGTCTATAACAATTTGAATTTTTGAAATTGTGTCTACTTCAAGCGTCGTTTCTTCTGAAGTTAAGGAAATCGAAGGACCCAAAACTGCTGTAGTAGGTCCTGCCGTAGTAGGCGTAATACTCCCAGGAGGAGTGAAAGGTATTGTTGGAGAGGCTACTCCATCAACTTGAGCATATACCTTGCTAAGGAACAAATTCATCTGAATAATTGAAATTTTTTATATTGTAACTTTCAATAATACCGAAAGCAAATCTTTAAAATACTAATAATCGGTAAATATTACTCGGAGTTTAAATATGAAGACCAAAGAGGATATTAGAAGCTATTAATTGCTCTCGGAAGGTTTTTAATGATATCTGTTGCATTTATTCCAATTTCGCCCATTTCTTTCATCGCCATATCACCTGCAAGGCCATGGAAGAAAACGCCTAAAATTGCAGCCTCTGCACTCTTTAGACCCTGTGAAAGCATAGCCGAAATAGTTCCTGTCAGAACATCCCCCGAACCCGCAGTGGCCATCCCTGGGTTCCCTGTCGAGTTAAACAATACCAGTCCGTTTGGTATTGCAATTGACGTGTGGGCTCCTTTTAAGACTACAATTTGATTGTATCTGGTGGCAAAGGTTCGTTGTTTCTCAAGCCGTTGTAGTGAATTGGTGGATGGGCCTACCATTCTGTCAAATTCTTTTATATGGGGTGTAAAAATAGAATTCTTGGGTGTTTCTTCTAAAATAGAGCGATCCGCTCCAATAATGTTAATTGCATCTGCATCAATTACGATTGGGTAGGCCACTTTTCTTAGAAGGTCTTTTAGTGCTTTTATAGTCTCGGAGGACATCCCTAAACCTGGACCAATGGCTATAGTTGTATAATTATTAATGTCAATATCAATATTCCCGATAAAATCTGTATCGTTCGATAGTATGGTCATGGCTTCGGGTACAGAGGTTTGCAGAATCTCGTATGCTGAGGATGGAACTAGGGCAGTCACTAATCCTGCTCCACTTTTGAGTGCTGATTTTGTAGCAAGGATCGATGCACCAATTTTACCTTTGCTTCCGGCGATTATAAGTGTGTGACCAAAATCTCCTTTGTGAGAGAACTTCGGACGATGTAATTTTGTAGACAGTACTCTAACTGATTTGTGATCAATATATTGTAGATGGGATTCGATTTTATTTAGATACTTCTTATCAAGATCAATAGGCAAAACTTTCCATTCTCCTACAAAGGGGTAACTTTCAGGAAGTAAAAATGTAAGTTTGGGTGATTCGAAAGTGAATGTATATTTGGCGTTTACAATCTCGGATGAATTAGACAAAGACTCGGTCATCAGTCCAGTCGGGGTGTCTATTGAGATTACGATACTTTTTTTTGTTGAGTTGATTTTCCGGATCAGTTCTGAGAATAGACCTTTTAAGGGGCGATTTAGGCCTGTTCCTATTATCGAGTCGATTATTATGGAATTCGAGCGAATCTTTGGGAAATTGCTAATCGTGTTGATATATTCAACCGGAACAAGTGTTTGGTCAAGCTGATCTAGAATCTTTAAGAATGTAGTGTTCGGAGATTTTGAAAGTTTTATCACATAAACCCTACATTTATGACCCATATCTCCCAACAACTTCGCACAATAAAGTCCATCAGCACCGTTTTTCCCAGTGCCGCAGAATATGACAAACTCTGAATGGTACCGAAGTTTGGATGTTATGGCCTTAAACAATGCCTGACCTGCCCTTCTAACGAGGTCTATTTCTTGTATATTTTGAGTCTGCAAAGTTGCAGATTCGAGTAATTTGATCTGTTGGGCAGTTAGTATTTTCATTGTATTTATATTCTAAAGCAACGAGAGTTTATTACAACTGAAATTTAGAAAAATAGTGATTTAAGGTGATCGTATTTCTACGAGTTTGTCGATTTTAGAGTTTATCTCATTAATGTCTGACCTTAGTAAAGCTTCGGTGAGGCGTAGCTCAGACAAAAAGTTACGTTCTTGTTTTTTCAAGGTTACAGCAATGTATTTCTCAAGATGTTTTAAGATAATGTCCATTAATAAATTTTTAATTATTTAATTTAATGACAAATAACTGAATTATTCCTGAATTTCTGTTATTTTTGTGATAGTTGTTTTAAATTTTACTTTTATTCTATGGAATCAACAGTCGTCATCAAGCTAGGAGGATCGCTCTTGTCTAAAAGTGAAGCGGAGATCTTTGATTTCGGATATTTATCGAGTTTGAGAAACGTATTAACAGAATCAAATCTTACGAATACAAAGTTTTTTATTGCTGTGGGAGGTGGATATACGATGCGCAAATATAGGGATTTGGCTAGAAACGCTGGAGTCGAGAGTGATTTAAGCATACATTGGGTCGGTACAACTGTTAATGTGCTGCATGCTTATCTTGTAAAGGCCTATCTTGCTGAATTAGCTGATGAGGATGTCATAAAGTATGAAGATTATTACGGGGGTGACAAAGAAAAATTCAAAATAATGAATAAATTCAAAGTAGGTGGAGGTGGTAGACCAGGACACAGTGGTGATGTTGATGCAATTCTAGCGGCTTCGATGTTAAATTCTAATTTAGTAGTAAGTTTGAAGAATGTTGACGGAGTTTATGACTCTGATCCGAAAACTAATTCTCAGGCAAAAAGACTATCTAGAATATCGTGGAAGGAATATCTCGACATTATTGGGAATAAAGATGAACATGAACCAGGTGGCAATTATCCAATAGATCCAATAGCAAGTAGAATGGCGATGGAGAGAAATATTAGATTTGTAATTCTCGGGGGCGATGATACTGAAAATTTAGGTAACTATTTAAATGGTAAAGAATTTATCGGAACTGAAGTAGCTTGAGACTAATTGTTGATTGAACTACAATATTCTAATTATTATTCAAGATTATGCTTAAGAATATCGAACATTTCTTAGTACATTTTATGGTTTTTTGGCTTATTGTAAGCACGATGCCTGGGGTAATGAGTCCAAATGGTTCAACAGGTTACTTGCTCACGGCAACGTTTTATGGATTATTGATACTAGTATTACCAGAAATACTCAGATTTTTCAGATTCCCGAAAAACGTTTGGGGTAAATTGCTAATTGGGGGAGGATTAACTTTTATCTTCCTTTGGGTTGTATCAATTGCTATGCCAGAAGTGTTGACGTTTTCCAGAGGGTTTGTAGGCGACTTTGATTTCATCTGGTTCACAACCTCAAAATTATTCACTTTGCCAAATTCACTTACTGTAATTGGATTTGTTTCTGTCTTTTCGAACATTTGTAGTATAATTTTACAGTTCCTGAACAAAGGGAAATTCTAAATTAACAATTTTCAAAATGGAAATAAAGAACATTCTAAACCTCATTTTTATCGTAATCGGTGTATTGTTGGTTATTTTTATACTTCTGCAACAACAAGGATCTGGACTGGGAACGATGTTTGGAGGTTCTGGTGGCGGAGAAAGTTACCGCTCAAAGAGAGGGGCAGAGAAATTCTTTTTCAATGCAACTATCGTTTTAATAGTTCTATTTGTTGTTGTAGGATTGGCTATCGCTATAGCTAATGCTACTTAAAAATGCTTTTTTTATTACAATCGCTCCAAAAACTCATATATTCTGTTAGAAGTTATCTTTGGAATATTCCTGATTTACTTTTTGTTGGCAATTCTTCTCCTATTACTAGATTGGTCGACCTGTATAGGGATTCGAGGCCCTTTAGTCACTTCTTTACCATTATATTCGTTACAGTCGGTATTGTATCTTTAGTATCTCAAAACGTTAATGCCTTCTTTAAAATAAATACCAATACATTTGTTGAAGGTGTAATTGTGGGGATCGATAGTAATGGGGAGCTTAGACAGTTAAATCGAGTAAGTCCATTAATAGTTAGTGAAATCCAATTGGAAAAGGATCTCGGAGACTTGGTTTATGAAAGTCTACTTAAAATTGACCAAAGTGGAAATATTCAAAATATACTGATTGAAAAATACGAAACTCTCGATAATGGGAATCGTTATAGATTTTATTTGTTACAGGACGTGAAATGGCATGATGGAGAGGTTCTCACATCTCGAGATGTTTCCTCAACTTTCAAATTACTACAACAACTCGAAAATTCACCTGAGACGAGCACAATCCATTCTAGAACTGCTGTTAATTTGAAACTCACAGTAATTGATGACAATACATTCGATATCTCATTCAAAGAGAATACGGTCATTCCGTCTTTTTTCGAAGCCATGAGCTTTAAAATTTTACCAGAACATATGCTGACAGATGTAAATCCTCAGAATATAAACACATCGGATCCAATCATTAATAGAAATCCAGTAGGGACGGGACCTTTTAGGTTGCAAAGAGTAGAGACTCAGTCCATAACTCTCAGAAGGAATTTACAGTATAGAAAGGAAATTGGAATCGAAATACTTAAATTTGATCTCTTTCCAAATGAGATTAGTGCTGTAAACGCTATTAAATCAGGTCAGATTCATGGCTTGGCAGGAATCAGCATAGATAATCTGCGAGATTTAAATGACAATTATGCTACACAAATCCTAACAAGTGATGTCATTTATAACCAATACTGGGCAATGTACTTCAACCTAGATAACGAACTGTTTGCCGAAAAGAAACTACGTCAGGCAATATCCTCAGCAATCAATAAAGATAGGATAGTTGATACATTGCTTGGATTTGCTGAAGCATCGGATAGTTCTATTCCCCGAAGCTCCTTTGCATACGCAGACGTAAATAAATTTTCATATGATCCCGTAAAAGCAGCAGAGTTATTGGAGGAAATAGGCTGGGTTCTGCCCCCTGGTAAGCTTTATCGTGAAAAAGATGGTAAGCAATTTGAATTCGAACTACTGTATGTAGACAATCAAGATAGAGAAAAAATAGCCACTGTGATAAAGCAGGATCTTGCAGAAGTCGGGATAAATGTAAAAATAGTCCCTGAGAGTCTTGCAAAAGTCCGCGATGAGTACATTATTCCGAAACAGTTTGGATCTTTACTCTTTGGTGTACAAACGTTTCTTGACCCTGATAGATATGAATTATTTCATAGTTCACAAATAAGCCATCCCGGTCTAAACATCAGTTCTTATCGATCTTCAAGGGAAGTACTGGCAGTGGTACCAGATCCCGAAAAACAAGGAAGGGTAGTAACAAAGAAGATTCCTGAAATAGATGATATATTAGATGATGCTAGAAAAATCACTAACAAAGACACAAGAAAAACCAAATATACACTCTTTCAGGAGATAATAGCAGAAGATGTTCCAGTGATTTTCTTGTACCATCCAAAGGAAACTTATATAATAAATAGAAGAGTGAAAAACGTTGATATTTCAAAGATTAGTAACCTTGAAGAGCGTTTTGATACTATAGAAAATTGGGAGATATATATTAATTAATTTATTTTTTATATTATAAAAATGTTTGCAGGATCACTTGTAGTTTTTGTAATTATTGGGGCGGTAATTTTAAGTCTTATCGGATTTGTTATCGCACTCTATAATGGTTTAGTAAAATTAAAGGTTCTAGTTGAGGAAGCATGGAGTGGAATTGATGTACAACTCAAAAGAAGATATGATCTGATTCCGAATATAGTCGAAACGGTCAAAGGTTATGCTAAACACGAAAAAGGCACATTTGAGAAAATTGCAGAACTCCGATCCGCCTCGATGAAGACCGAAAGTGTGGAAGAAAGAGGTAAAATTGAAGGAGAACTTACATCAACGTTGAAAACATTGTTTGCTGTTGCAGAAAATTATCCTCAGCTTAAAGCAGATGCAAATTTCCTAGATTTACAAAAAACTCTTCAAACAATTGAAGAAGAAATCCAAGGCGCGAGAAGATACTACAACGGTGCAGTACGAGAATTTAATCTTAAATTAGCGGTCTTTCCAAACAACCTAATTGGCGGACTCCTAGGTTTCAAAAATAAAGAGTTCTTCGAAGCGGAGGAAACTGAAAAACAAAACGTAAAAGTAGATTTTTCTGAAACAGAAACCAAGTGACAATAACCATGACTAAATTTATCGGGTTTTGGAGATATTTAGTAATTGCCTTTGTACTTACTACAGGTGTTATTTTAAGTTCTCCTGCGAATGTCGAAGCACAAGAGAGAAGCTATGTCTTTGAATCTATCGATGTAACAATCGATCAGAAAAAAGACTCTACAATGGAGGTCACAGAGGTACTTAGGTATCGATTCGATGGTGTTTATCATGCAATTGTTAGAGATATAAGGTTAGTTTCGGAGCAGGAATTACAGAGGTGTAAGGATAATCCTAGTTTATTATGCGGTGGATTTGAAACACTTGATTTGTTGGAGATTAGAGATGATAAGGGTAATATTTTAAAAAGAGCTCTACCAAGTGAGATTGAATACGATAGTCAAGATAGACCTGTGACTTCTCCAGATAAATACATGATCTTCAACATCGACGATGGAAACGAAAAGCTTTTTAGCCTAAATTGGGTATTTTCTGAAGAAGGCATCAACTTCTCGAACGAAACAAAAAGTATAACCATAAAATATTTGGTTTATGGCGCCCCCAATTACTTCGAGGATTACGATATGCTCTATTGGAATGCTATTTTTGATGATAGAGAAGTCGTTGTTGAAAAAGCCAGGGTGACAATCAATTACCCTGGTCCGGTTGATACATCAAGCATGAGTATGTTTGTCCCTGGTCATGGTGATGATTATCAGGTTGAAACAGCCAATAACAATTCGAGGGTGATTATTACAAAGGACAACCTTTTACCTGGGGAAGGGATGACAATTTTACAAGAAATGCCGAAAGGTATGATCGAGGAGTACGCAACATTGAATTTGAAGTTAAACCCTGAAGAGCAAAATTTGATCATTGATGACTCAACAAACTTTGAGGGAGTTAGAGAAAGGATATCAGGGATCCCTTCGGGAGAACACAAACTCGTCTTCAGTCAATCAGGAAGAATCTCAAAAGAGATCATGGTCAATCTTGAACCTGGTGAGACTAAAAACCTTGAAGTTAAGCTTGAATACACCACCGAAGAGCAAATCAAAATTGTACTTATTATCCTTGCGAATGTTTTTGGATTTTTAATTCTACCATTGGGTATTCTCAGAATTTACAAGTTATGGAAATCTAAAGGACGTGATCTTGTAGATAAGAAAGTAATTATTCCGGAATATAACCCACCTGATGAAATTCGTCCTTACCTGTTAGGATCTCTTAAAGATGAAATGGTAGATATTAAAGATATTACTTCATCAATTATTGATCTTGCTTATCGTGGGTATATTAAAATTAAAGAATTCGGTGCAAAGGAAGTACTAGGGATTAAATTAAAAAAAGCTGACTTCGAATTAATTAAGCTAAAAGAGTTCACCGATTTATCAGAACCTGAGAAAGAATTGATGGACGCCATGTTCGGTACCAAAGACAGAATCACTACTAACGATCTAAAAAACAAATTTTACACTCGACTTCCCCGAATCAAGAAAAAAATCTATGAAGAACTTGTAACTGTAAAATATTTCGATGAAAAACCTGATTCTGTTAGGACGAAGTTTATTGGTATCGGATTCCTTTTAATAATAATAGGGGTTGGTTTGATTGTCGCCTCATCAATCCTTCCCGTCTTTTTAGGCTTAGCAATGTCATTTGGAATATTAGGT